>Ga0255336_100597_pt1 | contig 48953 bp, 64 predicted proteins | sample MeOH1_35cm_T3_17_FD_189102 | JGI IMG/M metagenome (GOLD analysis project Ga0255336, IMG submission 189102) | Sandy soil microbial communities from University of British Columbia, Vancouver, Canada - MeOH1_35cm_T3_179 | ecosystem: Engineered > Artificial ecosystem > Sand microcosm > Unclassified ... | reverse complement strand
CACGCAACAGGAAATGCCTGAAAATGTGGATATCCTGGGGATAAGTCGGCCGCCTTACCCGTTGAAATATAACAAAACCTGAAAAACCAAACCAACGCAACACCACACCATAGGTGCCAAGATTCACCCTTTATGTAACTGCTAAAAACATCGACGACCGTTGATGTGTCCCTTTCCCACCAGCCCTCATAACGCCGAAAACTTGCTCGCCGTTGGTGCTTTATCGCGTGCATTCTTAAAATAAATTCGCACCGTAAGGCCAAGGGAGACTTAATCGATGCATAAAGTTCCGGCAAGCGATATTGGAACTCGCCAATTGCCTCGGTTTCGGCTGAAACGTTTTCGCAGGTGGTCTGTTTCCTTGCCAGTAGCATAATCGCGTCTTCTATACGCAGGTACGCCCTGATGTGTCGTCGGCGGGCTTACTGCACCGCTCTGCATGGGCGCACGACGACTTGCCTCTTTCTACTGCAAGGGGCAGATTCGAGCAAAATCAGAATTCGTTATTATCATTTACCCATTTTCTATTAAATATAAAACCGCTATTTTTCTATGGATTAATTTAATCCTGATAATACGACTTATCAGGATTAAGACGGCCCCAAAAAACGGCCCGCATGTCGCGGACCGGTCATGGCGGAGCAGCGGCTGGTGGCCAGTTCGCCCGCCAGCCCCGTCTCTGCGTATGTGGCCACGTGCCGTTAGCACCGACCACCGCTCCATGATAGTCACCGCACTGGCCGGCGGCCAAGGTTTTTCGCGGGCGCCGCAGCGCCTCGGGGAATCAACGGCCGCCGGCCGCTTCGTGCAGCGAGGATCTGCCTGATGGTGGCCAGTGACTGCTCGGCCGTCGCGCTCGCGACCCGCCGGCGTGGTCCGTCGAACTGCGGCGCCGTCACCCCAAGCATGCGGCACATCGTCGACAGATACGGCTTTGCCGGACCAGCATAACGCTGCGCCGCCGCCTCGATCGCCGCGTCGCCAACGTGTCCGCGCAGCCACGCGAGTGTCCGGCGGTCCCGTTCATTCTGTACGCGCACCAGATGTTCCATGACAGTCTCCGGAATTGCATATGAGCCAATACTGTATATATATACAGGTTCGCGGGGACTTTCAAGGCGGGCTTTGTGGACAGGAAGCGGGCGTCAGGAATGCAAGGCGACTTGCGACAGATAAGAAAAATGCGAAAAATGAGAAAACATAGTGTATGCTGCTCGGATGGACTGTTTGGAGAGGCTCTAATGTTGACGTGGGATGATGAGATTACCGCTGTGACTCCGTCCGAAGCCCGCGCGTTTCGCAAGCTGGGCGCTGCGGCGCCTGTGCAAAGCGCCTCGGTGAACAAGGTGATTCTGGTTGGAAACTTGTCCGGGGACAACGTGTACGAGCGGATACTGGAAGCTCGTCTACTCCGACACCTCGAGAAAATCGTCGGCCCCGACAGACTCACCGACAGTAAAGTCCGGACGGCGTGGGGCCGTGACTCATCCCTGTTGCGCGCGGCTGTCCTCAGTCGATGGATCGGCGAACTTCGCGGGCGAGCGCTTTTGGGGCTTAGATCCACGCCCGTGGTCAGTGGTGAACCGACAACTGGTAGTGCGAAAGCAATCGCGAAGCGGCTTACCCCGTTGGGGGCCCCCCCGCACATTGCCTGAAGGAGGCTTTCATGACACAGCTAACGAAAGAACGAGTCGAAGCGTCGGCTCTCAAGATCCGTGCTGCGCTTACCGGCAATTACGCGGGCGATGCGCGTCAGCTGGTTCGGGATGTCGCCGAGTCGTTTGCTTCCGATATCGAAGGGACGTTGCGGGTGAAGGTTCCGGAGCTTGCGGACAGTTCGATCCGTGACCTGCTGCGACATGTCCTGGAAGAGCGCTTCGCGACGATTCTGGCGTCCGGTGACGCTGACGAATCTGAAGCCCGCTCCTCGTTGCCTGTTGTCAACCTGAAACCTTCGGAGGTGATCGAGCAGCGCAAGGTGCGCATGTCGCTCGCGAGCCTGTATCGCTATGTCGAAGCGAACAAGTTCTACTGCGTCGTGCCGTCAGGCCAGAGTAACGGTCGTGAATTTCCCGCGTGGCAATTCGCTGGACCGGTGCCTGAACTGTTGCCGCCCGTGCTTCTCGCCCTGCGGGGGGCGTTGAGAACTGAGGTCCATGCTTTCCTGGTTACGGCGCAGGACGCGCTGAACGAACTGGCGCCGGCGGAGCTATTGGCTGGTGCCCCGTTCGAGACACGCGCGTCCCTGCATCCGAGTCAGCAAAGACTCCTGCAACTGCCCGCTAACGAGCGTCTGCGCAAGGTTCTTGCGTTGATCAACGGGCCGGGAGCAAGCATGGCCGCTTGAACGGCTATCCAATGAGCGACAACAGAAAATCAACCGTTGAACCACCGTCGTACCTGCGCGAGCACTTGCCGTCGCCAGTGCAATTGAAGGAGTGCCTCACCAACGAGCCTTTCGCGGTCGGCGGTGAGGCGCAGCTATACCGCGCTGCGTATCTGCCTGAGAGTGTCCTGCCGATGGCCGTGGCGAGAGCATACCGCTTCGGACCGCCCCCTGACCTTTTTTCTGGCGGCAACGAAATGCCGTTCTGGTGGCTGTACGCTGCGCACGTGGCCGAAACTGCGATCTGGGAGGCGCAGTTCTGCAAAAATGACGTGACACGACCGGGGACGTTCTACATGGACCCGTTCGCGGTACAGCACGGCATCATTGCTGAACTGCGCTTTCCGCGGCCGCTGCGGTTCTGGAATCTCAATGGCTCCGTTGCCAGTCGTCTCGGCATTTACGATGACCTTTCGAGCCCTGACTATGACTGGTGCCAGTGGTTTGGGTACTACACGGATGTCGCGATGCAGTCTGTTGACGGCGCGATGCGGCCAGATGGGTTCGTGTATCCGTCACGACGTCACCGGGGCCACACCGCAGTAGCTATCTCCTCTCGCGTCTTGCCGGAATTGAGGCACGGCGTGGCACGATCCGAGACGCCGTTCGCTAAACATCCGGATTTCGAGCGACTGCTCGACGACCGGCTCCGGGTGGCGCCGCCCGCGGCTGACGCCTCTGCAGATTGATGATGGTCGGGGCCGGTGTCGGCCGCAGTAGACCCGACGCTAAGCGGAAGTTGCACCACAGGAGGGCGCGCCTGTGCAGTGACGCTTTTGCTGTCGCGGAAGCGACGCGGTGGCCATTGAAGTAGCCGGGCGGAAGTGCACACCCTCGGAGCTCGTGCGCGAATCCGGGACGCTCATTCCGGTCCGCCGACGCTCGCCGCCGGAAAATCGACCGGAGTTACCGTATAGCCCTTTTGGCGTAGTAGAGCAATAAGCCCGGTGGGCCCCGGAAAATGCATTGCTCCGACGACCACGACAGCGTTGCCGTCATTAAGAATTTGGTCCAAACGAGGAAGCCACGCGGCGTTGCGTTCATCCAGCATATATCGGCCGTACTCTGCTGCCGCGTCCGGCGAACCGAACGACTCAAGTACCAGGCCGCGCAAGGCATCGTAGTCGCCGGCGTTTAACTCATCGCGTATCTGTTCCAAGACGGCTTTCGGATCGTGCGCGAGCGTCCACCGGAAGCCAGCCAGGTCAGCACTAGCCGGCACCATCCTACGCTGTAGCTCGACCCAGTTGGCCTCTTCCAGCACTTCAGGATTCTTGGCCAGTGCAGTTGGCGTGATGCGCGCCAGATAGATATCCCGCGATGTCGTGTAACGCGGCAACGGACATATCATGTAGGCGAAGGCGTTCGCCTCATGTGGTGTGGGTGCGAGAAGCCAGCTACGCGCTGATGCCTCGCTCAATCCTGCGCACATCGCGCGCTGCAGATAGATCTCTATCTCGGCATTCGTCAGCGATTTCGCCCAGTTGCGCTCGGCGCTATTTGCCGGCGCATCGTCCGCTGGTAAGGGTGCAAAACCTTCGTGCTCAATGACGTAGTGACGGGCGCCTGAAAAGATCGACGGGTCTGGTTCATGTAGCCCTTCCACCGGCACATGCAACGTGCCGATCAGAATGTTCTGTTGACCGTTGGGCGCCGTCACTTGCAGCACCGGCACGCCACTCGTTGCTGCCGCTGCCAACGTGGCGAAGGCGCCAAGGACGGAGGCGACGATGCGGCGTGCGAGCCGGCCGAGGGACTGTGGGCGAAAAGAATTCAAGATAAATAAAATGATCAACATGACGTCGGTTATCGGGCGCACAGCCGGTGACTGCGTGAGGCGCTGCGCGGCCAAGGCTGCTCAATGGCTACACAAAGACTACCAATGAATGGAGCAATATGTTTTCCGTCCAGCCCGATCAAGCCACGATTCTGTTCACTCGCGCATTCTGCTTGGGCCATCCGCACTTGGGACCGTTCTATGTCTCTTTAATATTATTCGGGAGTCGAGCCAGAGGGCAGTCGCGCAGGGAGAATCCCGATCATGACTTTGTTTGCATAGTCGCTGACACAGCTCCGGAGGAGATTCAGACGGGTCGCGACCTTTGGCTTCCAATGTTCGAGGAACTCGATCGGCGGCGCAAGATTGCCGCGTTGGGAGCGGTTGATTTGCTGGTCAGAAAGAAGTCTGGATGGGATGCAGTCCTTCCGAATGTTGCTAGCGAGGTCCTGATCGAGAGAGCTAAGGCTGATGGGACGCAAGTTGCGTAATCGCGGTCGCGCATTGCCCCTCCTTGGACTCTATCGATTGGGACTCGGAGAAACGTCGAATGGCCTCGAAGGAAAAAGGCCCGGCGACACGAAGCCCCATCTAACGCAGTCGTTACCGAGCGTTGAAGCCGGGGAGCAGACGGACGTGCCTGGTGCGGATCTCGTTGTGACAGAAGCAAGATCCTTTTATCGCTTGCGACAAACGCCCCCAGAAGGAGGACGTCGCGCCTGGCGCGAGGTCGCTCACCGCATCGGCGACCCCGAGGCTGCGGATAGCGGCAATGTGTAACTCAGAACAGTCGATCAGAGTTCGAATGCTGGCCGCCATCACAGCGGCAGTACGTGCCGTTATGTGTGCTTTGACCTTTGACCGCTCAACCTAGGGTGATAGATGCCGATAACAAAGGCTCGACCTTTAGCAAATCGATAGCAAATGAAAGATATCGCAGATGAGTGCCGCTGGACGCGAGTCAAATCCTGGCTATCGGTCAATACGGAAATTGCGGGATGGGCGCTGGTCCAGGTGCTATATCTTTGCATACCCTTGGTGATAATTTTTTTCTGTTATCTAGAGATAGGCGCGTCAGTGCACGATGCGTTCCGTGGACCCGACGCCATGTTCGTCGTTTTCATTGCGTTTTTTGAAGTACTCAGAGACTCATTGAAGAGCCTTCAGCTCCAGAAAAAAGAGCATGACGATTAAGACACCATGTTGATCATTGCGGTGGTGTTGCTGGTTGCCTCCGTTATCACCTTATACACGTCCATAGCGGTAACCCAAGGAGCCCTGCCGCATATTGATCGTCAAGGTCTCGGGGACACGACTCAGTTCATGCTCTGGCTGTCACTGGGCTCAGCCTGGTTCTACAAATGCAGGCTCAAGGGTGTAGAACGCCGAGTGGAACGACGAACGAATTCCGCTCCCGTTACCCCGGCCGCGACATTGGATGGCCTTTGAATGACCGCTCAATTGGCCGCCTTCCAACCCTCGTTTGTCAGGGTGACGGGCAGCGTTGCTTGCCCCTTACCCGCCATGTCATTTGCAAGGTCCGGGTATGCGGCCCTCAGTTGCTCGTTGACAGCCCATTTGGGGACGTCGGTGATTTCATATGCGTAGTAGACGGTGGTGCCGGTCGCGCTTCCGATCGTAACCGGCGCGTCCCATTTCAGTACCTTGGTCAGCTTGATATTTCCGTAGCAAAAGCGGCCGGTCTGTTGATTCGGATATGGCTGAAACGGCTCACGCACCAAGATCTTTCTGCCCTCGTCGGTAAGGGAGAAAATCGCCTTTTTACGGAAATTGGTCGACGCATTCGGACCCGCTTCTTTAACTGTCGCTAGCCCCGCGCTCACGAAACCGACGCCGGCGTCGTAGAACGCGTATGGGTTTCCGTGATCCGTTGGCTCCGCCGAGGCCGGCCACGACATGGCGGGCAGGCAGCGCTGCGGGCTTGAGGCCAATTTTTGGCTTACCGCCGCGGTGAAGTTTGCTTCATTCGGGGCTGACTTGTCCGAACAAGCGGTAATCGACGACACGGCCCCGGCCACGACGGCAAGGGCGAGCACAAAGCGGAGTTGCATAATTTGCGTTCGGTGAATCAGGAGAGCCGGAATCTATCACGGAGCCCAATGATCGGCATCACTTAGAATAACGAAATAAATTCCAAATTGCGCTATGGTGTCGTTCACCCCAACGCACGAGTTGCACCGGTGCAATACTGGTCGTCGATGCGGCCCTATATTTCTTGAGGATCGTCACTGGCGCCTCGGCTATACTGTGTTTTTATACAGTGTTTAGGCGGAGAGAGCCATGAATGCCGTCATGCTGCCCGAAATGATTCATCCGGATCTGTGGCGGGGCAATCAACTTGCGCATGCCCGGTCGCGCGTCGTTGATTGCGGCGACGTGAATCTTGCGCGGGAGTTGCCCGGCGGGGGCTGGCCACGTGGCGCACTGACCGATCTGCTTGTGCAGCAGACGGGCTGCGGCGAATTACGGCTGCTTCGTCCTGCATTCGAGCAGTTGTCGACCAAGCCTATCGCCATGCTGCAGCCGCCTCATGACCTTCAGCCGACAGCGCTCGCCTGGTGGGGACTTGATCCTTCAAATGTAATGACGGTCAAAGCGCCCCGCACGGCCGATGCGCTGTGGGCTGCGGAGCAGATTTTGCGCGCAGGCACATGCGGTGCCCTGCTTTTCTGGCAGAGCCACGTGCGGCCCGACTCGCTGCGCCGACTGCATCTGGCCGCACAGGCGTCCGAGTCGCTCTTTTTCGTGTTGCGACCGCTTGCGACGACGCGCGACGCCTCCCCGGCGCCGCTTCGGCTTGCGATTCGGGCCGCGAAAGACGGTGTCGATATCCAGTTCATCAAGCGCCGCGGCCCCGCATGCGATGAGCCGCTCTTCGTCCCGCTGACGCCCTCCCCGATTCTGAACGTAAAACGCAATGCAACTGTGGTTAGGCGTCCATCTCCCGTCGCTGTGCCTCGAAGTGTTCCGGCCGAAGTGGTCGCGTGAAACCTCGGACCCAGCCAGCGGTATTGCCGTGCTCGAGAAAGAGCGCGTCATCGCCACGGACGCGCGGGCGCGAGAGGCAGGCGTCTGTATGGGCATGCGCCGCGGCGGCGTACTCACGCTTGCGCCCGCTACTGTCGTGCATGAACGCGACAGCGCGGCCGAGGTGAACATGGTGCGCGAGGTCGCCACAGGCCTGTTGAATCTTTCGCCGCAAGTGGTCATCGCGGAGGAAAGCACTGTGCTCGTCGACGTGTCAGCAAGCCTGCGGCTCTTTGGGGGCATCCGCTCGTTGCGCCGCATGGCGCACCGGGTCGCGGATGCTATCGGCATGACCGCGACCGTCAGCGTTGCGCCGACGGGGCAAGCGGCATGGTTGCTCGCGCGCGCTCGTGGCGGTGTCGCACTGTCCCACGATTCTCTCCAGCGCGCGTTGGCCGGTTTGCCGGTCGGCCTGCCGCCGCCCGCGCGTCGCCATATGGACTGGCTCACTGGCATTGGCTGCGAAACGGTTGGACAACTGATGCGACTGCCGCGTGGAGGTTTAAAAAAGCGTTGCGGGACAGCGTTGCTGGATCTGCTCGACCGCGCCAATGGAAATGCACCCGAAGTGTACGAATGGTTTGAGACGCCGCCGACCTTTCAGGCGCGCGTGGAACTGCCGGATCGCATCGAGCACGCCGAGGCGTGCCTGTTTGCGGCGCGCCGGCTAGTAATTCAGCTAACTGGTTGGCTGTCGCAGAAGCAGCTTGCCGTGACCCGCATCGTTCTTCTGCTCGAGCATGAACGAGGCCGCGATGCGATTGAGCCAACCGCCATCGAAGTTTCGCTCGCGGAGCCGACGTGGCGCGAGGAGCACCTCGTGCGGTTGCTGAAGGAAAGGCTTACGCGCGTGGAACTTGCTGCCGCCGTCATCGCCCTCCAACTCGTTGTGCAGGAAGTCAGCGAGGCGGAAGCGGCATCCGACTCGCTCTTTCCGGAGCCGGGCGGCTCCGCGTCCGATCATGCGCGGTTGCTAGAACTGCTGGTCGCGCGCCTCGGCGCGGAAAATGTGCTGCGCCCGGCGCCGGTAGCTGACCACCGGCCAGAGGTCGCCGCGCGCTGGGTGTCCGTGACGGACAATAAAACAAAGTATGTGCGGCCGGCGAGCGATACGCCGCGGCCGACGTGGCTGCTGGAACAGCCGCTGAAGCTGCTAATGCGCGGCGAACGCCCCTTCTACGGCACGCCGCTGCGCACCGTGTCGTCCGGCGAACGCGTTGAAGCAGGCTGGTTCCAGGGCGAGGCGGTCACACGCGACTACTTCGTCGCGGAAGCCGCCGACCACATCTGCTACTGGATCTTCCGGGAGCGGATCGGTGCGGTCGACGAGGATGAGCCGCGCTGGTATCTGCATGGTCTCTTCGGATAGGCAATGTCGTATCCGTCGTTCGCCCTGCCCGGCTATGCCGAGTTGCAGTGCTTCTCCAACTTCACGTTCCTTCACGGCGCGTCACATGCCGAGGAATTGGCCGCGCGCGCGGCGCAACTCGGATATGAGGCGATCGCTGTCACCGACGAATGCTCGCTCGCTGGCATCGTGCGCGCGCACGTCGCGGCGAAAGAAGCGGGCATCAAGCTGCTCGTCGGCGCGCATTTCCGGCTGACCAATTCGGACGGCTCTCCTGCCCTTGCCTTCACGGCGATCGCACAGAATCGCGAAGGGTACGGCAACCTGTCCGAACTGATTACGCTCGCACGCACGCGCACGGCCAAGGGTACGTACCTGCTCTATCCGCACGATCTGGACCATCCGGACCCGCCGTATGCGCACTTGCGAGCCCTGTCCGACTGCCTGATCATCCTCACGCCCGAATTCCCGTCGAAGGAAGCGCGCCTCGACGCGCAGGCCGAGTGGGCTGCACGCACGTTTGGCGAAAATCGCTGCTGGATGGGTCTGACCTTGCACGCGCGGGCGCTGGATGACATTCACCGCAATGTAGTGCTCGATGTCGCCGAGCGACATGGTCTGAACGTCGTCGCGACAGGTCAGGTACTCATCCACGTGCGATCGCGCAAGCCTCTGCAGGACACGCTCACCGCCATCCGGCTTAACCGCCCGGTCGCGGAATGCGGCTTTGAACTCGCGCCCAACGCCGAACAGCATCTGCGCTCGCGGTTGCGGCTTGCCAACGTCTATCCAGCGGAGGCGCTCGCGCAGACGTTGAACATCGCCGCCCGGTGTTCGTTCGTGCTGGACGAACTGCGCTATGAATACCCAGACGAACTGGTCCCGCCCGGCACGACTCCAACCGACTATTTGCGCGGCGAAACCTATCTGGGGGCCCAGCGCCGCTATCCACGCGGCATTCCGCACAACGTGCAAGTGCAGATCGAACACGAACTCGCGCTGATTTCGGACCTGAAATACGAGCCGTATTTTCTGACGGTGTACGACATCGTCCGCTTCGCGCGCAACGAGGGTATTTTGTGTCAAGGGCGTGGCTCCGCTGCCAACTCCGCCGTGTGCTATTGCCTTGGCGTCACCGAGGTCGACCCGGCGCGTAGCAGCATGCTGTTCGAGCGGTTCATCAGCAAGGAGCGCGGCGAACCACCGGACATCGACGTGGACTTCGAGCACCAGCGCCGCGAGGAAGTCATCCAGTACATTTACCGGAAGTACTCCCGCACGCGCGCGGCTCTGGCGGCCGCAGTGACGACCTACCGGCCCCGCTCCGCGATCCGCGATTCTGGCAAGGCGCTTGGCATCGACCCTGTCATCGTTGACCGCGTCGCGAAGGAACATCACTGGTTCGATTCGAGCGCGGATCTGGTAAGGCGTTTCGTGGACAGCGGCCTTGATCCCGAGACGCCGATGATCCAGCAGTGGGCGACACTTGCAGCGCAGCTGCTCGGCTTTCCGCGTCATCTGTCGCAGCACACGGGCGGCTTCGTGATCGCGCGCGGCAAATTGTCCCGTCTCGTGCCGGTTGAGAATGCGTCGATGCCGGATCGCACCGTGATCCAGTGGGACAAGGACGATCTGGAAGCGCTCGGCCTGCTGAAGATCGATGTCCTCGCACTTGGCATGCTGTCGGCGATCCGCCGCGCCCTTGAGCTCGTATCGCATCAGCGCGGCGAGCCGTTCGAAATGCAGGACATCCCGCCCGAGGACGGAGCGACTTACGACATGATCTGCGCGGCCGACACGGTTGGCGTATTCCAGATCGAGTCGCGTGCCCAGATGAGCATGCTGCCGCGATTGAAGCCGCGCGAGTTCTACGATCTCGTGATCGAAGTCGCGATCGTGCGGCCGGGCCCGGTTCAGGGCGGCATGGTGCATCCCTATCTGCGCCGGCGCCAGGGCATCGAGCCCGTCTCCTACCCGAGCCCCGAAGTCGAGCAGGCACTGAAACGCACGCTCGGCGTGCCGATCTTTCAGGAGCAGGTTATGCAGGTCGCGATGCTCGCGGCAGGTTTCAGTGCCGGCGAAGCTGATCAGCTGCGCCGCGCTATGGCGGCATGGAAGCGCAAGGGTGGCCTGCAGCACTATCATGACCGGATCGTCGAAGGCATGCTACAGCGCGGCTACGACCGTGAATTCGCCGAGTCCATCTTTGCCCAGATCCAAGGCTTCGGCGAGTACGGCTTTCCTGAAAGTCACGCGGCAAGCTTCGCCCTTCTCGTCTACGCAAGCTGCTGGCTCAAGCGCCACGAACCCGCCGCGTTCCTCTGCGCGATGCTGAACAGCCAGCCGATGGGCTTTTACTCGCCTTCGCAGCTTGTACAGGACGCGAAGCGCCACGGCGTTGGCGTGCTGCCGGTTGACGTGGCCATCAGCGGTTGGGATTCGGCCATGGAAGGCGATGGCAGTATAGCGCCCGTGCGGCTCGGCATGTCCGTTGTTCGCGGCATGCGCGAGGAAACTGCCCGGCGCATTGAGGCGGCACGCGCAGTCAGGCCGTTTCGCGACGTCGCCGATCTTGCCAACCGCGCGCAACTCGACCGCCACGATCTGCAGGTGCTGGCGGCAGCGAACGCGCTCAAGCCGCTCTCCGGGGACCGCAGGCAGGCACTGTGGGCGGCAGTCGCCGCGGTGCCCGACAAGGATTTGTTGCGCGCAACGACACGCGAGGAAGAGGCGCCGGCACTCACGCCTCCGACGGAAGGACAGGACCTGATCGCGGACTACCGCTCGACCGGTCTCACTCTCGGCCGTCATCCGCTTGCACTGCTGCGCGAAAAGCTGCTGTCCATGCGTCTGATGCCCGCCGAAGCACTGATGCGCTACCGCAGTGGACAGCTCGCGCGGGGATGCGGGATTGTGACCGTGCGGCAGCGCCCCGGCACTGCGAACGGCGTGATGTTCATGACGCTTGAGGACGAGACGGGGTCGGTCAACGTCATCGTCTGGCAGTCGGTGCTCGAGCGGCAACGGCGCGAGGCACTCGGAGCATCGCTGCTTGCTGTGTATGGCGTGTGGCAGCGCGAAGGCGACGTGACGCACCTTGTCGCGCAACGGCTCGTCGACGTGTCGCATCTCCTTGGCGAACTGCCGACGGCGAGCCGCAATTTTCACTGAAACAACGAGGAAAGAAACGATGGCGAACTACAACGTCCTGTTTGACGCGCAGGCGGCCGCTGAGGAAGTTATACCGCGCGTTATCGAGCGTCATCGCTCGAAAGGCGTCCTGACCTGGAAGCTTCTTCATCAGATGGAAGAGGAAGTGCTGGCCGAGGTCACGGCCGGTGGCAGGTTCAGCGACCGATTGCTTCAGATGATCTGCGCGCCGGCGGTACTGGGATATCCGAATGACGATCGGCCTGCGTCGTTCGAGGGGCATGACTTCGTCCCGATCGTGTTCGGTGCCCTGGAACGTGCATGGCGGCAGGTTCACTAGGGCGGCCTTCCGGCGACTGCCATGGCCTGCGGGAATCCGTCTTCCTGTGCCACACCTGCTGTTGTTGTCCGCTAATTCCCGCTAGCAATGTCCGCTGATTGTGCTAATGGATAATGCGCGAAAACCTGCGCGGGGCCACGCGGGGCGGGGCATTCAGCCAACTGTGTGGCCGTTGCGTTTCAGCAACGCGTGGACAGAGCTATGTTCATTAATTGTAAGCGCGCAATTTCCCCCACCTAGCTTTTGCGTGTATCAAGAGCCACGATTGCGTCCGCAACCTCTAACTTGCGGACGCAATTTATGACCCGGGATGACCTTTCGTTTTTGCCTTTGCGGGTGACCCGCGTGGGCGTGGGTGGCAAGCGCAGCTTCGATGTGACGGGTAAGCGCCTGCTAGTGGAGGCCTGCCAGCAGCCAGGCGCGTCATTGTCGGGCCTGGCATTGAAGGCCGGGGTGAACGCCAACCAGCTGCGCAAATGGGTTCGACTGCACCGGCAGGCACAAACGCGCGCAAGTAACGACGACATGGACGCGTCACCGTCGGCGTTCGTGCCAGTCATCGCGATCGCCGATCCAGCGCCGGCGCCTGCTTCGATGCATTCCGTGCGCGTGCAGCCAGAACAGCACTCATCGCATCTGTCTTCGCGCTCGCCGACATCCGCATGGCTGTCGGCCCAGTTGCCCAATGGGGTGAAACTCGAGCTCGAATGCTCGGAGCGCGACACCGCCCTCGTGAGCGCCATGATCGCGGCATTGGGACGGCGCTGATGTTTCGCTTCGAAGCTGATCTGAAGGTGTTCCTGCACCGCGAACCAGTCGACTTCCGGGCCGGCATCAACAGTCTGGTGACGCTGGTCGAGCAATCCATGCAACTGGACCCGTTTGCGCGTGCCGTGTACGCCTTCCATAACCGCAGACGTAACCGGATCAAGCTGCTGCTTTACGAGCGCAACGGTTTCTGGCTGATGCTGCGACGCCTCGAGGAAGATCACTTCATCTGGCCGCGCCGGCAACAGGCGGTCATCGAGCTGACGACCGAGCAGTTGCGCTGGCTGCTCGAGGGTATCGATATCGAGGCAATGCGCCGTCATCCCGCACGGCGGTACCGCCACGCCAGCTGATGTTACAAATCTCCGTAAACCTGTAGCGCGTTGCATTGGGCTATCCTGGGAGCATGAATGAAGACGACTTCTCCCGATTGCCGCCCGCCGCCCAGGCCTATATCCGTGAGCTTGAGTCACGTAACCGTCAGCTTGGCGAACGCATCGCCCAGCTGGAGGAGCAGTTTCGCCTGGCACAGAGCAAACGCTTCGCGCCCAGCAGCGAGAAGCTGAGTGATCGGGTCTTCGACGAGGCTGAACAGATCGCTGCCACTGAAGCGCATGACGATGACGTCGCGGCCGACACCTTCACGCTGCCCGAGACTGGCTTGCCGGATGTGCCGCAACCGACACCGCGCAGTCCTGGACGCAAACCGCTGCCGGCGCATCTGCCACGTCAGCGCATCGAATACGACCTGCCCGATGACCAGAAGATATGCCCGTGCTGCGCACACGAGCTTCATCGTATGGGCGAAGAGATCAGCGAACAGTTGCATATCGAGGTGAAGGCGTCAGTGCTGCAGCATGTGCGTTTCAAGTACGCATGCAGGCATTGTGAGCGCCACGCCGAACGCACGCCGGTGATCACCACACCGATGCCGCCGCAGCCATTGCCGGGCAGCAATGCGAGTGCCGCGATGATCGCCACCGTGACGGCCGGCAAGTATGTCGACGGAACGCCGCTATACCGGATGGCTAACGCATTGGGTCGCGCCGACATCGAAGTCGGACGCGGCACGCTGGCGAACTGGATCATCCGGCCTGCTGAGCTGCACTATAGCCGGCTCTTTGAGGCCTTGCGCGGGACGCTGCTGTCGCAGTCACTGATTCACGGCGACGAGACAACAATACAGGTACTCAAGGAACCTGGCCGCGCCGCGCAGAGCACGTCATACATGTGGGTCTACCGTAGTGCCGAAGACTGTGCGCAGCCGGTCGTGCTGTTCGACTATCGGCCGGGGCGCGGGCAGGAATATCCTCAAGCGTTCCTCGCCGGCTACAAAGGCCTGCTGATGACAGACGGATACGCCGCCTGGCGCACGCTCGAAGGCCCCACCCACCTGGGCTGCCTGGCTCATGCGCGCCGAGGCTTCGTCGACGCGCTCAAGGGCATGAAGAAACCGGGCGGCCGTGCTTCGCAGGCGCTGGAATACTTCAAGGCGCTGTACCAGGTCGAGGCGCTCGCCAAAGCTGATCCGCCCGAAGGCGAGACGCGCGTTGAATATACGCACCGGCTGCGTCAGCAACACAGCGTGCCACTACTTGAAGCGTTCAGAAAGTGGCTGGACGAACAGGCGCCGCAGGTCCTGCCAGAAAGTCTGCTGGGCAAGGCGATCTCATACACGCGCAACCAGTGGGCGTATTTGTGTCGCTACGTGAGCGATGGGCGAGCCCCAGTTGACAATAATGTCATCGAACGCGACATCCGCCCATTCTGTACAGGCAGGGCTTCGTGGCTGTTCAGTGACACGGTTGCCGGCGCGAAGGCGAGCGCCATGATCTACAGCCTTATGCTGACCTGCAGGGCCTGCAACGTCGAACCCTACGCCTATCTCGTGCACGTACTTACCGAATTACCAAAGCGTGCACCGGATGCCGACGTGACTGACCTCTTGCCGTTCAACTTCGCAAAGCTCACCGCCGCCATCACTCCTCGAGGTTGATCTGCCCGACACATCTACCCTGGCGCACGTTTCCAACCTCGGTGTGCTAAATCGCGCGCTTACCATTAATTGCGCTAGCGCGTTCCCCGTGTCCCTTAATTCCGCTAATGCGGATGAAGGTGAACCGCAGCCTCAAGAGGAAAGCGAATGATCCAAGCTGGGGACTAATGCGTTCATGGATCCATCGGTAGGCGGGTTAGAAATCGGAATGTGACGCACATAGCCCCTTTTTATAGACCAGACGTACGGCTCTCGATATCCCATGCACGAGAAAGGCAGCATCGCCGTTGCATCACGATAACGAGGTGGAAAGTAGTAGCCGCAACCAAATCCCCGCTAGCAAAATTAATGAACACGATTAGCGCTCCAACGGACGGCATTAGCGTAATTAGCGAACTCCAACACTTTCATCATTGGTTATCGTAGCCATTCCAATGCTCCCGTTTTCCAGTGTGACCAGCGCGACCGGCGCGAGCGCTTTTCGGTTGCCTGGTCACTTGCGCTCCCTGGCACGCGCAATCACTTCGTCCGCGATGGTCTTGGTCGTCTCCAACGTCACGCCGCCGTCCCACTCCAGCGTCACAGCAGCACCGCACGAGGCACAGGTAGTTGCCTCGCCGTCGTGCGAATCGTCATCTCGGCGTTGTTCCCACGATGGCTGCATTCAGCACATTTGTACGTGTACAAGACTCTGTCTGCGCGTGCCATTGGCATTCCTGTTTTCCGATCAACCTCAATCGATCTTGATAATCTCAAGGTCGTACTCGGCCATCCAGTCGGAACCAGCGCCGCCGTCGCTCGTGACAACGCCGTTGTCGAGTTGATTGCGGATCTGTTCTTCGAACTCTTCCACAGAGTCACATTCCATCGCTTCAAGGTCCGCATCCGAAACTTCAATCCTGATAATCATTCTTCGTCCTTTTCTGCAGTTGCGCCGTGCTCGCGGCTTTTCCCTTTTTGCTCTCTAGGCTCGATCAATCGGGCAGGCCGAGAAGCTTTTTGAATACCTCGTAGTCGTCCCGTCGAGTCGAACTTGCTGCCTGATCGTGCGTGACCGTCTGCCATAGCAGCCATGCGCCTGCTGCGTAGCCGCGAAGACGGCTTGCGGATTCTGATTTAGGTTCTTTCTCCGCGCGAGCCAACTCGTCCTCGACGATTTGCTTGGCCGCTGGGGTTATTTGCTCGTAGGTGTAGATTTCCATCGTCGTAATTTTCTTCTTAGTCCAGCGACGGTCGCCGGCAGCTATTGTGATCTGCGCACAACCCTGCCGAGCAGGTTTATCGTTTCGCCGAGAAGACGTTGGTTTGAACCTGCACCAAGACGGAACTGCCCCATGCGGCTGACGTCGAATCCAATCTTGTAAGCTGCGAACAGAGCCTCGTCCGCAGTTGCGAAAATCTTTCCTGGTTCCTCGGCGTCGACGGCTTCTTCTCGCAACACGGCAATTTCCTCATTGCCGACTAGGTACAGCATGATCGACCAACCGTCGCCGACACGAAGCATAGAAAAGTCGTTAATTAGCTTCCCCGTGTACATTGCTGACGCTTGAGTCAGCGATAAGGTTTGATAGTCTCTTTTCATTGTCCTAGTCTGCTTCGATTAGCATGAAAAAGCCGTTGTGCCGATCCAGAAGAATCGGTTCGCCCTCGCCAGCATGCAGGCTGGCTATCTCGTCGTCCGTCAGTTCGAGTGTCTTAGGGTCGCCGAGTTCGTAGAAGTCGCTCTCGCTTGCGTAAAATTCCTGCACATTGCGTTTTGCCATATCACCTTCTCGGATCGCGAGTTTTTCGTTATTGTGAAGCGGATTTCAGCCGCGCGAAGCTCTCGTTAGCCTCAACGATGGCCTGAAGACGAGTTTCACGCAGCAACCGGTCAAATTCGTTCACGACGAGCGCCAGTTCCTCGACCTCATTCGTTTCGAATTTCCACTCACCGCCGTCCGTTGTCCGGTTCAACTCCGTGAGCAACCGCTTTTCGATAGCGTCCAGTGCTGCCGTATCGAGAAGTCCAAATCCGGCTTCGGTCAGGAACCCCACAAGCAGAAGTATCTTCGCCATGCACACTACCGCGTCCCGGTCGGCCTTGCCTTGCCGGATGCGTTCGAAAGCTATTCTGACGGGAAGGACGAGTTCATTGGCTCTCGCGTGGTCCATCGGCAGAAAGAGCGCTTTCCTATCACGGGACTGCTTGCCGAGCCCGGATGATCGAGACCTTCCATTGCGCGAACGACTCATATTCGATGTGCCCGATTTTGTTATCCGTGCGGTGAGTTGCGCACACTGATTCGGTAGTTATTGTCGATCCAGGTCCTTGCCCACTCAATTCCGCGTTGATAGGCTTGGGCGCGATAAACCCGATTGCCAAGGTCAGTGAAAATGAACCGCTGTTCACCGCGGGAGATGACAACTCCCGACCTGAAAAGCCTCTGATCCGAGAGAATGGTCGGTGACGCTTCGATCTTCCAGCCTTCATACTCTGCGAACCTGTTCACGCGTTTCACGACAGCCTCCGACACTATTTTCAACTAACACTTCGGGGTTTCTCAGCAACCCTTGGATCAGTCAGTCACGCGTGGGCGCTGTTTCACATACACGTCATCATCGGCAGACGGCTGCACCTCGAAGATGTTGCCAACTGAGTTCGAGATGCTTGCGATCGCTCTCACGCGAAATAGGCCTGTTCCAGCCTATTATTCACCCAATCGACCTGATGACTTTATTGCAAAATAACAGTCTCTCAAGTTCTAGCACGGTCCACGAAAAAGGCTAGGACTTTTAGCCGATGCTTTGGCATCGGCTTTTTTTCCCGTTCGTTGTTGATAACTCATTGGAGCACTCGAGCATCCTTCGGCGCGACTTTTCTTGGCCCGGGTACTTGCGCTCTCGGGCACGCGCAAACGCTGCGATCGTGATGGTTTTGTGAGTCTCCAGGGTCACGTCGCCATCTCACTCAAGCGACATAGGTGCACGATAGGCGTTGCGTCCATTTGTACGTGTACAAAACTCTGTCTGCGCGTGCCATTTAGCGCTCCTGTTTTCCTAGCCGTTCAGGCGCATCGCACGCGCCGCTTCCCGAATCCGTTTCGCCGCGCCACGCGGCGTATCGGAAACCGCAGTCCAGTCGTGGTGCCACCACTGGATGACTTCCGCCGCGTCGTCCAGCGAGCGCGCGGCGACCACACTGCGGAGTTCGCCCGCGACCTCATGCCACCATGCCGAACCCTCGCTGTCGCTCGCGCTAGGATCGACAGCCTGGCGGTAAATCGCTTTTGCAGCGTCGAGTTCGATTGCCATTATTCTCCGTCCGTTAAACGTCTTCAAACACGCCGAGCCAGCCCTTTACCGAAATAGCCTCCAGCGCATCGAGGTCGAACGCCGCAAACTCGCTGTCGAAGTCGGTATTGGGCGCAACCAGCAGGTTCAGATCCTGTGCGGACGACGAAGCGATAACCTCGCGGGTAAAACCCGCCTTGCGAGCCTGCGCTTCTGTCGCCATGAGTGCGATCGTCGTCAAAATGATTTTCCGATGTCTTACTTGCCTCATTCCTCGTCGGGATAGGGGGTTTCGCCGCCCTTGTCAAACCAGCTCTGGATCGCTTCCTCGGCGTAGCGTGCCCCGTAACTGGCGCTGGTGTTTTCACCCTCCGCAACCCGCTTCACTTCCTCTCCGCCGCGCCACGCCCATCCGCCGCCCGACTGGACGTACCAACGCCAGCCGAGCTGACCGCGTTCGACCATCGGCTCGATGAAGCACAGGTATCCGTCACGCTGCTGGCACATCCCGTTCTCAGTCGGTCGCCACGCCTGGCTGTGAAGGCGCCAGTCGTTGGCCAGTCTCTCGAAGGCCTGCCCGCCGTTCGGGAAATACGTGTGCACCTCGGCGCGTGCCCGGCTGTCCATGCGCAGAACGCGCAACATATGCTCAAAGATCTCGGCATCGACCGCGCGAAAATCGGTCATGTCAAACGGAAACCGCTGCCCGTTGTACAGACTCAAGAGGAACGCGGCGACCCTACGGCACTGGCCGCTGTGGCCGTGCGCGATTTTGTACAACACCTGTAGGCTGTCCAGCGCGTTGCTCTCGTCCTGTGCGCGAAGCTCGGCCGCGCGCTGCGCATCGGTCGGCTCGCCGCTGAAAAATCGATCAAGGTGCTCCGTTAGCGCGTCAACCGACGTTGCCGGTACGTGATGCTCGGTGACATCGGCGAAGCCAGAGCCGGCCTGCGTTATCGTGGTCTTGCGCATCATCATGTTTTCCAGTGCCGCGCGAGGCGGCGAATTTTCCGATTGTCCGATTCAAAGAGTGAGCAGTTTCACGGCACCTACGCCACCGAGAAAGAGCACAACGACTCCCCACGGTGGCAGATGCAACGCAAGACCCACTGCTCCGCAAGCGAATGCGAACACGACGCCAGCGAAAATCTTTTCGCGATGTATTTCGCGATGCTGTCGTTCCGCCTCTACGTAGGCGGCCTCTGCCGTTGCTAGGCGAGCATCTTGATCGACATTACCCGCGCGGTAAGCCTTGCGTGCTGCGTCGCGTTCCTTCAAGGCTCGCAGCATGTTTTCTCTGGAAGCGCTCATGTTTTCCCGATTTTTCGACCTCTCTTACCGCGAGTTGGTGGGCTAGACAATGCGCCCGTAAGTTCGGTCTGGCGGCAAGTAGTCCATCAGCTTTGCCGACCTGTCTCCGGCTTGCATCAACCATGAATAGAACCATACATACCACGCCATCAGAGAATTCTCTCCGGTATCGCCGACTTGCACTGGCAGCGGCAGCAGAACCGTTTCGACACTCGGTCCGTATTGTTGCTGTAGCTGCAAGCGGTGCGAGCTGGTAGGTTGACCAATGGTAGATAGCTCTAAGTAGGAGCCACCCCGAACGACCACCCTGTCCGGCACAATGACAAAGTCAGGTTGCTCATTGCGGGGAACCTCAGCCAGTTCCTGCAAAAGGTTTTTCTTTAGAGTTTCCGGTTCAGGACAATCGAATGCCCAGATGACGAACAAGGAGTCGGTAATGCGCTGACCGTTCCCCGGATTGAAAAATCGTCTGTTGAGCGTCTTAAAACGCCGCCCCTTTGCGACGGAGTCTCGTAGTTCGGCAGGACCCAGCGAAGTCTTCACTTCGAAAAGAGCGAGAACCGACTCGACCGGCCATAGCTTGTGAGCCGAACTGCCGTACAACGGAGAGTTATTTAGGGCGTCGACGACAACAAGATCGGCTTGGTTAGAAAATGAGCCGTCATGTGAGATGACCATGCCGGAGCTGACTTCAAAACGCCGCGGTAAATGGCTGGCGAGAAACTCGTTGACCAGCGTTTCGCGGTTCTCCCCGGCCGAGAGTCGATGCTTCGCAAAGTCACGACGGATAGCAGTGGATTTGCGCTTCATCTCGGTCGCTACGTCAGCGAGGTAGTCGTGTAAGACCATCTGTTGTTTCCGCTTCGTTAGTTTGATGCTGGCCTGAATGTCGTGACCCGACCGCTACCACTGCAACGAGCGCACGGAAATCCGCGCGCACCCTGGCAAGAACTGCAAGCGACCTCGACGTATTCACCGTATCCTGCTCCGTTACAAACACGACATGCGATGGTGATGGGCGGTTGAGTCGACACCGTCAACTTTCCGCCACCCAGGCACGATCTGCAGGCCGTGTTCGCCAGTTTGGACATGGTGCAATTTTCCTAGTTGTCCGTGGCCCCGGAGTTCGAGGCGCGGATCGCTCCCATGTTCGCCTCGCAGGCCTGGGCAAGTCCCTCGTCGCCGGATGCGAAGGCGAAAGACTGTATCGCCATCAGCAGCACATGTCGCCAGTGCGACGGGTGCGCCTGCTCGACTCCGAGCAACTCCAGCGCTTTATTCAATCGTTCCATGATTTTCCGTGGGATCAGTTGCCAGCCGAATCGCGACTCTCTTGGTCGCTCGCGAAATGGCGACTTGTCAAAGGCAGACCACTCCAGACGGCCAATGCAATCCCGAAGCCGACCGCCACCACGGAGCCGTGACGCAACAAGGACAGTTTTGCGCTCGTAAGCGTTTCGAGTAACGGAATGATGTGGCTGTGTTCATACCCAGCGAACAACAGCAGCGCGAGCGCGCAAACCAGCAACTCCCACGCGCCACGGCGCACGTCACGATTCACGTCTCTGAGCAACGCTTTCATATCTTCGTGCAGGTTCATAATTTTCCGATTCGTTAGCCGCGCACTGGGGACACCTGCTCGCCTTCGCCATCAGAGCCGTTCGCCCGGGCTGAGTGCGTTTCGATGAAGGCGCAGAGGTTCACAACGAAATAAAACCCATTGGCGACTGCGAGGGCGGCCAACATGAACACAAGCCAAGACGGCGGGAATCTCACCGCAGCGATCGTGCAAAGCACGAACACCGCGAAGTTAAAAGCTGTACTGTGTTTGAGTTTCATGTTTCAGAATTTTCCTAGGTCTTAGACTGGACCGATTGGTAGCAAACGCCAGCCAAGAAATTTTGCAGCACGACCATCGACTGGCTATCTCCCTCTCGGAAATCCGACTCCAGCGTCTTTGCGGCCATCGCTTCCAGTCGTTGATCGAGAAGGTTTCCCTTGTACAGCGAAACAGCCGATGCCGCCGCTTGACCTTTGCGAGTTTGCATCGCAAAAGTAACTGCAACGCGGCTTCTGTCGCTGCATGATTCGTATAGCTTGGAATCGTAGTTAGTGGCAGTCGGTGCAGCCATCACAGCGGTAGTCACGCTGGCGAGCGCGAACGACAAAACCAGTTTTTTCATGAGCCTATTTTCCTTTGTTAGAGAGTGAGCAGCTTCACGACGCCGACGCCGCCGAGAAACAAGGCAACCACCGCCCACGCAGGTAGGCCCAAGGAAAGGCCCACTGCCCCGCAAGCTACTGCGAAAACTACACCGGCGGCGAGCTTTTCGCGCTGTATCTCTCGATACTGCTTTACCGCAGTCGTGTACGCCGTCTCTGTGGCAGTTAGGCGGACGTCATCTTCGATTCGACCAGCGCGATACGCCGCGCGAGCGGCATCGCGATCTGTCAATGCACAACGCATGTTTTCTCTGGAAGCACTCATCGCTTTTTGCGTTTTCCTTGGCGTTACTGAACAGTCTCGACGCGCTTGAATTGCGCCGAGCCCAATTGAAAATGTCCGTACAGGTCATCGACAGTCCAAACGTCCTTGTCCACGCCAGAACCAAGTTTGAATGTCATTTCAACGGCACAGGTGTTCGCGTCAGGCGCTTCCGGTTTCAGATCGCCAAGCAGGCAAAGTCCCACAGACAGTTGAAGGTTGGGACGGCGGGTGCGGCATAGATTAGGCAACCTTGCGATCATGGTCAATGTTCGATTTCGAGGGCGAACGCTTCAGGGCGGCGGCGAGCACCCAGAGCTCGCTCACGCCGAGGATTTTCCGGAAGTGCTTCTCGGCTTCCAGGAACCCCGCTGCTGCCCAGCGCACCGCCATGTCGGCATCGCGATAGCGCTTCACACGCCCCGCGACACGACGCACCGCGCCGTTGGGGTTCTCGATGAGGTTGGTCGTCGACAGCCCGCGCATGAGCGCCGGCGTCAGGCCCAGCTCGTTCACCGTGAACGTTTCCTCCAGCCCTTCGAGCAGCGCCGCCGAGGCATCCGGGTGCTCGGCCTTGAGCCACGCTGCGTGCGTCTCGAGCTTGGCCATGCCGTCCTTGGCCGGCAGCTTGTAGGCCGCTTTCATGATCGCTGCGGTTTGCGAGATGCATTCTTTGGGCAGGCGATCGAGGACATTGCGCATTGCGCGTGGACACGCCCGTGACCATGATGTCGTGCACGCGCTCGGCGAGCCGCGGATTCTGGTTCAATTGCACGTAGGCGGGGATCGGCACTTCGCCGCCGACTCGCCGCCGCAGGCGTGGCCGCTCGACGTTCAATTTGCGCTCGTCCATCACGATCTGGCCGCGTTGCGAGCCGTGCCAACGGACTTCGCCTCTCGTACGCAGCCGTCGATTCATCGTCGGTACGAGCCGTTGGGGCGGGCGAAAAACTGGGCCGAACCCCACGGATCGCGCGCGACCGGGTTCCAAACATCACATCCTCGTAGATGCCAACGGGGTGCCGGTCAGCGTGACCCTGACGGGCGCAAACCGCAACGACGTCACTCAACTGCTGCCGCTGGTTGACGCGATTGCGCCGATTCGCGGCACGCGCGGTCGACCGCTTCGCACGCCCAAAGTCATCTACGCTGATCGCGGCTACGACTGGAAGTCGCACTGAATCGCATTCGATCCCGGATAAAGAATTGCTTAAGTTTGCCGAAGAAAATCGTGAATTCCCAATATGCGATGCGTTGCTTACAGTGCAACCCAAGCGCTTCACACCTTTGGCAGCGCGTTCGTCACTTTCGAGGATACGTCATGAACGATTTCAGCAAGGCGGCCGTTGACGCGGCACGCAATCCGCGCGATCCCCGCTCACGCTATGCGGCGGGGGTGATGAAATATCGTGAAATGGGTTACTGGCAACCGGACTACGTGCCGAAGGACACCGACGTGATCGCGCTGTTCCGCATCACGCCGCAAGCCGGGGTCGAGCCGGAAGAAGCCGCGGCCGCGGTGGCCGGCGAATCGTCGACCGCGACCTGGACCGTGGTGTGGACCGACCGGCTGACCGCGTGCGACATGTACCGCGCGAAGGCCTACCGGGTCGAGCCGGTGCCGTCGTCGCGGGCCGACGAGCCGCAGTACTTCGCATATATCGCGTATGAGCTCGACCTGTTCGAGGAAGGCTCGGTCGCGAACCTCACGGCGTCGATCATCGGCAACGTGTTCGGCTTCAAGCCGGTGAAGGCGCTGCGTCTCGAAGACATGCGCATACCTGTTGCTTACCTGAAGACGTTCCAAGGGCCGCCGACGGGTATCGTGGTCGAACGCGAACGGCTCGACAAATACGGGCGTCCGCTGCTCGGCGCGACGGTCAAGCCCAAGCTCGGCTTGTCGGGCAAGAACTACGGACGGGTCGTGTATGAAGGGCTCAAGGGTGGACTCGACTTCCTCAAGGACGACGAGAACATCAACTCGCAAGCTTTCATGCACTGGCGCGACCGGTTCCTGTTCGCGATGGAAGCGGTCAATCGCGCGCAGGCCGAGACAGGCGAGGTCAAGGGGCACTACCTGAACGTGACCGCCGGCACGATGGAGGAGATGTACAAGCGCGCCGAATTCGCGAAGGAGCTCGGTTCGTGCATCGTGATGATCGACCTCGTGATCGGCTGGACCGCGATTCAGTCGATGGCGCGCTGGGCTCGCGACAACGACATGATCCTCCACCTGCATCGCGCCGGTCACAGCACGTACACGCGGCAGCGCAACCACGGCATTTCGTTCCGCGTGATCGCGAAATGGCTGCGCATGGCCGGTGTCGACCACGCTCACGCGGGGACGGCTGTCGGCAAGCTCGAAGGCGATCCGCTGTCGGTGCAGGGCTACTACAACGTGTGCCGCGAATCGCACAACGCAGTCGACCTGTCGCGCGGGATCTTCTTCGAACAGCCGTGGGCCGGCTTGCGCAAGGTGATGCCGGTTGCGTCGGGCGGTATCCACGCAGGGCAGATGCACCAGCTGCTCGACCTGTTCGGCGACGACGCGATCCTGCAGTTCGGCGGCGGCACGATCGGCCATCCGGGCGGCATCCAGGCGGGCGCGATCGCGAACCGCGTGGCGCTCGAAGCGATGGTGAAGGCGCGCAATGAAGGGCGCGACATCGTCAACGAAGGGCCGGACATTCTCGAAGCCGCCGCGCGCTGGTGCACGCCGCTCAAGCAGGCGCTCGACACGTGGAAGGACGTGACCTTCAACTACGAGTCGACCGACACGCCGGACTTCGCCACCACGCCGACGGCGGCGTAAGCGCGGGGCGTTTCGGTTCCAGCGAGCAGTCGCTTCACATCCCCGATGCCAGCGGACGCAGTGGGCCGCACTGCTGCGGATGCTGTTGCATCGGTTGTCCGACGCTTAGGTCGTTTTCAAGCATTACATGAACCAATGAGGTCTGCCATGCGAATCACACAAGGGACGTTTTCCTTCCTGCCGGATCTGACCGACGAAGAAATCGGCTTGCAGATCGACTACGCGCTGCGCCAGGGCTGGGCGTGTTCGATCGAATTCACCGATGACCCCCACCCGCGCAACACGTATTGGGAGATGTGGGGCCTGCCGATGTTCGACCTGCACGATGCGGCAGGCGTGCTGCAAGAGGTGAAGGCATGCCGCGCGGCACGTCCGAATCACTACATCAAGGTCAATGCATTCGATTCGACGCGCGGTTTCGAGACGATGCGTCTGTCGTTCATTGTCAACCGGCCCGCCGACGAACCGGGCTTCCGCCTCAATCGCGAGGAAGGATGGGGCCGCACGCAGCGCTACAGCTTGACGAGCTACGCGGGCGACCGGCCGGCAGGGGAGCGCTACGGCGCGACCCGTTGAGCGGCACTTTTGCGATGCGAATCACGACAAGGGGATCACGATGACCGTCGATGCCACACTGGACAGGCTGTCCGCCACGCAAACCGATGCACCGGAGGCGCCGGGCGAGCCGTCGCGCGTCGATCTCGCGGCGCTCTATCGTGACTCGGGCATCGGCGACGTGCTGGCGGAACTCGATCGCGACCTGGTCGGTCTCGTGCCCGTGAAGACGCGCATTCGCGAAATCGCTGCGCACTTGCTGGTCGAGCGTGCGCGCGAGTCGCTCGGCCTCGCGAGCGGCGCGCCGACGCTGCACATGTGCTTTTCAGGCAATCCGGGCACCGGCAAGACCACTGTCGCGCTCCGGATGGCCGAGGTGCTGCACCGGCTCGGCTACATTCGCCGCAATCACCTGGTGTCGGTCACGCGCGACGATCTCGTCGGCCAGTACATCGGCCACACCGCGCCGAAGACGCGCGATGTGCTCAAGCGGGCGATGGGCGGGGTGCTGTTCATCGACGAAGCGTACTACCTGTATCGCCCGGAGAACGAGCGCGACTACGGACAGGAAGCGATCGAGATCCTGCTGCAGACGATGGAAAACCAGCGCGACGATCTCGTCGTGATCCTCGCGGGTTATGAGTCGCGCATGGAAACCTTCTTCCAGAGCAATCCGGGCTTCCGGTCCCGGATTGCGCACCACATCACGTTTCCGGACTACAACGAAGCGGAACTCCTCGAGATCGCCGAGCGCATGCTCGCAACGATGCACTACCGTTTTGATGCCGACTCGCGGCTCGCTTTCTCGGACTATCTCGCGCGCCGTATCCGGTTGCCGAACTTCGCGAACGCGCGCTCGGTGCGCAACGCGCTCGACCGCGCGCGGCTGCGTCAGGCGAACCGCCTCTTCGAAACCGCGCTGCAAGGGCGCGCGCCGACCGACACGGCCGCGCTGACGCTCCTTACCGCGGCCGACATTCGCGCGAGCCGCGTGTTCGACGAGCGCGCTCCCGAGCTTGATTTCCCGCGTGCCGGCCACGACACGCCGCCACCGGACCGAATTCAAAACACCTAGTAGGAGAGTGCCATGCAAGACGGACGTACGACTCTTTCGAAGTACCTGATCGACACGCTCGATCGCCAGCCTTCGCCCGTCGCGGCTACCGGACTCTCGGCGCTGCTCATCGACGTCGCCGCCGCGATCAAGACGATTTCGGCAACGCTCACCAAAGGCGCGCTCAGCGGCAACTACGGTTCGGCGCTAAGCGTCAACACGCACGGCGAGGAACAAAAGAAACTCGACGTCGCGACGAACGAAATCTTCGTCCAGCATTGCGAGTGGGACGGCTTGCTGGCCGCGATGGTCTCGGAGGAAATGGACACCGTCTATACGATTCCGTCGACCTACCCGCGCGGCGAATACCTGCTCGCCTTCGATCCGCTCGACGGCTCGTCGAACATCGACATCAACGGCGTGGTCGGCTCGATCTTCTCGGTGCTGCGCCGCACCGGCGATCAGGAGGCGCCGGTGAGCGAAGCCGACTTCCTGCGCCCGGGCCATGAGCAGGTCGCAGCGGGCTACGCGATCTACGGACCGTCGACGATGCTCGTCCTGTCGGTCGGCAACGGCACGCACGGGTTCACGCTGGAGCGCGACGTCGGCAACTTCGTGCTCACGCATTCGGATATCCGGATCCCGGAGGACACCGGCGAGTTCGCGATCAATGCGTCGAACGAACGCTTCTGGGAGCCGCCGGTGCGCCGTTATGTGCAGGAATGCAAGGACGGCCGCAGCGGCTGCCGCGAGCGCGACTTCAACATGCGCTGGATCGCGTCGATGGTCGCCGAGGTGCATCGCATCCTGATGCGCGGCGGCGTGTTCCTGTATCCGCGCGACTTCCGGACGCCGCAGATGGAAGGCCGCCTGCGTCTCCTGTACGAAGCGAACCCGATGAGCTTTCTGGTCGAGCAGGCGGGCGGCGTCGCGATCACCGGGCGCGAGCGCATCCTCGATGTCGCTCCGCGCGCGCTGCACCAGCGCGCGCCGGTGATTCTCGGCTCGAAAAACGAAGTGGAACGCATCCAACGCTATCACAGCGAATACGACCGCGGCGAGGACAAGCCGTACACGTCGCCGCTGTTCAACAAACGCTCGCTATTTCTGCCGGAAGCGTCGACGTGATGAATCCGCGAATCACAGAACCCTTATAAATACCCGGAGACAAGCGCATGTCAGTCAAACACCCGATTATCGCGGTGACCGGTTCGAGCGGTGCCGGCACCACGACCGTCATGAAGAGCTTCACGCATATTTTCAGGCGTGAGGGCATCAACGCGCAGATCATCGAGGGCGATGCGTTTCATCGCTACGACCGCAAGGGAATGCGCGAGGCAATGAAGCAGCGCGAGCGCGACGGCGTGCTCAATTTCAGCCACTTCGGGCCGGAGGCGAACCTGCTCGAAGAGCTGGAGGAGCTTTTCGCCACCTATGGCAGGAGCGGCACCGGCCGGTTCCGCCGCTATATCCACGACGAAGCCGAGGCCGCGCTCTACAAGCAGGAAGCCGGCACGTTCACGCCGTGGGAAGACATCGCGGCCGGCACCGACCTGATGTTCTACGAAGGGCTGCACGGCGCGGCGGTGACCGACAAGGTCAACATCGCCCAGCATGTGGACCTGCTCGTCGGCGTCGCGCCGATCATCAACCTCGAATGGATTCAGAAGCTGCACCGCGACAAGACGATGCGCGGTTACTCGCAGGAAGCGGTGGTCGATACGATCCTGAGACGGATGCCCGACTACGTGAACTACATCTGTCCGCAGTTCTCGCGCACGCACGTCAACTTCCAGCGCGTGCCGACCGTGGATACGTCGAACCCGTTCATCGCCCGCGAGATTCCGCAGGCCGACGAGAGCTTTGTCGTGATCCGCTTCGCGCGGCCCAAGGGCATCGATTTCCCGTATCTGCTGACGATGCTGCACGATTCGTTCATGTCGCGCCCGAACGTGATCGTGGTGCCGGGCGGCAAGATGGGCCTTGCGATGCAGCTCATCTTCACGCCGATGATTCTTCAATTGATGGACCGGCGTGCACGGGCTTGATGTGCGTCGACCGCGTTTCGCTCACCTTGTAGATGGAGGCATCCGATGAATGCCGTCGCAGAACCTTCCGCAACGCCCGCCACGCGGCTGATGGCCAACGCGCTGCGCATGCTCGCGATCGATGCGGTCCAGCAGGCAAACTCCGGCCATCCCGGCATGCCGCTGGGGATGGCCGAGATCGCCGTCGCGCTGTGGGGCCGGCACCTGAAACACAACCCGCGCAATCCGCACTGGCCGGACCGCGACCGCTTCGTCTTGTCGAACGGCCACGGTTCGATGCTGCTGTACGGGTTGCTGCATCTGACCGGCTATGACCTGCCGATCGACGAATTGAAGCGCTTCCGGCAGTTGCACAGCAAGACGCCGGGGCACCCCGAGGTCGGCGTGACGCCCGGCGTCGAGACGACGACGGGGCCGCTCGGGCAGGGTCTCACGAACGCCGTCGGCATGGCGCTCGCGGAAGCGCTGCTCGCGCGGGAGTTCAACCGGCCCGGACATACGATCGTCGATCACCACACGTACGTGTTCGTCGGCGACGGATGCCTGATGGAGGGGATCTCGCACGAGGCGGCGTCGCTTGCGGGAACGTTGAAGCTCAACAAGCTGATCGTGCTGTACGACGACAACGGCATTTCGATCGACGGCCACGTCACGCAGTGGTTTGCCGACGATACGCCCGCGCGTTTCGCCGCATACGGCTGGAACGTCGTGCGCGACGTGGACGGGCACGATGTCGATGCGGTCGATCGCGCGTTGAGCGACGCACGGGCCGCGAGCCGGCCGACGCTGATCTGTTGCAAGACCGTGATCGGCCAGGGTTCGCCGTCGAAGGCGGGCACCCATGACGTGCACGGCGCGCCGCTCGGCGCGGACGAAATCGCCGCGACGCGCCGCGCGCTCGACTGGCCGCATCCGCCCTTTGAAATTCCCGCGGCCGTGCGTGAGTTGTGGGACGCCAGCGCGCGCGGCGCCGCCGCCGAAGCGGCGTGGACCGAGCGCTTCGAAGCGTACCGCAAGCACTTTCCGAACGAGGCCGCCGAGTTCGAGCGCAGGATGCGCGGCGCATTGCCCGCGCACTGGCGCGACGCGGTGCGTTCGATGGTGCGCGACGCGAACCGCAACGCCCAGTCGATCGCCACGCGCAAGGCGTCGCAGCAGGCGATCGAAGCACTGGCGCAAGCGTTGCCCGAGCTGCTCGGCGGTTCGGCCGACCTGACGGGCTCGAACCTCACCGACTGGAAAGCCGCCGTCTCGGTACATGCCGACGATGCGGGCCTCAAAGGCGGCAACTACCTGCACTACGGCGTGCGCGAATTCGGGATGAGCGCGGTGCTCAACGGGATCGCGCTGCATCGCGGCTACATCCCGTTCGGCGGCACGTTCCTGACGTTCTCCGACTACTCGCGCAATGCGCTGCGGATGGCCGCGCTGATGAAGACGCGTTCGATCTTCGTCTTCACGCACGATTCGATCGGCCTCGGCGAAGACGGGCCGACGCACCAGTCGGTCGAACATGCGGCGAGCCTCAGGCTGATTCCCGGCCTCGATGTCTGGCGGCCCTGCGACACGGTGGAGACTGCGCAGGCGTGGGCGTGCGCGGTCGAACGCGACGGCCCGTCGTGCCTGTTGCTGAGTCGCCAGAACCTGCCGTTCGTCACGCGCAGCGACGTGCAGATCGACGCGATCGCGCGGGGCGGCTACGTGCTGCGCGACTGGCCGGATGCAACGGCCATGAAACGCGTCGTCCTGATCGCGACGGGCTCGGAGGTCGCGCTCGCGCTCGACGCCGTCGCGCCGCTCGCAGAGGCCGGCGTGGCCGCGCGCGTCGTATCGATGCCGTCCACCACCGTGTTCGACCGGCAGTCGCGCGCATGGCGCGACGCGACGCTGCCGCCGGGCGTGCCGCGCGTCGCCGTCGAAGCGGGCGTGACTTCGTTCTGGCGGCAATACGTCGGGCTCGAAGGCGGTGTGGTCGGGGTCGACACGTTCGGCGAATCGGCGCCCGCCGCCGCGCTGTTCGCGCATTTCAACGTCACCGTGCAAGCCGTCGTGGACGAAGCTCGCCGCGTCGCGCGCGGTGCGCAATGACAGTTTCCGATTGATCTCGAGGAGTTTGTGATGGCCTTCATCGCACTGCGTCAACTGCTGGATCATGCGGCGGAGCACGGCTACGGCGTGCCCGCTTTCAACGTCAACAACATGGAGCAGGTTCACGCGATCATGCAAGCCGCCGAAGCGACGCGCAGCCCGGTGATCCTGCAAGCGTCGGCGGGGGCGCGCAAGTATGCGGGCGAGCCGTACCTGCGCCATCTGGTGCTCGCCGCGCTCGAAGCGCATCCGGACATTCCGCTCGTGCTGCACCAGGATCACGGCGCGAGCCCTGCGGTGTGCCAGCAGGCGATCCGTTCCGGGTTCACGTCGGTGATGATGGACGGCTCGCTGATGCCCGATCAGAAAACGCCCGCGCCATACGAGTACAACGTCGACGTCAGCCGCCGCGTGGTCGAGGCCGCGCATGCGGTAGGCGTGTCGGTCGAAGGGGAATTGGGCTGTCTCGGCTCGCTTGAAACCGGGCAGGCCGGTGAAGAGGACGGCGTGGGCGCCGAGGGCACGCTGTCGCGCGAAGACCTGCTCACCGATCCCGTGCAGGCACAGGAATTTGTCGAAGCCACCGGCGTCGATGCGCTGGCGATCGCGATCGGCACGTCGCACGGCGCGTACAAGTTCAGCCGCCAGCCGACCGGCGACATTCTCGCGATCGACCGCATCGTCGAGATTCACGAGCGGATTCCGAACACGCATCTGGTGATGCACGGCTCGTCGTCGGTGCCGCAGGAGTGGCTCGCGGTGATTCGCGAATACGGCGGCGAGATTCCGTCGACGTACGGCGTGCCGATCGAGGAGATCCAGCGCGGCATCAAGCACGGCGTGCGCAAGGTCAACATCGATACCGACATCCGGCTCGCGATGACCGGCGCGATGCGCAAGTCGTTTGCCACCGCGCGCTCGGAGTTCGATCCGCGCAAGGCGCTCAAGGCCGCGACGGAGGCGGCGCAGAGCGTTTGCGTCGAGCGCTTCGAGGCGTTCGGCTGCGCGGGGCAGGCGGACCGGATCAAGCCGCTGCCGCTCGACGCGATGGCGCGCCGCTATCACTGACGATATCGACCGGAGACGACGATGCGCGAATTCCTGATTGCGCCTTCGCTGCTGTCGGCGGATTTCGCGCGCCTCGGCGACGAAATCGGCGAAGTGGTGGACGCGGGTGCGGACTGGATCCATCTCGACGTGATGGACAACCACTATGTGCCGAACCTGACGGTCGGGCCGCTCGTGTGCGAGGCGATCCGGCCGCATACGAAGGTTCCGCTCGACGTGCACCTGATGGTGACGCCGGTCGACGCGCTCGTCACGGCATTCGCCGAGGCGGGCGCGGACCTGATCAGCTTTCATCCGGAGGCTTCGCTGCACGTGCATCGGACGATCGCCCTCATCAAGGCGAGCGGCGTGCGTGCGGGGCTCGCGCTCAATCCGGCCACGCCGCTCTCCGTGCTCGATCACGTGCTCGAGATGCTGGATTTCGTGCTGGTGATGTCGGTCAATCCCGGTTTCGGCGGGCAGGCGTTCATTCCGGGCACGCTCGAGAAACTGCGGGCATTGCGCGAGAAGGTCGACGCGACGGTGCAGCGTACCGGGCGGCCGGTGCTGATCGAAGTCGACGGCGGCGTGAAGGCGTCGAACATCGCGGACATCGCACGGGCGGGCGCCGATGTGTTCGTCGCCGGCTCAGCGGTATTCGGCGCTGACGACTACGCCGCGGCGATCGGCCAGATGCGCGACGAGCTGGATGCCGTGAACAATCGTCCCTCGGCGGGCAGTTCAAATTCCCTTACTTATGGGCACGTAAATTCCCCCACCCCGTGAAGCAGGACAAGATCGTTATTTAGCTCTCTTTGTTTTTCGCGCAAGGGTTTGTTTCGGCGCCCTCCTTGAGACGATAGCTAAGTCCGTCAAACGCGAGCAGGTGGCAGTGGTGCATGAGCCGGTCGAGGATCGTGGCGCTCATCGTGTTATCGCCGAGATAGATGCCCCAGTCCTGCACGACCCGGTTGGACGTGACGACAACCACGCTGCGGTGCAGTTGTAGCGTTGATGGATGAGCGTTTGCAGCAACGCGCCCGCATCGTCGGGGATCGTGCGCGAGAGGAACAGGTTGTCGAGCACGAGCAGATCGCACTCAAGGGTGGCCCGTAGCCTCGTTTCGCGCTAGGCCGGTGGGCTCAGTGCGTAGCGGTTAAAGAAGTCACTGGTCTCGATGTATTGCACCTTTTGGCCGTGCCAGACGGCCTGAAATGCTACTGTCTTCGCCACGTGCTCTTGCCTGTGCCAGTTTTGCCAATGATCAGCGCATTCTCGCCGGTGGCCACGAACTTCAGGGTATGCAGCTGGGGAAACAGGCTTGCCGCGGCAGCTTCGTTCGAGCAAATGGCGGCGCTTGCGGCCAACTGGCAATTGCCGTTTCCGTATTTGTACGACGAGACTTGTACGACGAGACGCAGCAGGTCGCGCGCGCGTACGGCGCGGTCTGCACGCCCGAGTTATTCGGCTTCGATGCGGATTTGCGCCTGCGGTATCGCGGGCGGCTGGATGCGTCGCGCAAGGAGGCGATTCCCGACGCGCGCCGCGAGCTGTTCGAAGCGATGCAGCAGATTGCGCAAACCGGAACCGGGCCCGAGGCGCAGTATCCGGCGCTCGGGTGCTCGATCAAGTGGAAGGACGCGGCGTGAGATTGCCGGGCACGGCCCGGCATCGCGCTCAACGCTTTTTCATCGTCGTGCCGGGCCCGCACCACGCGTTCTGATCCTCTTCCGGCCGGTCCGCCGCGCAGCCCCGATCGAGCGGCTGGTCCTGGTCGAAGCGCTTGCCGAGCTGCCACGCGATCTGCGCGCGGGCGAGCTGTACACCGATGTAGAACGCGTGACCGCCGTCGGTATCGAGCTTCAGGCGGGGATATAGCTCGAACGGATCGCTTGCCGTCCAGTGGCCGTCGCGGTTGTACACGTGAACGCCGTCGGCGGCGGCCTGCACGCGGAAATTCGGATCGCGCACGGCCTGCGCAAAGTCGTCGATCTCATCGGCGCTGTACGGAAACGGACGTCTTGCATGGACCGCCGCGAGACCGCTCGAAATGCCTTTCGGCAACTCCTGCGCTTCGCGCGCCGCATCCATCACGCGGCGCGCCACGTCGGCTTCGCGCACGGCGCGCCGCGCGTGCGGGCTCACCGACGTCATGTTCGCCGCGCTCACGCGCAATTCGGTCACGATGCCGATCTGCCCCATATCAGCAATTGCTGGGATGTGCATTTCAGAAATTTCTGATCTGAGCGACCTGCGCCCCTTTCCTGGTTCGCGAATTTTATGACAGCACCCCAGAGATTTTTCGATGTGCGATTGCACAATGAGCTTGACCTCGTTCGCTGGCACCTCCGTAGATACCCTGTGTTGTATCGATTCTGTGTGACGGTTGTGCGTCCTTCGGTTTGTGCCTGGCAGAAGGCGGCGCCCAAACGCAGGAAGCATCTGGCCGTTTAACGCAGGATGCTTGGAACGAATTGCGACAGATGACGATCCCGCAGCAGCTCACCTGTAAATGCATTGCTGCAAAGCAGCAATAATGGCTCATTGCTGCCGATGGCACGGGGCTTGCATTGAGATATGAAAACACAGAATCGTGAAAACACAGAATCGGAGACACAGGCGATGCACAAGCAAGCAGCCCTTGAGGCGGAACCCGGGTTCGATCCGAACCTCAGGTTTGTCAGCGTTACCGCCATCAACACACAGGGATTCGTCCAGTTCGAATTTTCAGTCGGCACCCCCGAGCTCTGTGTCGAGCTCATGCTGCCCGTTGCTGCGTTCGAAGAATTTTGCCTCGCGCAGAAGGTGACGCGATTGGATGCCTTCGGCGAGATTGTGCGGCATTGATTTGCTTGTGAGCAGCGCCGAGCAGCCTGATGAAGCGCGCCTAGTCTGATCGCATCCCATCCCGGTTCACAACCACAGGAGCAGTTAATGACCATCGAATTGAAGACGCGGGAAATCAAACCACTGCGTCACACCTACACGCACGTGGCTCAATACATCGGAGCCGATAAAGCCGCTTCGCGCTATCAGGAAGGCACTGTAGGTGCTCAACCGGCAGCGAATTTTCATTACCGGCCCACGTGGGATCCCGAGCATGAACTGTTCGACACGTCGCGCACCGCGATCCAAATGAAGGACTGGTATGCGCTGAAAGACCCGCGTCAGTTCTACTACGCGTCGTGGACGATGACCCGAGCGCGGCAGCAAGACGCGATGGAATCCAACTTCGAGTTTGTCGAGTCGCGCGGCATGATCGATCTCGTTTCCGATGAGGTTCGACAACAGGCGCTTTCCGTTCTCGTGCCTTTGCGCCACGCGGCCTGGGGCGCGAACATGAACAACTCCCAGATCTGTGCCCTGGGTTATGGCACGACCTTCACTGCGCCGGCTATGTTCCACGCAATGGACAATCTGGGTGTAGCGCAGTATCTCACACGACTGGCGCTGGTAATGTCCGGACCCGATCTTCTTGACGAAGCCAAGCAAGCCTGGATGACGAGTCCCGATTGGCAACCGTTGCGTCGTTATGTGGAAAACACTCTGGTGCTGCAAGATCCGGTGGAACTGTTCGTCGCCCAGAATCTGGCGCTCGACGGTCTTCTTTATCCCATGATCTACGGCGCTTTCGTCGACGATTACATCACACTCAACGGTGGTAGCGCAGTGGCAATGCTAACCACTTTCATGCCCGAGTGGCATGACGAATCCAGTCGCTGGGTCGATGCGGTAGTGAAGACCATGGCGGCCGAATCGGAGGATAACAAAGCGCTGCTCATTCACTGGTTGCGTACCTGGGAAGATCAGGCGGCGTCAGCGTTGTTGCCTGTCGCTGAAATGGCTTTGGCGGAAAACGGCCACGACGCCTTGGAAGAAGTAAGGCAGCGACTTCGTGCCCGCGTTGCGAAGGCCGGGATTGTTCTGTAACCGCTAATTTATTCCTGACCGTCATAGAGGAATGTTCATGTCTAACGTATTTATCGCGTTTCAGGCTAACGAGGAGTCTCGACCGGTGGTGGAGGCGATTCTCGCTGATAACCCTAATGCGGTCGCCACAGAATCGCCTGGCATGGTGAAGATCGATGCGCCCGGGCATCTCACAATAAACCGTCAAAGCATCGAAGACCGGATCGGCATGAAGTTCGATCTCCAGCAAATCCACATCAACCTGATCACCTTGTCCGGATATATCGACGAGGATGACGAACAGTTCACGCTGAGCTGGAAACACTGAACACGGCAAAGAGGAAATTGAAATGGACACTTCTGTGCAGAAGAAGAAACTCGGTTTAAAGGATCGCTACGCAGCGATGACCCGCGGACTTGGCTGGCAGACGAGCTACCAGCCGATGGACAAGGTGTTCCCGTACGACAAGTACGAAGGCATCAAGATCCACGATTGGGATAAATGGGAAGACCCCTTCCGCCTGACCATGGACGCCTACTGGAAATATCAGGGCGAGAAGGAAAAAAAGCTTTACGCCGTCATCGACGCTTTCGCGCAGAACAACGGGCAGTTGAGCATTTCCGACGCGCGCTATGTCAACGCACTCAAGGTGTTTATCCAGGGTGTGACACCGCTGGAGTATATGGCACACCGAGGTTTTGCCCACGTTGGTCGGCATTTTACGGGTGAAGGGGCGCGTGTTGCTTGCCAGATGCAGTCCATCGACGAGCTGCGTCACTTCCAGACCGAAATGCATGCTCTCTCGCACTACAACAAGTATTTTAACGGCCTGCACAACTCCATCCATTGGTACGACCGGGTCTGGTATTTGTCGGTGCCCAAGTCATTTTTTGAAGACGCGGCCACCGGTGGACCGTTCGAGTTTCTTACTGCGGTGAGCTTTTCGTTCGAATATGTGTTGACCAACCTGCTGTTTGTCCCCTTCATGTCGGGTGCTGCTTACAACGGGGACATGTCGACGGTCACCTTCGGTTTTTCGGCGCAAAGTGACGAATCGCGCCACATGACACTCGGCATCGAATGCATCAAGTTCATGCTGGAACAGGATCCGGACAACGTGCCCATCGTGCAGCGCTGGATCGACAAGTGGTTCTGGCGCGGCTATCGGCTGTTGAGCATCGTGGCCATGATGCAGGACTACATGCTGCCTAACCGGGTGATGAGCTGGCGCGAGAGCTGGGAGATGTACGTCGAGCAGAACGGCGGCGCGCTGTTCAAGGATCTTGCGCGTTACGGCATCCGTAAGCCCAAGGGCTGGGACCAGGCTTGCGAAGGCAAGGACCACATCAGCCATCAGACCTTCGCCGTGTTCTATAACTATAACGCCGCGGCCCCCATCCACACCTGGGTTCCCACAGAAGAAGAAATGGGGTGGCTGTCGGAGAAGTACCCCGAGACGTTCGACAAGTATTACCGTCCGCGTTGGGACTACTGGCGCGAGCAGGCCGCCAAGGGCAACCGTTTCTACAACAAGACGCTGCCGATGCTCTGCACTACCTGCCAGATTCCGATGATATTCACCGAGCCTGGCGACGCAACCAAGATCTGCTATCGCGAGTCGGACTACCTCGGCGACAAGTATCACTTCTGCAGCGACCACTGCAAGGAGATTTTTGACAACGAACCCGAGAAGTTCGTGCAGTCATGGCTTCCGCCGCAGCAAGTGTATCAAGGAAACTGTTTCAAGCCGGATGCCGATCCGACCAAGGAAGGTTTCGATCCCTTGATGGCCTTGCTCGACTACTACAACCTGAATGTAGGCCGGGACAACTTCGATTTCGAGGGGTCGGAAGACCAAAAGAACTTTGCTGCCTGGCGTGGAGAGGTCTTGCAAGGAGAAGCCAAATGAGCGTTGTTGCCCTCAAACCCTACAAGTTCCCGGCACGAGACGCGCGCGAAAACTTTCCGGCGCCGTTGCTGTTTATCGGCTGGGAAGACCATCTGTTGTTTGCGGCACCAGTTGCCTTGCCCCTGCCGTCGGACACGTTGTTCGGTGCGCTGTGCACCCAGGTGTTGCCCGGCACTTATGGCTATCACCCCGATTTCTCAAAAATCGACTGGAGCCAGGTGCAGTGGTTTAAGTCCGGCCAGCCGTGGCATCCCGACCCGGCGAAGTCGCTGGCTGAAAACGGTCTGACGCACAAAGACGTGATCCGCTTTCGCACGCCTGGCTTGAACGGTCTGAGCGGTTCCTGCAATTGAGATTGCGTCATGGCAGCGCAATCACACCGCAGCCGAAGTTACAGGCCGCGGTGTGATTGGCCTCCGGCGATTTGAACAATGACCTATCAACTCAACATTCAGCCCCTGGGTGCCACCATTGAGGTGGAGGAAGGGCAAACTATACTCGACGCGGCCTTGCGCCAAGGCATTTACATTCCGCACGCGTGTGGTCACGGGCTATGTGGAACCTGCAAGGTGCAGGTGTGTGACGGAGAAGTCGATCTCGGCGATGCGAATCCCTTCGCGCTGATGGACTTCGAGCGCGAGGAGCGCAAGGCGTTGGCCTGCTGTGCCACCTTGCTCGATGACACGACCATCGAGGCCGACATCGAGGAAGACCCGGACGCCGAAGTCATCCCGGTCGAGGATTTCAATGCCGAGGTGACACGCATCGAGCAACTCACACCGACGATCAAAGCCGTCTTCCTGAGACTCGATCAACCGATTCATTTTCAGGCGGGTCAGTACGTGCAACTTGAAATTCCCGAGTTGCGCCAGACACGGGCGTTTTCCATTGCCAATTCACCTGCGGACGTCGCAGCAACGGGGGAGATCGAGCTCAATATTCGCCGGGTTCCGGGAGGACAGGGCACGGGTTACATCCATGAACAACTGGCGGTGGGGAACATACTGCACGTGACGGGTCCCTATGGCCGGTTTTTCGTGCGCAGGTCAGCCGACCAACCCATGGTTTTCATGGCAGGTGGTTCAGGCCTGTCGAGCCCTCGGTCGATGATTATCGACTTGTTGCAAAGCGGATGGAGCAGGCCTATCACTCTGGTCTATGGCCAGCGCAATGAGGCAGAACTGTATTACGACGAGGAGTTCCGCGAGCTCAGCCAGCGGTATTCGAACTTCAGCTACGTGCCGGCACTATCGGAAAAAGCAGAAGGTGCGACGCATCCCTTGGCGCAGGGTTTCGTTCACGAGGTCGCCAAGGCTCATTTCGGGAACAACTTTTCCGGCCACAAAGCCTATTTGTGCGGGCCGCCGGCGATGATCGACGCCTGCGTCACGACCCTGATCCAGGGCCGGTTGTTCGAACGCGACATCTATTTTGAGAAGTTCATTTCCGCAGCCGATGCCCAACAAGTACGCAGTCCGCTTTTCAAGAGGGTGTGATCGTGACTACTCAGGACGGGAAGGTCAACGTGACCGTCAAGCAGACCGGCGAGCGTTTCAGCTGCGCTCTCGGTGAGTCTCTGCTTTCCGGCATGGCACGCCTTGGGCGTCGCGGCATACCAGTTGGTTGCCTTAGCGGCGGGTGCGGGGTGTGTAAGGTCGCGGTGTGCAGAGGCAGCGTGCGCAAAACTGGAGCAATGAGCCGTGCGCACATTTCCGAGGCGGAAGAAGCGCAAGGTGTGGTGCTGGCGTGCCGGGCGGCTCCCACTGATGATGTGGAACTGGAGGTGGTCGGCAAGATGCAAAAGCCCTTTTTCAAAGGGTTGAGCTTTCAGGTAGCCCAAGATTCAACGAAATAAGCCGAAGGAGATAGACCATGGGTGTGATGCGAATCGGCCATGCCAGTCTGAAAGTGATGGACATGGCGTTGGCAATCAAGCACTACGAAAACGTCCTGGGAATGAAAAGGACGATGGAGGACGAACATGGAAACGTGTACCTCAAGTGCTGGGACGAATGGGACAAGTACTCCGTTATTCTGACGCCGTCCGATCAAGCAGGGCTCAACCATGTCGCCTACAAGGTTGAGCACGATGCCGACCTGGACGCGCTGCAAAAGCGTATCGAAGCCTATGGCTTCAAGACACAAATGCTCCCCGAAGGTACCCTTCCTTCGACCGGTCGTATGCTGCAGTTCAACCTGCCGAGCGGACATGAGATGCGTCTGTTTGCGACGAAGGAATATGTGGGCACCGGAGTCGGAACGACCAATCCTGACCCGTGGCCCGATGACGTCAAGGGGGCAGGCGCCCATTGGCTGGATCACTGCCTATTGATGTGTGAACTCAATCCGGAGACGGGCGTGAATCGGGTGGCGGAAAATACCCGGTTCATGAAGGAATGCCTGGGCTTTTATCTGGCTGAGCAAGTTATGGTAGGTCCGGATAGTAGCATTCAGGCTGCAACGTGGATGTTCCGCACGTCCACGCCGCACGACATCGCTTTCGTAGGTGGGCCTCGCAATGGTTTGCACCACATTGCCTTCTTCCTCGACTCGTGGCATGACGTACTGAAATCGGCTGACGTCATGGCCAAGAACAAGGTCAAGATCGACGTGGCGCCGACGCGCCATGGGATTACCCGCGGGGAGACGATCTATTTCTTCGATCCAAGTGGGAATCGCAACGAGACCTTTGCCGGCCTGGGCTACCTCGCTCAACCTGATCGGCCTGTGACGACCTGGACGGAAGAGCATCTCGGCAGCGGCATCTTCTATCACACCGGTGAGTTGGTCCAGTCATTCACCGAGGTTTACACCTGACTGCCACGCAGGAGATAGCACATGACTCAGGCTGACTCACTTCATAGCGTCGAGGCGCGGCTGATCAACTGGCCTGCGGCTAACCGCGTCGTCGAGGCAGCTGCGCTGCACGCGCAGCGCCTCGGCGTATGCGTGAACATCGCGGTGGTCGATGTGGCGGGGAATCTTGCCGCGTTTCTGCGCATGCCTGGAGCGCCGTTGCACTCCATCGAGATCGCCATCGACAAGGCATACACGGCAGCCAGTTTCGGCTTACCGACCAGTCGGTGGAGTGAGGCCTTGCTGAGTCATTCCGAAGCGGTCCGCCAAGGCATCGTGCGAAGGCCCCGCTTCATCGCCTTCGGCGGTGGTTTGCCGATTGTTGAAAGTGGCCATCGCATCGGGGGTATTGGCGTGTCTGGCGGTACCGAAGAGCAGGACGAGCACTGTGCGCAAGCCGGATTGAGCCTGCTAGGTCTAACTCAAACCTGAATCTTTCCGGAAAGTCGACTGCCGCCGCGACCACATTTGCCTAACAAGGAAGTTTACTGAAACATCATGCTGATTACCGATCCCCAAGCGACCGCGAGCACTGGAAACCAGTCCGTCGCTCGTGCTAAAGAAATCCACAACTTCATCAACGGCGAATATGTGCCGGGTCAGCGTTGGTTCGAGAAGCGCTCGCCGTTGAACAACGCGGTCATTGCCAAGGTGGCCGAAGCCGGCCGTGCCGAAGTCGACGCGGCGGTGGCTGCGGCGCAGGCCGCGCTCAAGGGAGCATGGGGGCGTATGAGCTTGGCCCAGCGCGTGGAAGTGCTGTACGCGGTGGCCGACGGCATCAACCGTCGTTTTGACGACTTCCTTGCCGCTGAGGTAGAGGACACGGGCAAGCCTATGAGCCTGGCGCGGCATGTGGACATTCCGCGTGGGGCGGCCAATTTCAAGATCTTCGCCGACGTGGTGAAGAACGTGCCCACTGAGTTTTTTGAAATGCCTACACCGGATGGTGTCGGGGCGATCAACTACGCCATGCGTCGACCGGTCGGGGTGGTCGGGGTGATCTGTCCATGGAACCTGCCGCTGCTGCTGATGACCTGGAAAGTCGGCCCAGCGCTGGCCTGTGGCAACACCGTTGTGGTCAAGCCCTCCGAAGAGACGCCGCAGACCGCTGCATTGCTGGGGGAGGTGATGAACGCGGCGGGCGTGCCGCCAGGGGTCTACAACGTCGTGCACGGCTTCGGCCCCAACTCCACCGGCGAATTCCTCACCACCCACCGCGGCATCAACGCCATCACCTTCACCGGTGAAACCCGCACGGGTGCGGCCATCATGAAGGCCGCGGCTGACGGTGCGCGCCCCGTGAGTCTGGAGATGGGCGGCAAGAACGCTGCCATCGTGTTTGCCGATTGCGACTTCGACGCCGCCATTGAAGGCACGCTGCGCTCGTGCTTCGCCAACTGTGGCCAGGTCTGCCTGGGTACGGAGCGGGTATATGTCGAGCGCCCTATCTTTGATCGTTTTGTCTCCGCGCTCAAAAAAGGCGCTGAAGGCATGCAGCTCGGCCGCCCGGAAGATCCGGCCACCGGCATGGGCCCGCTGATTTCGCAAGAGCATCGTGACAAGGTGCTGTCGTATTACAAGAAGGCGGTTGAAGCGGGCGCGACGGTGGTGGCGGGCGGCGGTGTACCCGATATGCCGGACGCGCTCAAAGGCGGCGCGTGGGTACAGCCCACCATCTGGACGGGCTTGGGCGACGACTCGGTGATTGCCCGCGAGGAGATCTTCGGCCCTTGCGCGCTGGTCATGCCATTCGACAGCGAAGAAGAGGTGATCCGCCGTGCCAACGATAACGACTACGGCCTGGCCACGGCGATCTGGACCACCAATCTGTCGCGTGCGCACCGCGTGGCGGGGGCCATCGAGGTCGGCATTGCGTGGGTGAACTCCTGGTTCCTGCGCGATTTGCGCACGCCGTTCGGCGGGGCCAAGCAGTCGGGTATCGGGCGCGAGGGCGGAGTCCACTCGCTGGAGTTCTACACGGAACTCAAAAACGTTTGCATCAAATTGTGATCATGGACAAAACTCAAATCACCGAGCTTGGCGACGCCCTGTATCAGGCACTGACCACGCGAACCGTGCTCGATCCGCTGACCGAGCGCCACCCCGATATGACGATCGAGGACGCCTATCACATCCAGCAGCGCATGATCGAGCGTCGTGTGCAGGCTGGTGAAACCATCATCGGCAAGAAGATCGGCGTGACGTCGGCGGCCGTGATGAACATGCTCGGCGTGTATCAGCCGGATTTCGGCTACATGCTCGACGGCATGATCTACAACGAAGGGCAGTCGATCGAGATCGGCACGCTGATTCAGCCCAAGGCCGAAGGGGAGATCGCGTTCATCCTCAAGAAAGACCTGATGGGGCCGGGAGTGACCAACGCGGACGTGCTGGCGGCGACCGAATGCGTGATGCCGTGCTTTGAAATTGTCGATTCGCGCATCCGCGACTGGAAGATCAAGATTCAGGACACCGTGGCGGACAACGCCTCCTGTGGCGTATTCGTGCTGGGTGATCACGCGGTCGACCCACGCAAGCTCGACCTGACGCTGTGCGGCATGGTGATGGAGCGTAATGGCGAGATTATCGCCACGGGCTGCGGCGCGGCGGCACTGGGCTCACCGGTCAACGCCGTGGCCTGGCTGGCCAACACGCTGGGGCGTCTGGGCATTGCACTCAAGGCGGGCGAGGTGATCTTGTCCGGCGCGCTGGCGGCGATGTTCCCGGCCAAGGCGGGCGACAGTTTCCGCGTCAGTATTGGCGGTCTGGGCGGTTGTTCGGTCCGGTTTCACTGAACGCGCCCGGCCAGGCACCACGCCCGGCCGTTGTCGGATGCCGTGCGTAAAAGTCATTTTTATAGGAAGGACAAGGTCATGAAAAAGATCAAATGTGCGCTGATCGGACCAGGCAATATCGGCACCGATCTGCTGGCCAAGCTCAAGCGCAGCTCGGTGCTGGAGCCGGTGTGGATGGTGGGCATCGACCCGGAATCGGAAGGGCTGAATCGAGCCCGTGAGCTCGGCATCAAAACCACGGCGGAAGGTGTCGACGGGCTGCTGCCGCATGTGCTGGCCGATGGTGTGCAGATCGCGTTTGATGCCACCAGTGCATATGTTCACGCGGAAAACGCGCGCAAGCTTAACGCGCTGGGCGTGATGATGATCGATCTGACGCCGGCGGCAATTGGCCCGTACTGCGTACCGCCGGTCAATTTGAAAGGGCACCTGGGCAAACGCGAGATGAATGTAAACATGGTCACCTGTGGCGGGCAGGCCACCATTCCGATGGTCGCTGCGGTCTCGCGCGTGCAGCCGGTGGCATACGCAGAAATCGTCGCGACCGTATCGAGCCGATCGGTGGGGCCCGGCACGCGCAAAAACATTGACGAATTCACGCGGACCACGGCCGGCGCGGTGGAAAAGGTGGGGGGCGCGAGGAAGGGCAAAGCCATCATCATCATCAACCCGGCGGAGCCTCCGCTGATGATGCGCGACACGATTCATTGCCTGACCGAAAGTGAGCCGGATCACGAGAAGATTACCGAGTCGATTCACGCGATGATCAGGGAAGTCCAGAAGTACGTGCCCGGTTACCGGCTGGTCAACGGCCCGGTGTTTGACGGCAAGCGTGTGACGGTCTTCATGGAGGTGGCGGGCCTGGGGGACTATCTGCCCACGTACGCCGGCAACCTGGACATCATGACCGCTGCCGCGGCCCGGACCGCCGAGATGTTTGCCGAAGAGATGATTGCCGGCAATCTCACGCTCGAACCGGTTGTCGCTTGAGCCGTCAAGGAGAACAGAGATGAACCTGCAAGGAAAAAAAATCACCGTCCACGACATGACGTTGCGTGACGGCATGCATCCGAAGCGCCATTTGATGACGCTGGAGCAAATGAAAAGCATCGCCTGCGGCCTGGACGCAGCCGGGATCCCCCTGATTGAAGTCACGCACGGCGATGGCCTGGGCGGCTCGTCGGTCAACTATGGCTTTCCGGCCCACAGCGATGAAGAATATCTGGGGGCCGTGATCCCGCTCATGAAGCAGGCCAAGGTCTCGGCTTTACTGTTGCCGGGCATCGGCACCGTCGATCATCTGAAGATGGCCAAGGAGCTTGGCGTGCACACCATCCGGGTGGCTACGCACTGCACCGAGGCTGACGTGTCAGAGCAGCACATTGCCCTGGCGCGCAAGCTTGAGATGGACACGGTGGGCTTCCTGATGATGGCGCATATGAACAGTCCTGAAGGGCTGGTCGGGCAGGCAAAGCTGATGGAGTCGTACGGCGCCAACTGTGTCTACATTACCGATTCGGCTGGCTACATGCTGCCCGATGATGTCAGGGCCCGCCTTGGCGCGGTGCGTGAGGCGCTCAAGCCGGAGACGGAACTGGGCTTTCACGGCCACCACAATCTGGCGATGGGGATCGCCAACTCCATTGCGGCCGTTGAGTGTGGCGCCACCCGCATCGACGCCGCCTCGGCTGGTCTCGGTGCGGGTGCGGGCAACACGCCGATGGAGGTGCTGGTCGCCGTATGCGACCGAATGGGGATTCAGACCGGAGTGGATGTGTGGGCCATTCAGGACGTGGCCGAAGACCTGGTCGTGCCGATCATGGACTTCCCCATCCGGATCGACCGCGACTCGCTCACCCTGGGTTACGCCGGGGTCTACGGGTCGTTCCTGCTGTTTGCCAAGCGCGCCGAGCAAAAGTATGGCGTACCGGCGCGCGAGATCCTGGTCGAGCTTGGGCGCCGGGGCATGGTCGGTGGCCAGGAAGACATGATTGAAGACACGGCCATCACGCTGGCCAAAGCGCGTGCGTCAAAGGCGCAGAAGGTGGCGGCATGAAACTGGATCGCACCACCATTGCGCGCCTTGCAGAGCACCTCGAGAACTGCGAGCTCCACGCGCAAGACACGCTCAAGATCACCGATGAGCATCCCGAGATGGATTGGGATGACGCTTACGCGATCCAGGACGAGATTCGCCGCCGCAAGCTGGCCCGCGGCGGGAAGATCGTTGGGCTCAAAGCGGGGCTGACCTCGCACGCCAAAATGAAGCAGATGGGGGTTGAGAGCCCTGTCTTCGGCTTCATGGCCGACTATTACGCGATCCCCGATGGCGGCACGTGCAAGACCGAGGCGCTGATCCATCCCAAGGTCGAGCCGGAAATCGCCTTTGTTACCAAAGCGCCGTTGAAAGGCCCGGGCTGTCATATTGGAGCGGTGCTGGCGGCGACTGACTTCGTGATGCCGGGCATCGAAGTCATTGACTCGCGCTACCGCGATTTCAAGTTCGATCTCAAAAGTGTGGTAGCGGACAACACGTCGGCCGCACGCTTTGTGGTGGGTGGGCGCGCACTGCCAGTGTCTGAGGTGGATCTGCGCACCGTCGGCATCGTGCTGGAGAAAAACGGTGAGCCGGTTGCGTTCGGGGCGGGCGCCGCGGTGCTGGGCCACCCGGCCGCGGCGATTGCGATGCTGGCCAATCATCTGGGCGCGCGTGGCGAGGAGATTCCGGCGGGCAGTTTGATTCTGTCAGGGGGGATCACGGAGGCCATTGCCGTGCGAGCGGGGGATGCCATCGCCCTGCGGGTGCAGGGGATGGGCAGCACCGGTTTGCGCTTCGTTTAAAGGAGATAGCCATGCCGATTGCGCAGCTGTACATCATCGAAGGCCGCGATGCGGAAAAGAAGGAGCGGCTGATCGCCGAGGTCACCGAGGCGATCCATCGCGCGATTGATGCGCCGGTGGAGTCCATCCGCGTGCTCATTACCGAAATGCCGAAAGAACACTTTGGAATCGCGGGTCAAAGCGCCAGGAAGCGAGGGCGTTAGGACGTTATGTGTGTGGTGTGTTGAGGGCCAGTTGGCCTTAGAAATTATGGAGACTGAAAATGGCTTTGTTAAATCGGATGGACTGGTACGACCTTGCCAGGACGACTAACTGGTCGCCGAAGTACGTCACGGAGAGCGAGCTTTTTCCGCCCGAGCTCAGTGGAGATCACGGCATTCCCATGGAAAAGTGGGAGACCTACGACGAACCATACAAGCAGACTTACCCGGAGTATGTCAAAGTCCAACGCGAGAAGGACGCTGGCGCGTACTCCGTGAAGGCCGCGCTCGAGCGCAGCCAGATCTATGAAAGATCTGATCCGGGTTGGCTTACGGTGATGAAGCAGCATTATGGTGCCATTGCCCTCGCCGAATATTCCGCCTCGAGCGCCGAAGCGCGGATGATGCGCTTCTCCAAGGCACCGGGCATGCGCAATATGGCGACCCTGGGAAGTATGGACGAAATTCGTCACGGTCAGATCCAGCTCTACTTTCCTCATGAGCACGTCTCGAAAGACCGTCAGTTCGACTGGGCTGCCAAGGCCTTCCATACCAACGAATGGGCAGCGATTGCCGCACGTCATTTCTTCGATGACATCATGATGACGCGCGACGCGATCAGCGTCGCCATCATGCTGACCTTCAGCTTTGAAACCGGCTTCACCAACATGCAGTTTCTTGGGCTGGCGGCAGACGCTGCGGAGGCCGGGGATCACACATTCGCCAGTCTGATCTCGAGTGTGCAGACCGACGAGTCGCGCCATGCACAGATCGGCGGTCCAACGCTCCAGATTCTGATCGAGAACGGCAAGAAAGCCGAGGCCCAGAAAAAGGTTGACATCGCTTTTTGGCGCGCGTGGAGGCTGTTTTCGGTGCTGACTGGGCCGGTGATGGACTACTACACCCCGCTCGAGCATCGCAAGCAGTCGTTCAAGGAGTTTATGCAGGAATGGATTGTTGCGCAGTTTGAACGCGCACTGAGCGATCTGGGGCTCGACAAGCCTTGGTATTGGGACACGTTCCTGCAGCAGCTCGATCAGCAGCATCATGGCATGCATTTGGGCGTCTGGTATTGGCGTCCTACCGTCTGGTGGAACCCGGCAGCCGGCGTCACGCCCGCAGAACGGGATTGGCTGGAAGAAAAATACCCTGGCTGGAACGACACCTGGGGCCAGTGCTGGGATGTGATCATCGACAATCTGGTCGACGGGAACATCGCGCAAACGTACCCGGAGACGTTGCCGATCGTGTGCAACATGTGCAACCTGCCGATCAATTACACGCCGGGCAACGGGTGGGCCGTGCAGGATTATCCGCTCGAATACAACGGCAGGCTGTATCACTTCGGCTCGGAGCCGGATCGGTGGTGCTTTGAGCAGGAGCCGGAGCGTTATGCGGGCCATATGACTTTGGTGGACCGTTTCCTGGCTGGCTTGGTGCAGCCGATGGATCTGGGGGGCGCATTGGCTTACATGGGTCTGGCACCCGGCGAAATCGGTGATGACGCCCACGGCTACTCATGGGTGGACATTTACAAGAAGATGCGCATGAAGAAGGCAAGTTGAGCACTGCTGCCTGAAGAGCCGGTGGTATGACCACCGGCTCAACCACCAACCAAACAGAGGACTCCAAAATGGCTTTGTTTCCCTTGAGCTCCAATTTCGAAGGCGACTTCGTGCTTCAACTGGTGGCGGTCGATACCGAGAACACCATGGACGAAGTGGCGACCGCTGCTGCGCATCACTCCGTTGGACGGCGTGTGAAAGCGCGTCCCGGGCATATCCTGCGGGTGCGCCGGCAAGGTAGCAAGGAATGTTTGCCCCGAACGATGAAAGTGGCTGATTCGGGCCTCAAGCCGACCGAGTGTGTTGAGGTCATCTGGGAACCCGCCCAGCAATAACCAGGCATTCGGCAGTTGATGTGCTGGGGCCCCTTCATCAATAGAAAGGAAGTTCATGACATTTAAGAAAGTGTGCTCTCTGGACGATCTTTGGGAGGGCGAAATGGAGTCGTTCGAGGTCGATGGGCAGGAAATTCTGATGGTTTGGCCGCAGGGCGGCGACCTGAAGGCGTTCCAAGGTATTTGCCCACACCAGGACATTCCGCTCATTGAAGGCAAATTCGACGGCAAGACGGTGATCTGCAGGGCGCATCTTTGGCAGTTCGATGCCTGCTCTGGAAAAGGTATCAACCCGTCGGACTGTGCGCTGGCCGAGTACCCAATCAAGATCGAAGGCGATGCGGTATTTGTGGAAACCGAGGGTGTGAAGCCGCTGTTCGCACATACGTGAGCAGCATTCGGTCCGCCAATTCGAAAGCAAGGAGAAAGCTGTGACTAAAAACGATATTGCATCGGCCCACCTTAACAACAGGGTGGGTCCGGTCATGCGTGCTGGGGAGCTCGCTGAGGCAGTAGTTGAGGCAGCGCGAGAGGACAACCCTGGCAAGGAAATTCGCGTGGACGACAAGCGCGCCTATTTGCGCATCGACACCGACGGGGAGTTAATCCTGCGCCGCGAAACGATCGAGCGGGCGCTGGGCCGACCGTTCAAAATGCCTGACCTCGAGGTTGAATTGAGTTCGTTTGCCGGGCGTATTGAAACTATGCCCGATCAGGTCCGCTTCTACTTTGAGAAGCAAGTCTGAGTAGCGGTACCGGACAACATCCGCCCCACCAAGTAAAGATTCGAGGAGACAAGCATGTCTGAAGTTCAAGTTCTCAAGCCGCTCAAGACCTGGAGTCATCTCGCGACGCGGCGCCGCAAACCGAGCGAATACGAGATCGTTTCCACCAATTTGCACTACAACAAGAGGGATCCGAATGCTCCCTGTCACGGATCGGCGTAATCGCGCCGGGGATGATCGGCATAATGAGGCCACCAGAAGTGGCCCCGAAACGCGATTTCGAAGGGACTCAAGAATGCGGTTTTTTGCCGGATTTTGCAACGGCGTTTTC
>Ga0255336_100596_pt1 | contig 49001 bp, 43 predicted proteins | sample MeOH1_35cm_T3_17_FD_189102 | JGI IMG/M metagenome (GOLD analysis project Ga0255336, IMG submission 189102) | Sandy soil microbial communities from University of British Columbia, Vancouver, Canada - MeOH1_35cm_T3_179 | ecosystem: Engineered > Artificial ecosystem > Sand microcosm > Unclassified ... | reverse complement strand
GAGTGCATCAATTGCGACGTATGCGAGCCTGAGTGCCCGAACGACGCAATTTCGATGGGCCCGGAAATCTACGTGATCGACCCAAAAAAATGCACCGAATGCGTCGGCCATTTCGACGAGCCGCAATGCATTCAGGTGTGCCCGGTCGAGTGCATTCCGCGCGATCCCGAACATCTGGAAACGCCGGAAGGGTTGATGGCGAAGTACCACGCGCTGCAGGCCGACAAGGCCGCGTGAGAGTTGAATGAACGGCCAGGTGCCAGCCTCGCCGTTTTCCCTTTTGCGGCAACGTTTTCCGCTGCGCGCGCCGCCGGTTTATCCCACGTAGGCGTTGAAGATATCGCGCAACGCGTCCAGCAGAATGTCGCATTCGGCATCGGTGCCGACCGAGATTCGCAGATGCTGAGCGATTCGTGGCGCATTGAAGTGGCGCACGAAAATCTCCCTTTCCCTGAGCCGCAAAAGAAGCGTTGCCGCGTCGTAGCCTTCATGGCGCGCGAACAGCAGATTCGCCGCCGACGGCACGACTTCGAAGCCCAGCGCCGTCAGGCCAGCGGCCAGGCGCTCGCGGCCCGCGATCACTTTCGCGCAATTGTCTCGGGACCACGCATCGTCCTCATAAGCGGCGATCGCCGCGACCTGCGCCAGCCGGTCGAGCGGGTAGGAGTTGAAACTGTCCTTCACGCGGTTCAGCGCGTCGATCAATTCCCGATTGCCGAACGCGAAGCCGACCCGCATGCCGGCCAGCGAGCGCGACTTCGACACTGTCTGAATGACCAGCAGATTCGGGTAGCGGTCGATCAGTTTGATGGCCGACTCAGCGCCAAAATCCACATATGCCTCGTCGATCACGACGACAGAATCGGTGTTTTTCGCCACCACACGCTCGATGTCGGCGAGCGGCAGCGGGCGTCCGGTCGGCGCGTTGGGATTGGGGAATAACACGCCGCCGTTGGGCGCTGCGTAATCGTCCACGTTGATCGCGAAGCTGTCGTCGAGAGCGACCGTCCGGTAATCGATTTCGAAGAGCCGCGCGTAGGTCGGATAGAAGCTGTATGTGATATCGGGGAACAGCAAGGGTTTATCGTGCTTCAGCAATGCCTGGAAGGTGAGCGCGAGTACCTCGTCCGAGCCGTTGCCCGCGAACACCTGCTCGGGGCGAATGCCGTGATGCGCCGCGACCGTTTCGCGCAGCTTAAGCGAGGTCGGGTCCGGATAGCGCCGCAACGATTCGCCGATGTCGCCCAGTTCCCGGCGGATCGCATCCAGCACGCGCGGCGACGGCGGATAGGGATTCTCGTTGGTGTTCAGCTTCACGGGGCGTGCAGCGATGGGCTGCTCGCCCGGCACATAGGGCGTCAGCCGGCGAACGATGTCACTCCAATAGCGGCTCAAGCGATTCTCCTGTCGATCGGATAGGGGCGGGGCAGGGAGCGACTACGAATTGCGATGCAACTGCATCATCGCCCGTTCGAGCTCGCCCTTGATGATCTGCGGCATCACGGCGAGCGCGCGTTCGACCGACGCGTCGATCGCGTCCTGCTCTTCCCGCCGCGGCGGCTTCAGCACGTAATTGGCGACATCCGGCTTGGCGCCGGCGCGCGCGCTTTCGGGAATCAGGTCACGCGGATGGCCGATGCCGATCCGCAGCCGCCAATATTGCTGCGACGACAGATGCGCGGTAATGTCCTTCAACCCGTTATGGCCGCCGCTGCCGCCGCCGAGCTTCAGCTTGACGCTGCCTGGCGGCATGTCGAGTTCGTCGTGAACGACCAGAATCTCGTCGGGGAGAATCTTGAAGAACTGCGCAACGGCGACGACCGACTGACCCGAGCGGTTCATATACGTCTGCGGTTCCAGCAGATGCACTTCCGCGCCGTGAAGCCGTGCCTTCGCGTAGAAACCGTGGAAGCGCCGTTCATCGCGCAACGTCGCGCCCGCTTCGCGCGCCAATTGATCGACCAGCCAGAAGCCGGCGTTGTGGCGAGTCGCGGTATATTCGGCGCCCGGATTGCCGAGCCCGACGATCAGCTTGATCATGATTGCGTAGGTCCGTCTGACTCAGGCGTTGAACGCGGCCGAGCCGAAAAAAACCGAAAAAAAACCCGCCGGGGCGAACCTCGGCGGGTCACATCGACCGTTTCATGGAAACGGCTCGAGAGGATTTGCTCGCTCAGTGCAGCTTAGGCAGCCGGCGTTTCGCCTTGGCCTTCCGCAGCAGCCTCGCCTTCAGCGATTGCGCCAGCCGGGATCGTTGCAGCAGCGACCACCGGGTTTTCCGCTTCGAGGTGAGCGACCAGCGCCACGCCTTCCGGCAGCTTCAGGTCTTTTGCGTGCACCGATTGACCCGCTTCGATCGTTGCCAGGTCGACTTCGATGAATTCCGGCAGTGCCGACGGCAGGCACTCGATTTCGATTTCATTGATGACGTGCGAAATCACCGCGCTCGACAGCTTCACTGCCGGGTTGGTTTCCTGGTTCAGGAAGTGCAGCGGCACCTTGGTGTGCAGCTTCTTCTTCGCGTCGACACGTTGGAAGTCCACGTGCAGCACGAGCTGACGGAACGGATGGTATTGCACGTCGCGCAGCAGAACCTGTTGCGACTTGCCGCCCACTTCCAGTTCGAGAATCGACGAGTGGAAAACTTCTTTCTTCAGCGCGTGCCACAGCGCGTTGTGGTCCAGTTCGACCAATTGCGTTTCAGCACCAGCGCCATATACGATGCCCGGGGTCTTGCCCGAGTTACGCAGGCGGCGGCTCGCACCCGTACCTTGCAAATTACGCTCGAAAGCGACTACTTTCATGTTGAATCTCCAATGCACTGCCCGCGACCAGGCAGTAAAAACGGGGCCTCCAAGCCGTTATGGCTGAGGCCCCCGAACTGCGGCACGAACCTTCGTTCGTTCGCGCCGATTGTGCAAAAGCGCGGCGTGCATTAGTGCAATGCGCGCCGCGCCTTCGCAAATACTTAACTTTCAGCGAACAGCGACATCACCGAATCGCCGCGGCGAATCCGCGAGAACGTTTCGGCCAGCAGGCCAGCGCTGGTCAACGAACGGATCTTCGCGCAGGAGCGGGCTTCGTCGCCGAGCGGGATCGTGTCGGTGACAACGAGTTCGTCGAGTGCGGAAGCCGCGATGCGCTCGCCAGCACCGCCCGACAGAACCGGGTGGGTAGCGTACGCGAACACCTGCTTCGCGCCACGTTCCTTCAAAACCTGAGCCGCCTTGCAGAGGGTGCCGGCGGTGTCGACCATATCGTCCATGATCACGCAGGTACGGCCTTCGACTTCACCGATGATGTTCATCACTTCGGCAACGTTCGCCTTCGGGCGACGCTTGTCGATGATCGCCAGATCACAATTCAGTTGCTTCGCCAGGGCCCGGGCACGCACCACCCCGCCGACGTCCGGCGAGACAACCAGCAGGTCCTCGTAGTTCTGCTTGCGCAGATCGCCGAGCAGCACGGGCGTGGCGTAAATGTTGTCGACCGGGATGTCGAAGAAGCCTTGAATCTGGTCGGCGTGCAGATCCATCGTAATGATCCGCTCGACGCCGGCGATTTCCAGCATGTTCGCCACGATCTTCGCCGAGATGGCGACGCGCGCCGAACGCGGGCGTCGATCTTGACGGGCATAGCCGAAATAGGGGATGGCGGCAGTGATCCGGCCAGCGGATGCGCGCTTGAGCGCATCGACCATGATCATCAGTTCCATCAGGTTGTCGTTCGCCGGCGCGCAGGTGGACTGCAGAACGAAGACATCCTTGCCACGCACGTTTTCCTGAATCTCGACCTGGATTTCACCGTCCGAGAAACGGCTAACCATGGCTTTGCCGAGGGGAATACCGAGGATTTTGACGACTTCCTGTGCAAGCGCGGGATTTGCGTTGCCAGTAAAAACCATCAGGCCGTCATGGCTGCTCATCGTGCACCTGCTTCAGGCTGGGGGCGAGGGGAAATGCGAGAATTTTTGGCAGGGGAGAAAGGATTCGAACCTTTGCATGCCGGAATCAAAATCCGGTGCCTTAACCAGCTTGGCGACTCCCCTACACTAACTTTGAGCTCCGCCGAACGTGGAGTTTCGTTCGACGATGCAAAACTTATGACGCGAAAGCAAAGAGTGGATGCTGATCGAGACTGGCGGCCACTGCGCTGTTCCATTCGCCTGGCAGTGTGGCTTGCACCGCTTCTGCCTCGGCTTTACTACGGAACGCTGCAAAAACACTTGCACCTGATCCAGACATCCGCGCTGGCGCGACGTTTTCAAACCATCGCAGCACTTGCGCTACTTCCGCGTATTTTCCTACGACAACCTGCTGCATGTCATTCCGGCCAAAACTCTCTGGCCATTCAGTATTGCAGCTAAGTTCTGCAGGAAAGTCCGTAATTCTGAGGGGTTTTGAATCTCTTGTCAACGTTTTTTCAGAGAAAATCGCTGCAGTCGGAACATGAACCCTCGGCGTCACTACCAGGAAATGACGCGGCGGCAATTGTACAACGTCTAATGTTTCTCCGACACCCTGCGCGAATGCATTTTTCCCAAAAATAAAAAACGGCACGTCCGCGCCGAGTCTTAACGCCAGCGCCTGCAATTCCGGCCGCGGCAAGTCGAGTTTCCACAAACGGTTTAGCGCAAGCAGCGTGGTGGCCGCGTCGGAGCTGCCGCCGCCGAGACCCGCGCCCATTGGCAGACGTTTCTCGATTTCGATGTCGACGCCTTCCGGTGAGCCCGTATGCGCCTTGAGCAGCGTTGCGGCGCGCACGGTGAGGTCGTGTTCGGGCGGCACGTCGGCGATTTCGGTGCTGCGCGTGATCAAGCCGTCGTCGCGCCGCCTGAAGTGCAGCGTGTCGCCCCAGTCGAGCAACTGGAAGACCGTTTGCAGCGTGTGATATCCGTCCGGCCGGCGGCCGGTGATGTGCAGGAAGAGGTTGAGTTTCGCTGGCGCGAGGCAATCGCGCAGCGAGTCGGTCGTTTCGATCATGAGTCTGGGCTACATGCGCCAAAGTGGCGCCGACGAAGCGGCAGGGTCGCGCGACGCGGCGCGGGTTACTGATCCAGCACGAGCTTGATGTCGAGCGGCGGCTCGGCACGGCTCAGGTTCACGCGCTTCACGCCGGTGGCCGGCGCGTCGGCGTAGGCCAGATAATCGATTGTCCAGCCGTCCTGTGTGATCTGTTTCAGATGCGACGGTTGCTCCGGATCTTTCTCCGTCCTGGCGCGCGAGGTGGGCGCCGGCGACGGCTGCAGCCAGTAACGCAAGCCTTCGACCGGCAGCGAGAAGCCGAGCGCGTTCTGCATGAGCGTGGATACGTTATCGGCGGTGAGCGGCTGGCGGTTCGGCAACTCGAGCGTGGCCGAACCAGGCGAAGAAGTCACGATCGCGAGAGTCTGGCCGAGCGGATTGCGCAATTGCAGGGAGACGGTGTCGCCCGTTTCCTGCCAGGAGAAGTTGCCGTAAGCGTTGCGCTGCTGGCCGTTCTGATCGTTGTACTGGATCGCGAAACGGCCCAGGTAGGCACGGCTCGTCTGAGCGGTGACGGCAGTCGCGGCATTCGACGTGGACGGCCCTTGCGGTTTCACCGACGCACAACCGGCCAGCGCGACAACCGCTGCGGCCACGAGTCCGAGCGCCGCGCCGCGCGGCGCCCGGGAACGGGAAATCAAACGGGAAAGACGCATCAAAGATCGTTTACCTGAAGACGTTGCAGCGTTTTAACAAGCGTGTCGTTATCCGGTTCGAGCTTGCGCGCATCGCGGAAAGCGGCGCGAGCTTGGTCCTGCGCGCCGGTTTTCCACAACACTTCGCCGAGATGCGCGCCGATTTCGGCGTTCGGCTGGATGTCGTAGGCTTTGCGCAGCACCTTGATCGCGTCCGACGTATTGCCCATCCGGTATTTGACCCAGCCGACGCTGTCCATGATGAATGCGTCGTTCGGTGCCAGCGACGATGCCTTCTCGACCAGCTTGTCCGCTTCCGCGAGGCGCTGATTGCGATCGGCCAGTGAATAGCCGAGCGCGTTATAGGCCTGGGGATTGTCGGGCTGACTCTGGATCAGCTTGCGCAATTGCGCTTCCATGACATCGAAGTGGCCGTTCTTTTCGGCGGCCATCGCGTAGTCGTAGGTGAGGTCGGGATCGTCGGGAAAGGCCGCGGTGACTTGTTGCAGGCGCTTTTCCGCTTCCGGATAGCGCTTTGCGTCGAACAGGATCGCCGCGTCGGTGCGCGCAAGCAGCGCCTGGTCGCGCGGATCGGGCGACTGAAGACTCGCCAGCAGCTTGCGGGCGTCGTCGGTCTTGCCCTGCTTGGCGAGCAATTGCGCGCGCGTGACCTGGGCGGGCATGTATTGCTGGCTCGACGGCGAAATCTTGTTTAGCCAGTCGCCCGCCGCCGTTTCGTTTTTCTGTTCGAGCGCCAGTTGCGCCAGATAGATATACGCCTGGCCCGGATCGGCGCCCGGCGTTTTCTCGGCTTGTTGCGCGTATTGAGTCAGATACGTTTGCGCTTCGTTGAAATTCTTTTGCTGGATCTTGATCAGCGCGAGCGCCATCAGCGGCGTGAGGTCGTTCGCATTGTTCTTGTGCATGACCTCGAACTGCTTCTGCGCGTCATCAAGACGGTCGCTCGCGAGGTACATCTGCGCGAGCGCGAGACGCGCGTCGTGCGATTTCGGATTCTGCTGCACGTACTTTTCGAGCGACGCGATGCCTTCCTTGCGCTCCTCGGGACCCATTTGCGACAGCATCAGCGCGGCCGGCAAATAGTCGGGCTTGAGCGTGAGCGCCTGTTCGAGCGACTTGCGCGCGCCCGGCGCGTCGTCCGACACGAGCTGCTGGCGCGCGACGGCCAACTGCGCTTCCGGCCGGTTCATGTCGTTCTTCAGCAAATCCTGCAGCACATGCAGTCCGCCGATGCGGTTGGGGCCGCGCGAGATCAGCAGTTGCAGCGCCAGCATCGCGCTGCCGCGATTCTCCGCAGGCACTTTCGCGAGTTCGCGGGCGAGGAGCGGCGAAGCTTCGTCGGGCTTGCCGGACAGCACGAGCAGCGACGCGTCGAGTTGTGCGGCGCGTTCCGAATCCGGCGCATATTGCTGCCACAATTGCGCGGCGGCCAGCGCATCGGACGGACTCTGCGCGGCCAGCGCGATTTCGGTGGCGCGTTGCGCCATGCGCGGATCGTGCGTGTCGCGCGCGAGCGCGAGATAAGTCTGGTAGGCGGGCGCGGGCTGATCGCGTTGCAGCGCGACTTCGGCGGCGAGCACCTGGAATACGATCTGGCTCGACAGCGCCAGCCTGGGCAGCGACTTCTGCTCGTCCGCCGAGGGCGGACCGAGCGGGTCCGCCAGTGCGACGGAGGTGTCGTCCGAGCCGGGTGAAGGGTCCTGCGCGTATGCGGGCACCGCGGACAACGCCCAGACCGCGAGCGCGGCCGCGCCGAGCACCCGCCGGGCGGACACGGCGTGCGGCACGCGGGATGCGCTAGCCGGGCGCTTCGAAAACAGCTTCACGAAGGACAAGTTCATGGAAATCCGTTCAATGTTTCGGACGATTGTAACGCGCTCGCTACAATACGCGCACACCACTCACGCAAGTTGCAGACCAGTCAGACATGCCAGAGTTGCCAGAAGTTGAGGTTACCCGACGGGGAATCGAACCGTATGTGTCCGGCCGCAAGGTTGAACGCGTCGACGTGCGTACGCCCGCGCTGCGTTGGCCGATTCCCGCCGACCTTGCGAAAACCTTGCGTGGCCACGTGGTGCGCAAGGTCGAGCGGCGCGGCAAGTATCTGCTGTTCGAGATCGACGCCGGCTGGTTCATCGTGCATCTTGGCATGACCGGCACGTTGCGCGTGCTGCGTCACGTGCCGCATCCGCCTGCTGCCGCGAAACACGATCACATCGACTGGATCTTCGACGAATTCATTTTGCGCTATCGCGATCCCCGGCGCTTCGGCGCGGTGCTATGGCATCCTCGCGAAGCCGGCGACGTGCTCGAGCATCCACTGCTCGCGAGCCTCGGCGTCGAGCCGTTTTCGCCGGCGTTTTCCGGCGCGCTGATGCATCGGCTCACGCGCGGGCGCAAGGTCTCGGTGAAGCAGGCGTTGCTGGCCGGTGAAATCGTCGTGGGCGTGGGTAATATCTACGCATCGGAGAGTCTGTTTCGTTCGGGCATCCGACCGACCACCGCGGCGGGCCGCGTCTCGCTCGTCCGTTACGATCTGCTGGCCGACGCCGTGCGCGTGACGCTCGCCGCCGCGATCGAGAAGGGCGGCAGCACATTGCGCGATTTCGTCGGGAGCAATGGCGAAAGCGGTTACTTCCAGCTCGATTATTTCGTCTATGATCGCGCGGGGCTGCCATGCCGCGTGTGTGGAACGCCGATCAAACAAATCGTGCAGGGGCAGCGCTCCACGTATTTCTGTCCCACCTGTCAGCGCTAATTTCAATGCCCTCTCGCTTATCTCCGCGTTCGTCCCCATCGGCCGCACGCCAAGCCCCCGCGTTTGCCGCGATGTCCGATTTTTCCGCGCGGCTGATTGCGTGGCAGCGCCAGCATGGCCGTCACGGTTTGCCGTGGCAGAACACCCGTGACCCGTATCGCATCTGGCTGTCTGAAATCATGCTGCAGCAGACCCAGGTGTCGACGGTGATTCCGTACTACGCGAAGTTTCTGGCGCGTTTTCCCGATGTTGCGGCGCTGGCCGCTGCGCCCGTGGACGATGTGATGGCGCTGTGGGCCGGCCTTGGCTACTACACGCGTGCGCGCAATCTGCATCGTTGCGCGCAGGCCGTGGTCGAGCAGCATGGCGGCGCGTTTCCGGCATCGGTGGATGAGCTTGCGGAGTTGCCGGGCATCGGCCGCTCGACGGCGGCGGCGATCGCGTCGTTCGCCTTCGGCGCGCGCGCGACGATTCTCGACGGCAATGTGAAACGCGTGCTGGCGCGCGTATTCGGCGTGGAAGGTTTTCCAGGCGAAAAGAAAGTCGAGAACGCGATGTGGACGCTGGCGGAGTCGCTGCTTCCGTCGAATGCATCGGACGACGACGTGAGCGCCTACACGCAAGGTCTGATGGACCTCGGCGCGACGCTCTGCGTGCGCGGCAAGCCGGACTGCCTGCGTTGCCCATTCGCCGCCGACTGCGTGGCCAATCTGACCGGACGTCAGCGCGAATTGCCCACCGCGCGGCCGAAGAAAACCGTGCCGACGCGCCGCACATGGATGCTCGTGCTGCGCGACGGCAACGCGGTGATGCTGGAAAAGCGCCCGCCGTCAGGCATCTGGGGCGGCTTGTGGAGCCTGCCCGAAGCCGCCGGCGAAGACGCGCTCGTCGAGCGTGCGCGTGCCTTCGGCGGCGATGGAACGGTTTCGCCGCTTGCGCCGCTCACGCACGTATTCACGCATTTCAAGCTGAATATAGAGCCGCGAATCGCCGAACTGGATCGTGGGGCGGGCGCGTTGGCCGCGCTAGCCGATTCCGACACCGCGTGGGTCGCGCTAAGCGATCTCGACTCGTTCGGTGTGCCAGCGCCGGTGCGCAAACTGCTGGACGGTTTGCAGGGTTCGCTGATCTGAACGAATCCGGCAAAACAACAAGCGCCAGCGCTTCAAAGCAGTTGATGCTGCTGCATATAGTGATGAACCACGTCGATGCGCGCGCCGGCGTCCTGCACTTCCATCAATTTCTGGCGCGCGCGCAGCGCGATCGGCAGCACTTCCGCGAGACGGTTCGACACCCATGAAGGGTCCTCGAGCCTGAACGGCTCCGCGAACGGCAGGCTGTCGGGGTCCCGTTCACGGATCGTTGCGATGATCCGCTCGAGCACTTCGGCGCACGCGCCGAATTTGGCCAACTGGTCGTTGCCCTCGAGCGGCATGTCGTCGCCGAGCGGCTCCGCCATGCCGACCAGCAAGCCGCTCGACTCCACGCGATGCGACAGCAGACGGAAGCGCCGCGTGCCGCGTGCGCGGATCAGCAGCATGCCGAACGCTTCGACGTCGCATTCCTCGATTTCGGCAAGACAGCCGATTGCTTCGGGTACCGACGGCTCTTCTTCACGCGCCACCTCGGCACCGCTTTTCAGCAGACAGACGCCGAATGGCGTCTTTTCGCGCAGGCAGTCGCGCGCCATGTCGAGGTAGCGCGCTTCGAAAATCTTGAGCGGCAGCAGTCCGTCGGGAAACAGCACCGTATGCAGCGGAAACAGCGGCAAATCGGCAAGCACAGTAGAAGAAGACATGGCGCAACGCTTCGAGTTGAGGCCGCGCGATGCGGCCAGTTAAGCCACTAATCTCGATGACTGACCGGCATCTACCGGCGCATCCCTGTGCCGCACAATCACATTCGCCGAAGGCGCGAGACGCGCGGCGAGCGTCTCCGCAATGAACACCGAGCGGTGCTGGCCGCCCGTGCAACCGATAGCGACCGTCAGATAACTGCGGTTGTCGTCACGGAAATGCGGCAGCCATTTGGCGAGGAATTTCTCGATGTCGTCGATCATTTCATGCACGAGCGGCACTGCGTCGAGAAAATCGATCACCGGTTTGTCGAGGCCCGTGAGGGGCCGCAATTCATGATCGTAGTACGGGTTCGGCAGCGTGCGCACGTCGAAAACGAAATCGGCGTCGAGCGGCACGCCGCGTTTGAAGCCGAATGACTCGAACATCAGCACGAGTCCCGCGTCTTTCTGCTCGATGAAGCGTTTGACCCACGCGCGCAGCACGTTCGCGCGCAGATTGCTGGTGTCGATCTGATGCCCGAATTCGGCGAGGCCCGCCACGAGTTCGCGTTCGCGTTCGATCGCTTCCGCGAGCGAGGTGAGCAGGCCCACATCCGCATCGTGCGCGGTGGAACCGGATAGCGGATGGCGCCGACGCGTTTCGGAGAAGCGCTGAATCAGCGACTGCGTGCTCGCGTTCAGAAACAATACGCGCACGTCGTGAGCGCGCGACAGGTCGCGGATCATGGCGGGCATTTCGTCGAGCGAAGCGCTCGAGCGCGCGTCGATGGCGACGGCGAGGCGGTCTTGCCCGTCCACGGCGAGGTAATTGGCGAGTTGCGGCAGAAAACGCGGCGGCAAATTGTCGACGCAGTAATAGCCTGCGTCTTCAAGCGCGTTCAGGGCAACTGACTTGCCGGAGCCGGATATACCGGTGATCAGGATTATGCGCATGGAGTCGTGGGATCCGTACATTTCATCATAGCATCTGGTCCCCCGTGCGCGTACCCGCGGCTGCCGGTGGCCGCGGGCGCGACGTGGTGCAGCCAGCCTAGATCAATTTGCCGGGGAACTGGCTATCGGGGTCTTGCATCGCCAGACGCTGGCGATCCATGAAGTCACGCAACGTGTCGATGCCGCGCAGTTGCAGGATGGTGTTGCGCACGGCAGCTTCCACCAGCACCGCGAGGTTGCGGCCGGCGGCCACCTGAATCGTCACTTTGCTGATCGGCAGGCCGAGTACGTCGACGGTTTGACTCTCCAGCGGCAGCCGCTGAAATTCGCCGTCGGGACGGCGTACCAGTTGCACGATCAGCTTGAGCTTCATTTTGCGGCGGACCGCGGTTTCACCGAAGATCGTCTTGATGTCGAGCAGGCCGAGGCCGCGCACCTCGAGCAGGTTTTGCAAGAGCGGCGGGCAGCGCCCTTCGACGAAATCCGGGCCGAGCCGCACGAAGTCCACCGCGTCGTCCGCGACGAGGCCGTGGCCTCGGCTGATCAGTTCCAACCCGAGCTCGCTCTTGCCGAGGCCCGAGTCGCCGGTGAGCAGCACGCCCATGCCGAGGATGTCGAGAAACACGCCGTGCAGGGTGGCGCGCGGCGCGAGGATGCGCGACATGTAGAGGCGCAGGCTGTCGATCACCGCGGCGGCCGACATTGGCGTAGTGAAAAGCGGCGTGGACGAGCGCGTGCAGCGCAGCACGAGTTCCGGCGGTGCGGCGACCCCGCCCGCTACCACCAGAAACGGCGGTTCCAACGCGATCAGCTCGGCCATGTGGCGCGAGCGGTCTTCGTCGGTTTGGCGTGTGTAATAGTCGATTTCGGCGTCGCCGAGCACCTGGATCCGGTTCGGGTGGATCAGGTTCAAGTGGCCGACGAGGTCTGCGCTCGACGTGGCATTGGCGACCGATTCCGAAGAAAAGCCGCGTTCCCAGCCTTCATGCCCCGTCAGCCAGCTCAGCTTCAGCGTGGCGGCGTTGTCGTCGAAAATGCTTTGGGCGTTGATGCTGGACGTATCCATGAGTCAGTGACTCCAGTGTGGGCCGCGTGCCGGGCAAGGGGGCGGCCGCGCTAACGCGGGCCGTGCACCTTCCCAGGCTGAACCCGCGTGCTGGCGGGTGACCGGCGTGCGGAGAACCGCCGATGCATCAAGGTTGCCACTGAGTGAGCAGGCGATGCAACGATTCGCGGTCTGCTTCCGTGTGCAGGCGCTCGCGGGCCTCGCGGTCGGACAACAACTGGGCGATTTCCGAAAGGATTTCGAGGTGCTGCTGGGTGGCCTGTTCCGGTACCAGCAGGAAGATCAGCAGCGAGACCGGCTGACCGTCAGGCGATTCGAAGGGAATGGGTTCGGCAAGACGCACGAACGCGGCGAGCGGCTGCTTCAAGCCTTTGATCCGGCCATGCGGAATCGCGACGCCCTCGCCGAGCCCCGTCGATCCGAGGCGCTCGCGCGCAAACAGATTGTCAGTGACTGTGCTGCGGGCGATGCCGTTCTGGTTCTCGAAGATCAGGCCCGCTTGCTCGAACACGCGCTTCTTGCTGGTGACCGATAGTCCGACGACGACGTTCTCGAGGGGAAGAAATTTGGCTAAACGATTCATGTTGACAGGCGAAAACGTGGCCTGGGTTCTCCTCGCTGGGGCATTTGAGTGGTGTTCCATTCGTTTGATGCTCACGGCGACGTACGTGGAGCCCGAAAGCGCAGGACTCCGGCCGACGACCTCCATGTGAACTAACTAGACCCCGATGGTAACCGGAACATTATAGAACAGGGTAGCCGCCGATGGTGCGGCGCGCCATCGATGCCCGATAGGTTTATTCGAAGAACAACTCGTGCCGCGCCGCCGCACCAGAAAGGCGCCTGGAAACGAAAAACCGCCCGGTCTTGGGCGGTTTGGCTGGTGAAAACGGAAGCGAGGAAAATGAAGAAAACCTTCTAATTTTCCTATTGCGGCGGCACGTCTAGCAGCGGCGCCGGTTGGTACTTGATCGCCTCATGCGCATGGCCCTGCAGACGATCTTTGTGGCGTATCACTTGTCGGTCAAGCTTGTCGATCATCAGATCGATCGCAGCGTAAAGATCGCTGTCACAGCTCTCGACAAAAATGTCCTTGCCCTTGAGATGAAGGTTGATTTCAACCTTTTGACGCTTTTCCTTTTCCTTATGGTTGTCGACCGAGAGGACCACACTGCCGTCGATGACCTGATCGAAATGTCTTAGCACCCTATCCAGTTTGGTGATCACGTATTCGCGCAACGCAGGCGTTACTTCGAGGTGGTGTCCACTGATCTGCAGATTCATAGTGCTTCTCCAAGCTAATGGCCGCTTGGTCCACACGATGACGTAGGTCCGGTCGATCTGTCGGCTTGCCTGAGTCGCCCCCCGGTGACTGACTTCTGGCAGGTCGCATCGGCCGGCCTGTCCGCCAAACTGCGGAGCGGCCGGTAAATGCCCGCCACGGAAGGCGACGGGCTACAGAGACTTGCGCAGGTTGACTGCCGGAATCTTGAGCGCTTCGCGGTACTTCGCAACGGTACGCCGTGCGACCACGAAGCCCTGTTCCGCCAGCAGTTCGGCTATGCGGCTGTCTGAGAGAGGCGATTTCGAGTTTTCCGCTCCTATCAGTTGTTTGATGAGCGCGCGAATGGCCGTGGAAGAAGCCGCGCCGCCCGTGTCTGTCGAAACGTGTGATCCAAAGAAGTACTTAAATTCAAGCGTCCCGAATGGGGTCAGCATGTATTTACCGGTTGTCACACGCGAGACAGTTGACTCGTGTAGACCCAGCGTATCAGCAATTTCCCGCAAAACCAAGGGGCGCATGGCAATTTCGCCGTGCACAAAAAAGCTCTTTTGACGCTCGACAATGGCTTGCGCGACCCGGAGGATCGTTTCGAAACGTTGCTGGATATTTTTGATCAGCCAGCGCGCTTCCTGCAGTTGCTGGCGCAACGATCCGCTGCCGGGATCGCCGCGGTTATTGCGCAAAATATTCGCGTACAGGTGGTTGATGCGCAGCTTCGGCACCACTTCCGGATTCAGTTCGGCCTGCCACCCCTGAGCCGTCTTGCGCACCATGATGTCCGGCACCACGTAGTCCGCTTCGGCCTTGCCGTAGGCGGCGCCGGGGAACGGTTCGAGCGAGCGGATCAGCAGGTGGGCATCGCGCAGGTCGTCGTCGCTTGCCTTCAGATGTTTGCGCAGACGCGTGAAATCACGGGCCGCGAGCAGTTCCAGATGATGCGCGACGATCTCGAGCGCGAGCGTGCGGGTAGGAGACGGTTCGAGCCGCAGCAATTGCAGCTTCAGACACTCCGACGCCGAACGCGCGCCAACTCCCGCCGGGTCGAAGCTATGCAGCAGCGCGAGGGCCGCGTTCAGTTCATCCAGGTCGACTTCGAGTTCTTCCGGCAGGTCGGCCAGCACTTCTTCGAGCGTGGCGGCGAGGTAGCCGTCGTCGTCGAGCGATTCGATCAGGAAGGTGATCAGCGCCCGGTCGCGTTGGCCCGCCTGAGTGACGCGCAATTGCGCCATCAGGTGGTCGCGCAGCGAGGTGCTCGATTCGTGGATCTGCAGCGGGGGCAAATCGTCGTCGTCGGACGCATTGCCGGAGCGGCCGTAGTCGTCCAGATTCCATTGCGACGCGTCGCCGTTGCTGTCGCTCGCGAGACCGTTGTATTCGTCGACGCCCTGCGGCTCGCCGTTCTCCGCGCGCTCGCTGCTGCTGGACGATGACGACGCATTGCCGCCCATCTGATCGGGCGGCGGTGAGGAGTTGGGCGACTGGGCAATCAGCGAGCCGTCGGCCGCCACGCGCAGGGGGCTCGCGATCCAGTCGTCCTCGTTTTCGAGGAGCGGATTCTGCGAGATCGCCATGGCGACTTCCTGCTGCAGTTCGAGCGTAGACAGCTGAAGCAGCCGGATGGACTGCTGCAGTTGCGGGGTCAGCGCAAGATGCTGCGATAGGCGGAGTTGGAGGCTGGCTTTCATGGCAATTTGAGATTCATTGTAGAGAGTTTGCCACGACCGCGATACCTTGCGACATTCGCAATTACGCGTGCACCGCGTTTTCGGCGGTGCTGGGCGCGAAACGGCCCAGATCAAAAGTGCTGCGGGGTGCGTGCAAAGGGACCGGCGGGTGGCGCGTTGGCACCGCCGGCAATCCCGTCGTCGCTTACATGCGGAAGTGCTCGCCCAGGTAGACGCGCCGCACGCTTTCGTTTTCGATGATTTCGCTCGGCGCACCGGCGGCCAGCACGCTGCCGTCGCTGATGATGTAGGCGTGGTCGCAGATGCCGAGCGTTTCGCGCACGTTGTGGTCGGTGATCAGCACGCCGATATTGCGCTGCTTCAGAAACTTGACGATTTTCTGGATTTCCAGCACCGCGATCGGATCGACGCCCGCGAACGGCTCGTCGAGCAGGATGAAGCTGGGGTTGGTGGCCAGCGCCCGTGCGATTTCGACCCGGCGACGCTCGCCGCCCGACAGGGACAGCGCCGGATTCTCGCGCAAATGAGCAATCTGCAACTCATCCAGCAAGGCTTCCGTGCGGTTCGTGATGGCCTCTTTCGTGAGCCGCTTGCCGTTGTCTTCGTGCTGCAACTCCAGCACGGCGCGAATATTTTCCTCGACGGTCAGCTTGCGGAACACCGAGGCTTCCTGCGGCAGATACGACAAGCCCAGCGACGCGCGCTTGTGGATCGGCAGCAAGCTGATCGACTTGCCGTCCAGGTCGATTTCACCCGCGTCGAGCGGCACGAGGCCGACGATCATATAGAACGATGTGGTCTTGCCCGCGCCATTCGGGCCGAGCAGGCCGACCACTTCGCCGCTTTTCACGTCGAGCGACACGTCTTTGACGACCGTGCGCGAGCCGTAACGCTTCTTCAGGCTGCGCACCACCAGCGAACTGCTGGTGCCGGCCGGCTTACGATTGGGGAGGGACGCGGAAGAGCTCACTGGTTCGGCGCTCCCTGGATCGTGGTGGACGGCGCGAGCGTGGCCGACGCGCCGTTCAGCGCAGCCGCGCCGCCGTTGCGCGGCGCCAGCATCGCGCGCACGCGGCCGCTCGGGTTGCCCGGGCCGGCGACGTCCTTGCCCGCCTTGGCGGTGTAGAAGTCTTTCTGGCCGTCATACGTGATGACGCTGCCGCGCACCTGGTCCATCACCGTCGAGAGGCCCTGCAGGCGCTTGACCGTGGCGTTGGTGGTGAGCGTGGTGAGATCCTGCTTGCCGTCGTAGTCGATGCGGATAGCCGTGCCTTCGATGTATTCGTCGAGCCCCTCGCGTTTCTGGCGGAAATACGACAGATTGCCGCCGCTCGAGGTGCCGGTGGCGTACTGATAGCCCTGCGGGTCTTGCGTCACTTCCACGCGATCGGCCTTGATCACGATGGTGCCTTTGGTGGCGACCACGTGGCCGGTGAAGACGTTGACCTGCTTGAGATCGTCGTAAGTCATGTTGTCCGCTTCGACGTTCAGCGGCTTGTCCTTGTCGGCGCGGTCGGCGTGCGCAAGCGGCGCGAAGCCGGCGAGCGGCAACGCGACGATGAGCGCGGCGAGTCCGGCGCGGCACGCGGACAGGGTACGCGAGCGGCCGGTGTCAAAACGGGGGAACGATTCGTTCATGCAGTCACGCCTGGAATGGATTTACCCGGGTTGCTTGGGCGAGTTGCCGCCGGCTTCGGACGCGGCGATCGCGCCTTTCACGTTGCCGAACAGCTTCATCACCCGGGTGACGTTGTTGTAGTTCATGCCGCTGGCCGTCATCACGGACATGCCGCGCTGAAGTTTAACCGGCTTTTCGGTCTCGATCACATCGTCGTTGACCAGCACCCTAAAATGCTGCGAATCCGCCTGCATCTGCGGATCGCCGTTGCCGGGCGCCCGCAGGATGCGTGCGTTGTCGTATAGATCGACGATCGACGCGTCGCCGTTCACCTTGCCGATGTCGCCGGTTGCGGTGACGATCGGCTTGCCGGGCTGGAACGCGCGCATGGCGGGTTTCACCAGGTCGCTCAGTTCGTCGTCTTCGTAATGGATCAGTGACTGGGCCGTCAGGCGGTATTGCGTGGAGCCGGACTGATCGAGTTCGGAAACCGAGAAGTTCTCGGCAAAGTAATCCGGCGTGTGTTCCTTGGGACGCACCACGCCTTCGTTCTGGCGCGGCAGCGTGGCTTGCAGCAGCCACCACGTAATGCCGGCGAGCGCGGCCATCGCGACGAGCGGAATCAGCGACGTCAGGCGAAACTGATTCATCCGACGAGACCCCGCTGTTCGCCGCTACAGGCCGCCGCGAGCAGTGCCTCGTATTTGTGCTGCGCGCGCAGCAGTGTGTCGCAGACTTCGCGCGCCGCGCCGTGACCGCCGCGCGCTTCGCTCACCCAATGAGCGCGCGCGATCACTTCAGGATGCGAATTGGCCGGCGCCGCCGCGAAGCCGACCCTGAGCATCACGCCCAGGTCGACCCAGTCGTCGCCCATGTAGCCGCATTCTTCCGGGCTCATGCCGGTTTGCTTCAACAGGTCCGCGAATGCCTGGGGTTTGTCTTGCACGCCCTGATAGACATGGGCGATGTTCATCTCTTTCGCGCGCGCCGCGACGATGCCCGACTGGCGCCCTGTGATGATCGCCGTTTCGATGCCGGCCTGGCGCAGCAGCTTCATGCCGTGGCCGTCCATCGAGTTGAACGCCTTCATCGTGTCGCCTTCCGCCGTGAACAGCAGACCGCCGTCGGTCAGCACGCCGTCGACGTCGAAAATCATCAGCTTCACGCGGCTCGCGCGTTCGGTAGCGGTAGGCGGGGCGACGGCCATCAGATCACCTTCTTCGAGAACAGATCGTGCATGTTGAGCGCGCCGATCAGCTTGTGTGCTTCGTCGACGACCAGCATCTGATTGATGCGGAAGCGTTCCATCAGTTCAACGGCTTCGACGGCGAGGTGGTCCGGGCCGATGGTGCGCGGCCCCGCGGTCATCACCGAGGAGATCGGCAGATTGCGGAAGTCGCCGTCACGTTCGAGCACGCGGCGCAAGTCGCCGTCGGTGAAGATGCCGGCCACGCGGTCGTCCTGATCGACGATCGCCGTCATGCCCATGCGCTTGGCGGTCAACTGGAACAGCGCGTCGCGCACGGTGGCCTCGGGCGTGACCTTCGGCACCTGGTCGCCGGTGCGCATCACGTCGCGCACATAGGTGAGCAGACGCCGGCCGAGCGCGCCGCCCGGATGCGAGCGGGCGAAATCGTCGCGGCCGAAACCGCGCGCGTCGAGCACCGCGACCGCGAGCGCGTCGCCGAGCGCGAGCGCTGCGGTCGTGCTGGCGGTGGGCGCGAGATTCATGGGACAAGCTTCTTTCGCCACGGCGGAATTCAGGTGCACGTCGGCCAGTTGCGCAAGACTCGACGACGGGCGTCCGGTCATCGCAATCAGCTTCGCGCCGAGCCGCTTGATGAGCGGCAGGATTGTCACGAGTTCCTCGGTTTCACCGGAGTTGGAGAGCGCGAGAAACACGTCGTCGGCGGTGACCATGCCGAGGTCGCCGTGGCTTGCTTCAGCGGGATGCACGAAGAAAGCGGGGGTGCCGGTGCTGGCGAGCGTGGCCGCGAGCTTGCGCGCCACGTGGCCGGATTTGCCGATGCCGGAAACCACCACGCGCCCACGGCAACCCAGGATGAAATCGACCGCCCCGACGAAGCCATCGTCGAGTTGATCGCGAAGCGCGCGCACCGCGTCCGCTTCGATGTCGAGCACGTCGCGAGCGAGCGCGAGTGCCCGGTCGCCATTGATTTTCGCTATCATTCGCGGAGTATAGCAAAGGCGCTTGTTCGCCGCGCCGGGCCTGCTGTGCAAAGCCGCTACCTTTGACGGCCCCTCAACCTTGTCGCACGGCGTGTCGCGTGCGCGGTTCCGCTGACGAACGAGGACGCTTCACCCATGCGCTTTTGCCGATGATTTCCCCGCTCGAAATGACGCTGTTCCTGCTGCTGGCTTCAGTCGCGGGCGTGGTGCTTTTTCGCTTTCTGAATCTTCCGCCGATGCTCGGCTATCTGACGGTCGGCATCGTCGTGGGGCCGCACGCGCTAGGTCTGATTCCCGACTCGGCGGGTGCGCAGAACCTCGCGGAATTCGGCGTCGTGTTCCTGATGTTTTCGATCGGGCTGGAGTTTTCGCTCGCGAAGCTGCGCTCGATGCGCCGGCTTGTCTTCGGTCTCGGTCTATTGCAGGTGCTCGGCACCATTGCCGTTGCGGTCACGCTCGGCTTCGTGCTCGAGCGCTGGGTGCATATCAGGTGGCAGGCGAGCGTGGCGCTGGGCGGCGCGCTGGCGATGTCGTCCACGGCGATCGTCAGCAAGATGCTCGCGGAGCGGCTCGAGATCGAAACAGAGCATGGCCGCAATATCTTCGGCGTGTTGCTGTTCCAGGATCTGGCCGTGGTGCCCCTATTGATCGTGATCGCGGCGCTGGGCGGCAATTCCGAGGATCTCATGAGCGCGCTCGGGCTCGCGGCGATCAAGATCGTCGTGGCGTTGGCGCTCCTGCTGATAGTCGGGCAGCGCTTCATGACGCGCTGGTTCAACGTGGTCGCGCGGCGCCGCTCGCAGGAACTGTTCATTCTCAATCTGTTGCTGGTGACGCTCGGCGCGGCGTTCATCACCGACAAGTTCGGCCTGTCGCTCGCGCTCGGCGCGTTCATCGCCGGCATGTTGATCGCCGAAACACCGTACCGGCATCAGGTGGAAGAGGACATCAAGCCGTTTCGCGATGTGCTGCTCGGTCTTTTCTTCGTCACCACCGGCATGCTGCTGAATCCGCGCGTGATCTGGGAGCATCCGTTCATCGTGCTCGGTTTCCTGGTCGGCCCGCTTCTGCTCAAGGCGGTGATGGTGATGGGGCTGTCGCGCCTGTTCGGCGCGTCGCCGGGCGTGGCGATGCGCACCGGCATCGGCCTCGCGCAAGCGGGCGAGTTCGGCTTCGTGCTGCTGAACCTGATCCTCGACAAGCATCTCGTCGACGCCACGCTGTTGCAGGCGATTCTCGCGGCGATGCTGCTCTCCATGCTGGCCGCGCCGTTCCTGATTCAGAATGCTGACCGTATCGTGCTGCGGCTGTCGTCGACTGAATGGATGATGCAGTCGTTGCAGATGACGCGCATCGCCACGCAGAGCCTGAAGCAAAGCGGCCACGTGATTATTTGCGGCTATGGCCGCGCCGGCCAGAATCTCGCGCGCATGCTGGAGCATGAAGGTTTGTCGTACGTCGCACTGGATCTCGACCCTGACCGCGTACAAGCCGCGGCGGCAGCCGGCGAATCGGTCGTGTTCGGCGATGCCGGGCGGCGCGAATCGCTGCTCGCCGCGGGTATCCATCGCGCGGCGGCGATCGCGATCACCTACGCCAACACGCCGTCGGCATTGCGCGTGCTGCACAACATCCACGAGATGGAACCGACGCTGCCCGTCATCGTTCGTACCGTCGACGACGCCGATCTGGAAAAGCTGCTGGCCGCGGGCGCGACCGAGGTGATTCCGGAAATCGTCGAGGGCAGCCTGATGCTGGCGTCGCACACGCTCGTCGTGATGGGCGTGCCGATGCGGCGCGTGGTGCGGCGGGTCGAGGAAATGCGCGACGAGCGCTATGCGTTGTTGCGCGGCTATTTCCACGGCGCCGACGACATGGACGACGACGACGGCCACGAACAGGTGCGGCTACAATCGGTTCCGGTCGACGAACACGCGGACGCGGTGGGCCGCACGCTCGCGGAATTGGGCCTGTTCGATCTGGGCGTCGAAGTGACGGCGATTCGCCGGCATGGCATTCGCGGCGTCGAGCCGGACCCGTCCACCAAGCTGCGCGCGAGCGATATCGTGGTCTTGCGCGGTCTGCCTGAACAGTTGGCGCAAGCCGAGGAGCTGCTGTCGAAGCACCGGCGCGCGGGCGCCGCCGCAGCCTGACTTGCCTTTCACCGGACCCGCGAGGTCCATCCGGAGACAACATGCCCAACGCGCTCGCGAGCGCGCCGCTCGATGCGGCCGACTACATCAAAAGCCACATTCGCACGGTGCCTGACTGGCCGCAGCCGGGCGTGCAGTTTCGCGACATCACGCCGCTTCTGCAGGAGCCGAAGTCGCTGCGCGTGCTGATCGACCTGTTCGTGCAGCGCTATATCGACGCGAAGCTCGACTACATTGCCGGGCTCGACGCGCGCGGTTTCATCATCGGGCCGATTCTCGCGTACGAGCTGAATCTCGGTTTCATCCCGATCCGCAAGCAGGGCAAGCTGCCGTATAAGCGCGTCTCGCAGTCGTACGCGCTCGAATACGGCGTGGCGACCGTCGAGATTCACGAGGACGCCTGCAAGGCGGGCGACCGCGTCGTGATCATCGACGATCTGATCGCCACCGGCGGCACGATGATGGCCGGCAAGATTCTGCTCGAGGGGCTCGGCGCGGTCGTGGTGGAAGGCGCGGCGATTATCGATCTACCGGAACTGGGCGGCTCGAAGCTACTGCGCGACGGCGGCCTGCCGCTCTACACGGTGACCGCATTCGACGGTCATTGACCGTTCGCCGCGAACCCTCTTTCGCGCACGCTGCACACAAGGAAGGTAACAACGATGCCCAACTTTCTGTTGTTTCTCGCCACGTCGGTCGCCATCACCATGGCGCCTGGTCCGGATAATCTGCAAGTGCTCGCCCGCGGCATCTCGCAGGGCCGCGCGGCGGGGCTGGTCGCGGCGCTCGGTTTCGCGGCCGGCATCACGTTTCACACCACGCTTGCAGCGCTCGGCGTCGCTGCGTTGCTGCGCTCCTCGCCGCTTGCCTTCGAGGCGATCAAGCTGGCGGGCGCCGCGTATCTGATCTGGATCGGCGTGAAGGCGCTGCGCAGCCAGGGCCTCGCCACCGCGCATGAGCGTGCGCCGCAACCGCTGATGGCCGTGTTTCGCCAGAGCGTGCTCGGCAATCTGCTGAATCCGAAGGTGACGCTGTTCTTCGTCGTGTTTCTGCCGCAGTTCGTGCAGCCGCACGGCACGCAAAGCGTCACTGTGCAGATGCTCGAACTCGGCGCGCTGTTCATGTTGCAGACCGTGGTGGTGTTTTCGCTGTTCGGCGTGTGCGCGGGGATCATCGGCGGCTGGTTGAAACGGCGGCCGCGCGTCGGCGTGTGGCTCGACCGCCTGGCCGGTGCGACGTTCATCGCGATCGGGATTCGCGTGGCTTTGCGCGATTGAGCGTCGCGGACACCGCTGAAAACAGTTGGAGCTTCACATGACCTTGCCTTGCATCACCGCCGCGCGCCGCTTCGACGTTCACGCACATCTGCCGTTCTGGATCGACGCGGAGCAGGTCGGCTGGATTCGCTCGACCGATGTGCCGCTGCTCGCGCGCTGGCCCGATGTGTTCGACATCGACAGCGCCCGCGTGACCCTGACGCCAATCTTCAACACGATCGATCTGCGCAGTGCGGCGCTCGGCTCCGTGATCGGCGCACTCGCCGCCGAAGGCCGCATTCCTGGCTGGCGCAACGAGACTTACGCGATCCGCAATGGGTTCGATGCGAAGCCGCTCGCGTATATCGAGCGGGCCGCGTCGCGCTTCTTCGGCACGATGACGTACGCGGTTCATCTGAACGGCGTCGTAGAATACGCGGATGGCGCGCCGCAACTGTGGATCGCGCGCCGCAGCGACACCAAGGCGACCGATCCGGGCATGCTCGACAATGTGGTGGCCGGCGGGATCGGCTGGGGCTTCGGCATCGAGGCGACGATCGTCAAGGAATGCTGGGAAGAAGCCGGCATCCCGGAAGAGATCGCCGTGCGCGCCGTGGCGGGCCGCACGGCTCATGTACTGCAATCGTTGCCGGAAGGCACGCAGGCCGAACAGATCTTTATCTACGACCTCGCGCTGCCGGCCGATTTCGCACCGCGCAACCAGGACGGCGAAGTGGGCGAACACCGGCTCGCGCGCATCGACGAAGTGGCGCGCTGGATCGAGGAAGGCGCAATGACGGTGGACGCGAGTCTCGCCACGCTGGATTGTCTGCTGCGCCGCGGTTGGATCGATGCAGACGCGTGTCCGGGCATCGACACGTTGTTCGCACCGCGACGTTCGCATAAGCGCCCGCGCGAGCGACCCGCGCGCTGAAGTACCACTGCACCGTTGGATCTGAATCGCGCTATCGGGCAGCACACACCGAACGAACCACGCATTGAAGAAGGGAGTCACCCAGGTCATGTCGACCGATCACAGCTTTATCCTCAAACTGTCGTGCGCCGACCGGCCCGGCATCGTCCACGCGGTTTCCGGCTTTCTGTTCGAGCGTGGCAGCAATATTCTCGACTCGGCGCAATTCGGCGACAGCCGCACCGGCGAATTCTTCATGCGCGTTCATTTTCAGCAGGTGGGCGGCGATCCGGGGCTGGAGGCGCTGCGCGCGTCGTTCGCCGCGCTCGCTGAACAGTTCGGCATGCGCTGGGAGTTGCACGATGCGTCGGTGAAGCCGCGTGTGGTGATCATGGTGTCGAAAATCGGCCATTGCCTGAACGACTTGCTGTTCCGCTATCGCACCGGTCAACTCGGCATCGAGATTCCAGCGATCATCTCGAATCACAAAGAGTTCTATCAACTCGCCGCCAGCTACGACATTCCGTTCCATCACTTCCCGCTGCTGGGCGGCACGCCCGAGGCGAAGGTCGCGCAGGAAGCGCGCGTGCTCGAAGTGATCGACGAGCACCAAGCCGATCTGGTCGTGCTCGCGCGCTATATGCAGATTCTGTCGCCGAAACTGTGCGAAGCGCTCGCGGGCCGCGCGATCAACATTCACCATTCGTTCCTGCCGAGCTTCAAGGGCGCGAAGCCGTATTACCAGGCATTCGACCGCGGCGTGAAGCTGATCGGCGCAACGGCCCACTACGTGACGACGGATCTCGACGAAGGTCCGATCATCGAGCAGGAAGTGGAGCGGGTCGATCACAGCATGACGCCGGAGCAACTGACGGCGATCGGCCGCGACGTCGAATGCGTGACGCTCGCACGTGCGGTGAAGTGGCACGTCGAGCATCGCGTCGTATTGAACGGCAGCAAGACGGTGGTGTTCCGCTAAAAGCAGCCGACGCGCTTGCGGTGGCGGGGGCCCGACTTTCCCCCAATGCTGCAAGCGTGTGCGCCGGAAGCGACCTTTCCCCGAGAACTACGCCACGGACCTGCCGCCGTCCCGCATGCGACTTGCGTTTTGCGCCGAACGGCGGCGCGCGTTCAGCTTCTTCAGCCAGATCAGCAGTCCCGTCGCGCTCAGCACGGCGACCGCGATGCCGACCGCGCTAATCAGAATCCGCCCGCCGATACCCAGAATGCGCCCCGAATGCAGCGGGTACTGCACCTGCATGAAGATGTCGCCGGCCGTGCCCTTGCCGGGAATCTGCGCGCCGAGCGGCTTGCCGGTGGCGGCGTCCCAATACATCCAGGGATTACCCAGGCCGATATCGCCGTGATCGTTGCCGGTCGCGTAGAAGCCCACGCCATAGGCGTGGAGGAACTCCGCGTAGTAGAGGCCGCCAGGCGGTGCGTTGAGATTACGCGCCTTGCCGGCTGCCTCGGCCAGTTGCACGATGCGCTCGCGGCTCAGCACTTGGTCCCCAGGCTGCGGGGCGCGCAGGATTTCCGGATTGTTGATCGGGTCCGGCGTCAGCGTCGAGAACAGCGACACGATTGGCCGCACGACAGGCGCCGCGAGATTCATCGACACCGACGTCAGCGCGACGATCACCAGCAAGCCCCAGATCCAGACGCCGCCGGAGCGATGCAAATCGAAGGTGAGCGCATAGCCGCCGCGTCCGAAGCGAAAGGCGAACGACTTGCGCCACGCCTTCAGACTAGGGAACGACAGCCATAGCGCGATCACGCTATCGAACAGCCACACGATCCCGACAATGCCCATCAGCCAGACGCCGATATCGACGCCGCCGGTAAACGGCAAGTGCAGCGTGTAATGCAGTTTGTAGATGAAGGGAATCAGATTGAGCCGCGCGAGCGATACCGCACCCCATTCGCGACGTCCCTGAATCTCGCCGGTGGCGGGATCGACCGCGATCTGGTTGAAGTCGAGTGTGTAAGGCTGTTTGGTCGCGGGATTGGTGCGCGGCAGCACCATCATCTGCAACGTGCGGCCGGGTTCGGCGGCAAGCGGCAGATACGTCACCTGGAGACGCGGATCGGCGGCTTCCACGCGACGTGCCAGTTCAAGTCCGGAGAGCGCGGGGCCAGCGGTACGGGCCTTGAAGAACGATGGGTTCAGCGCCGCATCGAGTTCATGATCCCACGCGATGATCGCGCCGGTGAGGCCCGCGACGAACAGAAACAGCGCCGTGGCGACACCGAACCAGCGGTGCAGACGGATGAGTTGCTGCCTCATACGCGAGCCGGAGGGGTAAAGCGGAAGTTCGGATGAGCTGTCACGGCACCGGTTCTGCGTAAATGGGAATTGTTCGCATCTTAGGGAATCGTGCCATCGGTTGCAAGTTTTCCGTAAGCGCAACACGGTTGAGCCGACGGAGTGACGTTCGAGCATTGCGCGACGCCCCATCTGGCATGGCCTCCAGCTCGCATCGGTTATGCGCATGCGGCAAAATGCCGCATCTCGAAGCTTACAATTCGCATAGCTTTTTCGGCATCATCGCGGCCTGTACGAATTGGGAATGATTCTCATTTGTTCGGGATATCCAGAAAAACAGGGTCAGCGATGAGCGTAAGAGACGGGGTAAGAAACGGAATAGAACCGCTGCCGCATAAACGGCTAACGATGCGGCCGCTGCATTGGGCCGCCTGCCTAGCGTTTGCGGCGAGCCACGCTGCCTTCGCGCAGCAGGCGCCGGCATCGGAGACGCCCGAAGCGGGCGAAACAGCGTTGCCAGCAGTCAAGATCACAGCGGCGCAAGACACCGAGCAGCATCTGAAGGAAGAACTGAGCAGTGGCGCGCTCGGCACGCGTTCACAACTCGACACGCCGTTCTCGACCACCGTCGTCACGAGCGAACAATTGCAGGACCGCCAGCCGTCCAAACTCGGCGACGTGTTCGCCACCGACGCCTCCGTCTCCGACAACGGCAACGCCTACAACGCATGGGCCACGTATCTGACGGTGCGCGGCATGCAACTGGACTGGCAGAGCGGCTTCAAAATCGACGGCATGCCGTTCAACAGCTACGGCATCACGATGCCGTACGAGCAGCTCGAAAAAGTGGAATTGCTCAAGGGGCTGACCGGTTTCATGTACGGCTTCGGCGCGCCGGGCGGCGTCGTGAACTACGTGACGAAGAAGCCGCCGCTGTCCGGCACGCCGGTGCGCAGCATCGACATCGGCTATTACACCGACGGCGTGTGGACCGAGCACGCCGATCTCGGCGGCCGCGTCGGCCCTGACGGCATGTTCGGCTATCGCCTGAACGCGACGCATGAAGAAGGCAAGACCTACAACAACGGCAACGTGCGGCGCGATTCAGTTTCCGTCGCGCTCGACGCGCGCATTAACCGCGACCTGAAGGCGACCTTCGGCGCGCTCTACCAGGAGCGTCATTCGACCGGCATCACGGGCGCGATTTCGACGGCGCTGTTTTCCGGCACGGGCCTGCCGCACACGATGAGCGGCGGCACGGGCGACCTCTCTGGTCCCGATCAGCACCTGAACACGAACCTGCAGCTTTACACCGCGGGCGTTCAATACAACCTGAGCCCGGACTGGACGCTCAATGCGAGCTACAGCTATAGCAAAAGCTCGCGCGACCGCAACGAGAGCACATACTACCTGCTCAATGGCGCGGGCGATTACACGGACAGCCGTTTCGCCGGCAAGGAAGGGCATCAGCTGAGTTTGTGGCAAGTGTCGGCGGAAGGCAGCGTGAAGACCGGACCGTTGCAGCACCAGCTCGTGATCGGCGCGGCGTATCAGCGTCAAACGAACGATTACGGCGCGAACAGTTTCTTCGGCCAGATCGGCACCGGCAACCTCTACCAGCCGAACACCAACACCTTCGGCGGCGCGTCGAACTACTACACCTATCGCGACAGCGACATCACGCAAAAAGCGCTGTTCGCGAGCGATACGATCCAGTTGACCCAGCGCTGGTCGGTGCTCGGCGGCGTGCGTTACACCAACTACGAGCAGCACGGCTACTCGACCACCGGCGCGACCACGTCGACCTACAGCCAGAACGGCGTCGTCACGCCGACCGTCGCGCTGATGTTCAAGCTGGCGCCGACCACGACGCTTTACACGAGCTACGTCGAGTCGCTGGAAGCGGGCACCGTGGTGGGCGACACCTACGCGAACCGGGGCGAATTGCTCAAGTCGTTGCGCAGCAAGCAGTATGAAGTGGGCATCAAGACCGAGCATGCGCGCTGGAGCGCGACGGCCGCGCTGTTCCGCATCGAGCGCGGCGCGGCTTACGCGAACAGCGCGAACGTCTATACGCAGGACGGCGAGTCGATCTTCCAGGGCGTGGAGTTTGGTGGCGACGTGCGTCTGGGTTCGAGCTGGAATGTCGGCGGCGATCTCATGTGGATCAACACGAAGTATGAAAAGGGCGCGGCCAACAACGGCAACCGCGTGGCCGGCGCGCCTCAGTTCGTGGTGGCGGGTCATGCGACGTACTCGGTGCCCTACGTGCCGGGTCTGCGCATCGGCGCCGACGCCAAGTTCACGGGCAATACGAACGTGCGGCCGGCCGGCAATCTGAACGCGCCGGGCTATATGCTGGTCAATCTGGGCGCGAGCTATGCCACGCGCATCGGCGGCTATGACGTGACGTTTCGCGCGGCCATCGACAACCTGCTCAATCGCCGCTACTGGGAGTATCAGTACGCGGATTACGTGACGCCGGGCGATCCGCGCACCTTGTCGCTGAATGCGCGCATCGACTTCTGATGCATGCATAAAAAAACGGCACCGCGGTGCCGTTTTTTTTTTCGCCTTGCCGTTGTGCGCGCCGCCGCGCGCGGCAGTTCAAACCAGCCGCAGATAAATCAGTTCGCGCTTGATATACGCATAGAAGATCGGCGCCGCGACCACGCCCGGCAGGCCGAACGCGGCTTCCATCACGAGCATCGCGACCAGCAGTTCCCAGGCGCGCGCCTCGATCTGCCCGCCGACGATGCGCGCGTTCAGGAAGTATTCGAGCTTGTGAATCAGGATCAGGAACGCGAGCGACATGACCGCAGCCGGGAAGCTCACCGAGAGCGCCACTGCGACGATGATCGTGTTCGAGATCAGATTGCCGATCACCGGCAGCAAGCCGACGATGAACGTCACCATGACCAGCGTCTTGGAGAGCGGCAACTGATCGTGGAACATCGGCAGTACGACCAGCAGGAAGATGCCGGTGAACACCGCATTGATCGCGGAAATCTTCACCTGCGCGAACACGATGCGGCGGAACGCTTCGGAGAAACGTGTCACGCGCGTGACGAAGGCCGTGGAAAGCGGCAGCCGATGCATATGCTTCTGCGCGCCCACCGCGATGATCGCGCCGATGATCATGCCGATCAGAATGTGAGTGAAAGCGCGCGCCGCCGTCTTGCCGCTTTGCTGCAGCATGTTGGCGTGCGTCTGCATCAGTTCGGCGGCCTTGGCTTTCATCTGCTCGGTGTCGACCGGCAGATAACTGGCAATGAATTGCGGAATCCGCCCCCGCGCCTGATCGATCAACTGCATCGCCTGATCGAGCAGCTTCTGCACGCTCGGCACGTCGTTCTCGAAATGCTCGATGAGGCCGAGCGTGATGCCGGTGAGCGAACCCACGATCACCACCGAGAGCAGCACCACCGCGAGCCAGCGCGCGCGCTGGCTCGACATATGACGCTCGATGCGCGGCGCGATGGTGTGAACCAGTTGGAACACGAGCATCCCGGCCAGCAGCGCGCCGAGCAGCCTGAGTTGAATGACCGCCCACATGCCGATCAACATCACCACGTAACTGCCGATTTCGACCGCCGACAGCTTCGGCAGGCTCATGTCGCTAGTCAGCCTGACCGGGCGTGGGCGTAGGTCCTGCACTTGCCCGTCGTCGCGTGCCTGATTCCGCTTGGCCATGGCTTTTCCCGTTCCACCCGTGTTGTGCACCGTTACTTTCTGCTGGCGGCGCGTTTCAGCAACGGCGCCAGATACCTGCCGGTAAAACTTGCCTTCGACTTCGCAACCTGCTCCGGCGTGCCTTGGGCGATGATCTGCCCGCCGCCCGCGCCGCCTTCCGGACCGAGATCGATCACCCAGTCGGCAGTTTTTATCACATCGAGATTATGCTCGATGATAACGACGGTATTACCCTGATCTCGCAATCGATGAATAACTTCCAGCAGAAGGGCAATGTCGTGGAAGTGCAAACCGGTGGTCGGCTCGTCGAGAATGTATAGCGTGCGACCCGTGTCGCGCTTGCTCAGTTCCAACGATAGCTTGACGCGCTGCGCCTCGCCGCCCGACAAGGTAGTGGCCGACTGACCCAGCCGGATATAGCCCAGGCCGACGTCCAGCAAGGTCTTCAGCTTACGCGCGACGACCGGCACCGGCTTGAAGAACTCGTAGGCGTTTTCCACCGTCATGTCGAGCACTTCGCTGATGTTCTTGCCTTTGTACTGCACGTCGAGCGTTTCGCGGTTGTAGCGCTTGCCGTGGCAGACATCGCAAGGCACATAGACGTCGGGCAGAAAGTGCATTTCCACCTTCAGCACGCCGTCGCCCTGGCAGGATTCGCAGCGGCCGCCCTTCACGTTGAACGAGAAACGGCCCGGATCGTAGCCGCGTTCCTTGGCCGCCGGCACGCCCGCGAACAGTTCGCGGATCGGCGTGAAGAGGCCCGTGTAGGTGGCCGGATTCGAGCGCGGCGTGCGGCCGATCGGCGACTGGTCGACGTTGATGACCTTGTCGAAGTGCTCGAGACCCTCGATCGATTCGTACGGCGCGGGCTCCGTGGCCGAGCCGTACAGGTGATGCGCCACCGCGTGATACAGCGTGTCGTTGATCAGCGTCGACTTGCCTGAACCCGATACGCCGGTCACGCAGGTCAGCAGGCCCACCGGCAGATCGAGCGTGACGTGCTTCAGATTGTTGCCGTGCGCCTCCACGATGCGGAGGCGGCGCTCGTCCGGATCTTTTCGCTCGTCGGGAAATTCGATGTTGCGCGCGCCGGACATGTACTGACCGGTCATCGAAGCCGCGTTGGCCTGCACTTGCCTGGGCGTGCCTTCGGCGATCACCATGCCGCCGTGCTCGCCCGCGCCGGGGCCCATGTCGACCACGTAGTCGGCCATGCGGATCATGTCCTCGTCGTGCTCCACGACGATCACCGAATTGCCGAGATCGCGCAGATGCTTGAGCGTGGCGATCAATCGGTCGTTGTCGCGCTGATGCAGGCCGATCGACGGCTCGTCCAGCACATACATCACGCCGGTCAGACCCGAGCCGATTTGCGAGGCGAGGCGAATGCGCTGCGCCTCGCCGCCCGAGAGCGTTTCCGCGCTGCGTTCGAGCGACAGATAGTCGAGCCCGACGTTATTCAAAAACATGAGCCGCGCGACGATTTCCTTGACGACCTTGTCGGCGATCTCGCGTTTCGAGCCTTCCAGCCGCAGCGTCTGGAAATAGCCGAGCGCATCGCGCAACGGCCAGCCGCTGATTTCGAAGATGCCGCGGGCGTCGCCGTCCGCGCCGATCCGCACGAAGCGCGCTTCGCGGCGCAGCCGCGTGCCGGCGCAAGCGGGGCACGGCTGATTGTTCTGGTACTTGGCGAGTTCCTCGCGCACGGCGGCCGAGTCGGTCTCGCGATAACGCCGCTCCAGGTTCGGGATGATCCCTTCGAACACATGCTCGCGAACCGACGTGCGGCCCCGCTCGTTGATGTACGAGAACGGAATCTCCTGCTTGCCCGAACCGTACAGCAGAATCTTGCGAACTTTTTCCGGCAGATCCTCGACGGCGGTGTCGATGTCGAATTCGTAGAACGCCGCGAGGCTTTGCAGCATCTGGAAGTAAAACTGGTTGCGCCGGTCCCAGCCCTTCACCGCGCCCGCCGCGAGCGAGAGCGACGGATGCGCGACCACCCGCTTCGGATCGAAGAAGGTGATCTGGCCGAGGCCGTCGCATTCCGGGCACGCGCCCATCGGATTGTTGAACGAGAAGAGGCGCGGCTCCAGTTCCTGCAGCGAATACGAACAGATCGGGCAGGCGAACTTGGAGCTGAACAGATGCTCTTTATCCGTATCCATTTCGAGCGCGATCGCGCGGCCGTCGGCAAGACGCAGCGCCGTTTCGAACGATTCGGCGAGGCGCTGCTTCATATCGCCGCGCACTTTCAGACGGTCCACCACCACGTCGATCGTGTGCTTGTCGTTCTTTTTCAGCTTGGGCAGCGAGTCCACCTCATAAATCCTCGCGACGCCTTCATTCGCGGTGCCGCCGCCCGAGCGCACCCGGAAGCGGATAAAGCCCTGCGCCTGCATTTCCTCGAACAGTTCGACATGCTCGCCTTTGCGGTTCGCCACCACGGGCGCGAGGATCATCAGCTTGGTCTCTTCCGGCAACGCGAGCGCCGCGTCGACCATCTGCGAGACGCTTTGCGCTTGCAGCGGAATCTCGTGATCCGGGCAGTAAGGCGTGCCGACCCGCGCGAACAGCAGCCGCAAATAGTCGTGAATTTCGGTGACGGTGCCGACCGTGGAGCGCGGATTGTGCGACGTCGCCTTCTGTTCGATAGAGATCGCCGGCGAGAGGCCCTCGATCAGATCGACGTCCGGTTTCTCCATCAATTGCAGGAACTGGCGCGCGTAGGCGGAGAGACTTTCGACGTAGCGCCGCTGTCCTTCCGCATAGAGCGTGTCGAACGCGAGCGACGATTTGCCTGAGCCGGAAAGGCCCGTGATAACGACGAGCTTGTGACGTGGAAGGTCGAGATTGACGTTCTTCAAGTTGTGGGTGCGAGCCCCACGAATACGGATTTGTTCCACGGATTTATTCCATGAACTGCGGAAAGAGGAAGAGGCTAAACCTGCTACTATAACGACTTTTCAAGACCGCCGTTACGGCTTCCTGACCGCCCGAACGGGCGCCAGGGCAAGCTGTAAGGCAGCGGTCCAGCGTCGCGGGAACAGGCTTAACTGGGGCCGTTTTCCGCGAGTACAAGCTAGCCGCGAGGCAACAGCGGGGCGGCGCGAGCGGGGAGTGCGCGAAGCCGCCGGCTCGAATGCCGCGCCGCATACTGTCTGTGTCCCGCAGTCCCGTGGTAAGCCGGCTGGTCGTGGCCGCCCCGTCTGGGCCGGCCGCCCGCGGTGCGCCGCCCAGCTCATTCGAAGAACGCTCCCGATGTCCAATCCGTCCGCCACACCCTCACGCATGAGCGCGCCCGAACTGCGCGCGACCGTGTCGCTCGCCGCCATCTTCGCGCTGCGCATGCTCGGTCTCTTCATGATCATGCCGGTGTTCTCGATCTATGCGAAAACCATCCCCGGCGGCGACAACGTGCTGCTGGTGGGCATCGCGCTCGGCGCATACGGCGTGACGCAGTCGATGCTGTACATCTTCTACGGCTGGGTCTCCGACAAGGTCGGACGCAAGCCCGTGATCGCCACCGGCCTGCTGATTTTCGCGCTCGGCAGCTTCGTCGCGGCGGGCGCGCACGACATGACGTGGATCATCGTCGGCCGGGTGATCCAGGGCATGGGCGCGGTGTCGTCCGCGGTGATCGCGTTTATCGCCGACCTCACCGCCGAGGAGCATCGCACCAAGGCGATGGCGATGGTGGGCGGCAGTATCGGCGTCTCCTTCGCGGTGGCGATCGTCGGCGCGCCGATCGTGTTCCACTGGGTCGGCATGAGCGGATTGTTCACGCTGGTCGGCATTTTCTCGATTCTCGCGGTGGGCGTGGTGCTGTGGGTCGTGCCCGACGCGCCCAAGCCGGTGCACGTGCGCGCGCCGTTCGCCGAAGTGCTGCATAACGTCGAACTGCTGCGCCTGAATTTCGGCGTGCTGGTGCTGCACGCGACGCAAACCGCGCTGTTCCTCGTCGTGCCGCGCATTCTCGAAGCGGGCGGCTTGCCGGTCGCCTCGCACTGGAAAATCTATTTGCCGGTGATGGGCCTCTCGTTCGTGATGATGGTGCCGGCGATCATCGCCGCTGAAAAACGCGGGCAAATGAAAACCGTGCTGTTGTCGGCGATCGGTCTTATCCTGATCGGACAGTTGTTATTGGGCGTCGCTCCGCATACGATTCTGAGTGTGGCGGCGATCCTTTTTGTGTACTTTCTGGGCTTCAATATTCTGGAGGCCTCGCAGCCGTCGCTGGTGTCGAAACTGGCGCCGGGCACCCGCAAGGGCGCGGCTGCCGGCGTGTACAACACCACGCAGTCGATCGGTCTTGCGCTGGGCGGGATGATGGGTGGCTGGCTGCTGAAGGTGGACGGTCAGAGCGCCGTTTTCTTCGCGTGCTCTGGCCTCGTGTTTTGCTGGCTTATAATCGCCGCAAAGATGAAACAGCCGCCGCGCAAGGCGTAATACGGCGACCCCGAAGGGCGCATCCCGAAGACCGCACTCGGGGATTCGCCCCAAAAACACCAGAACTCACCCGGCGGCGGGATGAGGCGCACTTCCGGTCTCGGGCCCGCCGGCCCATGAGACGCGAACCGTGCACCGCCGCGCCGCCCGAAATGGAATCAACAGGAGAAACTCATGGCATCCGTGAACAAGGTCATTCTCGTCGGCAATCTCGGAGCCGATCCGGAAGTCCGTTATCTTCCGAGCGGCGACGCAGTGGCGAACATCCGCCTTGCAACGACGGATCGGTACAAGGACAAGGCGTCCGGCGAATTCAAGGAAGCCACCGAATGGCACCGTGTGTCGTTCTTCGGCCGGCTCGCTGAAATCGTGTCGGAATATCTGAAGAAAGGCTCGTCGGTGTACCTGGAAGGGCGCATTCGCACCCGTAAATGGCAGGCGCAAGACGGCACCGACCGTTACTCGACCGAAATCGTCGCCGAGCAGATGCAAATGCTGGGCGGCCGCGGCGGCTCGATGGGTGGCGGTGGCGACGAAGGCGGTTATAGCCGCGGTGAGCCGTCGGAGCGCAGCGGCGGTGGCGGTGGTGGCCGTGCGATGTCGGGCGGCGGTTCGCGTGGCGGCAGCGGCGGCGGCGCGGGTGGCGGCGCCAGCGGCGGTTCTAGCCGTCCGAGCGCCCCGGCCGGCGGCGGCTTCGATGAAATGGACGACGACATTCCGTTCTAAACCCGACTAAAACAGTTTTGCAGGTACAAGCCCGTCCTCTTTGTGGAGACGGGCTTTTTGTTTGCCCGCCTATTCATGGCCCGCTGTTGAGCCGGCGAATCCCTGCTTCAGCGCGACCACGAAGCGACGCGCCCCGGTGCGTCAGATAACAGCGTTGCTGGCTGCAGCCGCCCGTCCGCGCAGCCAGTTGATGCTCGCGAACAGCAGCACCGCAAACACGATCAACATCGTGGCCACGGCGAGGATCGACGGGTCGATCGAATCGCGAATACCGCTCCACATCTGCCGCGGCACGGTGGTTTGATCCGGCCCGCCGATGAACAGAATGACGATCACTTCGTCGAACGAGGTCGCGAAAGCGAACACGCTGCCGGTCGCCACCGCCGGCGTGATGAGCGGCAACGTCACGCGCCTGAATGCGACCCAAGGCGGCGCGCCGAGTCCGGAAGCGGCCCGCAACAGACTGTGATCGAAGGAAAGCAATGACGCCGTCACGGTGATCACGACGAACGGCGTGCCGAGCGCCGCGTGCGCCAGCACGACGCCGGGATACGAGTTCACGAGGCCGAGCGGCGCGAAGATCAAGTAGAAGCCCGCGGCAACGACGACGATCGGCACGATCATCGGCGAGATGATGAGCGGCATGATCAGACCGCGCAGCGGAAACTGCGCGCGCGAGAGGCCCAGCGCGGCGAGCGTGCCGAGACAGGTGGCGATCAGCGTCGAAGCCGCGCCGATGCCGACGCTGTTCGGCAGCGCGCGTTGCCAGTCCGCGCTCGTGAGCGCCTGCTCGTACCAGCGCAGCGAAAAGCCCTGCATCGGATACGAGAAGTACGAGCCGGCATTGAACGAGAGCGGGATGATCGCGAGAATCGGCGCAATCAGAAAGAACAGCACGAGCGCGCTATGCAGCCGCACCCCGCGGGCGGCGATGCGCTCCGTCAGCACCTTGTTGCGTTGATCCTGCATGTCGTTCCTTCGTCGTGTGCGTGTTTCGACCCGGTTCAACCGAAACGCAAGCGGTCGATGCCGACAATGCGGTTGAACAGGAAATAAAAGATCGCCGTGAAAATCACGAGATAGGCCGACAGCGCGCCGGCGAGGCCCCAGTTGAGCTGCGTGTTGGTTTGCATCGCGATGAGCTGGCTGATCATCTCGTCGCCGGCGCCGCCGAGCAGCGCAGGCGTGATGTAGTAGCCGAGCGCGAGCACGAATACCAGGAAGCAGCCGGCGCCCACGCCCGGCAGCGTCTGCGGCACGTAGATCCGCACGAACGCGGTGAACGGATGCGCGCCGAGCGATTGCGCGGCGCGCATGTAAACGGGCGACACGCTCTTCATCACCGAATAGATCGCGAGAATCATGTAAGGCAGGAGCACGTGCGTCATGCCGATCAGCACGCCCGCGCGGTTGAAGATCAGCGGCAGCGGATGCGTGGCGAGACCGAGACCCATCAGCAGGCTATTGATGACGCCGCCCGGTTGCAGCAGCACGTACCACGCGGTCGTGCGCACGAGCAGCGAGGTCCAGAACGGCACGATCACGAGAAGCATCAGCCGGTTGCCGCTTTTCGCGGGCAAGTTCGCGAGCAGCCAGGCGACGGGATAACCGAGTACGAGGCACAGCAGCGTGACGGCGGCGCTGATCGAGATCGTGCGCGCGAACGCCTGCCGATAGACGGAAGCGTTGTCCGGGACGAACCCGACCGCGCCCTGCGGCGTGACTTGCGCATCGACCGCGGCGAGCAGATAGTCCGGCGTCGGCGACGCGGCGGCGCGCTTGAGCAACCGCCAGGTCTCCGGCGAGTTCCAGCGGTCGTCGAGTCCGGCGAGCGTCGTTTTCCACGCGGGCGGCGCATCGGCGGGCAGTTGGCGCGCGGTGCGCATCAACAGGCTGCGAAACTCGGGCTCTGCGAAGTTCAGCCGTCGCGCCACGGTGCCGAGCTGCCCGCTCTGCTGCGCCTCCTTGAGCCCCGCCGCGAGCAGGGCGAACGTGTGTTCGTCCGGCACGCCGCCACCGTCCCACGCATCGAGCGCGCGCGCGAGCGCGGGCATGCTGTCGGGCACTTCGCGGTTCTGCACGCTGCGCGCGAGCAACAGCATGATCGGCGCAATGAAGGTCGACAGCAGAAACACGAGCAACGGCAGCGCGAGCAACAGCGCTTGCATCGATGCGCGGCGGCGCGTCTTTTGAAACGACGCGCGGCCGTCGGCTCTCGTCGGTGAGCCCGGCACCGGGCCTTGGGCGGAAGCGGGCATGCTGGTAGTCAAGTTGGGCTCTCGTCGGACGATGGTGTTACTGCGTCAGCCACACCTGGAACCGCTTGTTGATCTGGTCCGCGTTGTCGGCCCAGAAGTTCGCGTTGATCTGCAGCGCGCGCTTGAAGTTCTCGGGTGCGGTCGGCAGATCGGCGAGGCGCTGCTTGTCGACCAGCGCGATCGCGTCCTTGCGCGGCGGCGCGTAGGCGATGTACTTCGACAACTCCGCATAGGCCTTCGGCTGCGAAGCGGTGACGATGAACTTCGCGGCAGCGTCGGCGTGTTTCGCGCCCGTCGGCACACCCCACCAGTCGAAGTCGTAGACTTGCGCGTCCCAGACGGCCTTGAACGGCTTGTTGTCCTTCTTCGCGGCATCGGAAATGCGGCCGTTGTAGGCCTGTGTCATCACGACCGCGCCGTCCGCCAGCAACTGCGGCGCCTGCGCTCCCGACTCCCACCACACGATGCTCTTCTTGATCGTGTCGAGCTTCCTGAACGCGCGATCCACGCCGGCGGGCGTGGCGAGCACCTTGTAGACATCCTTCGGGTCGACGCCGTCCGCAATCAACGCCCATTCCATCGATACCTTCGGCGACTTGCGCAAGCCGCGCTTGCCCGGGAATTTCTGCAGGTCGAAGAAGTCGTTGACGGTGGTCGGGGCGGTCTTGAGTTTGCTCGCGTCGTACGCGTAGACGGTGGACCAGACCATGCTGGCGACCGCGCAATCGCTGATCGAGCCGGGGATGAAGTCGCTCGTCTTGCCGATCGTCTTCCTGTCGAACTTCTGCAGGAGGCCTTCGTCGCAAGCGGTGATCGCATCGTTGGTTTCGAGGTCGATCAGGTCCCACGTGGTGTTCTTCGCCTGCTCCATCGCGGAGAGCTTCGCGAGGCCGCCGTCATACGATTCGGTGGAGAAGCCGATTCCCGTGGCTTGCGTGAACGGCTCGAAATACGCTTTTTTGGCCGCTGCTTCGTATGCGCCGCCGAAGGTCACGACGGAGAGCGTCTCCGCCGCCTGGGCGGCCACGGTGGCGAATGCGAGTACGGCGAGTGCGGCGCATTGTGCTTGGATGAGGGTGCGCATGTCAGTTGGCTCCTGCTGGTGCGGTCGTGATGATGGAAGGTGAAGGCGGTGCGGATACGGGCATCGCGGGCGCGCTTCGCGGCGCGGTCATCGCGAGAATCTTGCAGTCGTCGTGGCGCCACGCGATCTCGATCGTGCTGCCGGGCGAAGGCAGCGCGTGGCGCTGCGTATTCGGCACTTTCACGACGATCGAATCGCGCGAGCCGAGCTTCAGGTGCACGCGATGATGATCGCCGCAATACACCCGTTCCTCGACGCGAGCGCGCACCACGTTGTTGTGTTCGTCGGCGCGCGTGCTTGCCTGCGTGCCTTCCGCGCTCGGGATATGCGCGCGTTCGGGGCGCAACGCGAGCATCGCGTCGTCGCCTGCCCGCAGGCCGTGTTCGCAACGGCCGCGAATCACGCTGCCGTCCGAGAGCGCCAGCGTCGCCCAGCCTTCGCCCGCGGTGACGACGCGCCCGGTCAACCCGTTGTTCTCGCCGACGAAATTAGCGACGAACGCGTTCTGCGCGTTCTCGTACAGTTCGCTCGGTGTGGCGGCCTGCTGGATACGGCCGTCGGAGAACACGGCGACGCGGTCGGACATCGTCAGCGCTTCGGCCTGGTCGTGCGTCACATAGACGATCGTGAGCGACAACTCGCGATGCAGGCGCATGATTTCGTATTGCATCGTTTCGCGCAGGCGCTTGTCGAGCGCGCCGAGCGGCTCATCCATCAGCACGACGCTCGGCTCGAACACGAGCGCGCGTGCGAGCGCCACGCGCTGCTGCTGTCCGCCGGATAACTGCGCGGGACGCCGGTTCGCCAGATGCGGCAGCTCGATCATATCGAGCGCGCGCTTCACACGCGCCTTCTGTTCGGCGCGGCTCACGTGCCGCACGGAGAGCGGAAACGCAACGTTCTCCGCGATCGTCAGATGCGGAAACAGCGCGTAGTTCTGAAACACCATGCCGATGTCGCGTTGATGCGGCGGCTTGTCGTCGAGCCGCCGGCCGTCGAGGCGAATCTCGCCGTGAGTGGGCGTTTCGAAACCCGCGAGCATCATCAGCGTGGTCGTCTTGCCCGAGCCCGAGGGGCCGAGCAGCGACAGGAATTCTCCCTTGCTCACGTCGAGATTCAGATCATCGACGACGTACTGGGCGCCGTCATACGATTTGCTCACGCGCGAGAGCGAAATGAAGGCAGGGTTCGACATGTGATCGCGTTCCTCTCGATGGTGCGTCGTAATCAGTGCGTGCCGGGCTTCGTCGCGGCGATCTTGCCGGCGACGTAGCGCGCGAAGTCATGGTTGGGGCGTTCGAGATGGCTCAGATGGCCGGGCTTCGCGAGCGGCGCGTGCACGCCGCGAAACACCGCTTCCACGCCGCGCCGGTCTTCCGCATTCACCTCGTCGAGCAGTTTCTTCAACGTGGCCATGTGCGCGCCGGCCTCGGGGTCCGCGATGAACTCCGGCGCAAGCCCGCCGCCGAAACGGATATGCACGCGCTCCACGCCTTGAGGTTGCAGCACGAGATACCAGAAGTAGCCCGGCGTGAGCGTGACGAGATGCGTCGGGTAGATGGCGAGCAGCGCGGTAGTCTTGCGCCAGTGTCCCGTGAGACGCGTGTTGTCCGGATGCGCGTTGCCGATGGGCAAGGACGCTTCCTTCGTGATCCAGTGATAGTTGAACGCGGGATAGCCCGGCGGGCATTCCATTTCATCGAGCCGCGAATGCGGTCCTACCGTTGCGCGATGCAGCATCGGCAGGTGATAGCTCTCCATGAAGTTTTCCGCGAGGATCTTCCAGTTCGTGTCCCACACGTGCTCTTCATGGAAGGTCTCGATGTAGTCCGACATGCCGTATGCGCCGATGAGTTCGCTCAAACCGGCAAGCTGCGTATGCACGGGCGGCGCGTTTTCGTCGAGCGTGACGTAGAGCCAGCCTTGCCATTCCTCGCAACGCACGGCGGGCAGCCTGTAGCTTTCCTTGCAGAAGCCCGCCTGCCGATCCATGAGCGGCGCGCCTTGCAGCGCGCCGTCCAGCGAATAGTTCCACGCGTGATAGGGGCAGACGATGCGACGTACATTGCCGCGTCCTTCGAGCAGCACCGACATGCGATGCAGGCACACGTTCGACATCGCCTTGAACTGCATCTGTTCGTCGCGCAAGACGACCACCGGTTGCGCTCCGATGCGCGCGGTCATGTAATCGCCCGGCGCCTTGAGCGCGCTGGCGCGGCCGACGCATTGCCATTCCCGCTCGAAGATCGCGTGCTCTTCCAGCGAGAGAAATTCGGGCGACGTGTACACGCCGGGCGGCATCGCATGCGCGTCGCTGAAGGGCCGTTCGCAACCCGTGCGCAGGTCGTCGACAAGCGCTTGCACTGCGATCGTCCTTGCCGGGCTGGTCATGATGTCCCCCTCGAGTCGTCACGTTAAGAGCGCGCAGTCGCGAGGCTTTGCGTGGCGGCGCTCAACATGGACATCAATCTATCAAGCCAATTTGCAAGGCAAAATATTGTTTTCAGATACAAAGCAGAGCTTTTGCCTATGCAGCGCGCGAACGCGCGAAGCAGCCGATTGAGCGCTGCGCGTCATGCGTCGATATGCAGTCGCCGAATATAGTGCTCGCAGAACGACGCGAAGCGCTGCACGACCTGGCGGGGCTTCATCGTGCGTGATTGCGCGATGCCGAGCATCGTTGCGTTGACGTTGTCCTTGAAGCGCTTGATCGCGAACTCTTCGCCGTCCACGGTGCGATTCGACTTGAGCGGAAAGTTGAGCAGGCTATAGCCGAGACCGTTGGCCACCATGCCGCGCACGACCTCCGGCTGCGATGAACGGAACGCAGGCACCGGGCGGCTGCCCACCGCGTCGAAGAGCGCCGCGAAATACTCGCGGCTGTGCGGCAGATCGAGCATCACATAGGGCTCGTGCAAGAGGTCCGCGAGCGACACCTTGCGCGCGCGTGCGAGGCGATGCGTCTTCGGCAGGATCACGTAAGGCGGCAGCGAGAGCAGCGGCGTGAAGGCGATGTCTTCCGTCAGGTCGAGACTGTAGGTGAGGGCGAGATCGAGCGAGCCGTCGTGCAGGCCTCGCAAGAGGCCATCCTGATGCGCCTCGACGGTGCGAAACGAAATGCCCGCGTGCTCGCCCGTGAAACGGCTGATCAGCCCCGGCATGAGCGGCGGCGCAAGCGAGACGAGACAGCCGAGCGCGATGGCGCCCGTCATGCCGCCGTCCATTTCCTTGGCGGTGGTCTGCAATTCCTCCGCGATCTTCAGGAGATTGCGCGCTTGCCCGAGCAGATCGCGTCCCGCTTGCGTGAGCGACAGACCGCTCGCGTGATGCCGTATGAAGAGTTGCACGCCGAACGACACTTCCAGATCCGCGAGCGCCGTCGAGATGGACGGTTGCGAGATGTGCAGACGCTTCGCGGCGGCGGTGAACGACAACGCTTCGGCGGTGACCACGAAATAGCGCAACTGGCGCAACGAGTAGCGCAACGGGTGGCTTTCCATCGACGACGCTCCCTCTTCAAGGTCTTCAATGCGCCGCATTGTGAAGCGGTCAAAAAGCGCTGCATAGGTAAACCCAATGCTATGCATTTTTTAAATGTGTTTTTCGGATTCGGAACGGGCGGGTAGATTTTCACGCAGACGAATGGCCCAGGCGGCACACGCCATCGCAAACCACCGCCTCTTCGGAAGGACACAGTCATGACAGTGGAAAGAACGTCAATCGATACGCTGGTGGTCGGCGCCGGTCAGGCCGGCGTCGCCATGAGTGAACATCTGAGCAAGCTCGGCGTGCCGCATCTCGTGCTGGAGCGCGCCCGTATCGCCGAGCGCTGGCGCACGGCACGCTGGGATTCGCTGGTGGCCAACGGTCCCGCGTGGCACGATCGTTTCCCCAATCTCGAGTTCGCGGATGTCGACCCGGACGCCTTCGCTTCAAAAGAGCAGGTGGCGGATTATTTCGTCGCGTATGCAAGGAAGTTCGAGGCGCCGATCCGCACCGGCGTGGAAGTTCGGCAGGTCGTGCGCAATGCCGGGCGGCCGGGCTTCACCATCGAAACGTCGGAGGGCGTGGTGGAGGCCAATCGCGTGGTCGTCGCGACCGGGCCTTTCCAGCGCCCCGTGATTCCGCCGATCGCGCCGCGAGATTCGACTCTCACGCAAATTCATTCCGCCGACTATCGCAATCCGGGGCAATTGCCCGAAGGGGGCGTGCTCGTGGTCGGCGCGGGATCGTCCGGCGTGCAGATCGCGGACGAGCTGCAACGTGCGGGCAAGCGCGTCTATCTGTCGATCGGCGCGCATGATCGTCCGCCGCGCGCCTATCGCGGCCGCGATTTCTGCTGGTGGCTGGGCGTGCTCGGCGAATGGGACGCGGAGGTCATGAAGCCCGGCAGGGAGCACGTCACGATTGCCGTGAGCGGCTCGCGCGGCGGTCATACGGTGGACTTCCGGCGTCTCGCGCAGCAGGGCGTGACGCTCGTCGGTCTCACGAAGTCTTTCGATAAGGGCGTGGCAACCTTCGAAGCCGATCTCGCGACGAACCTCGCGCGCGGTGACGAAAACTATCTGTCGCTGCTGGACGCGGCCGACGCGTATGCCGAGCGCAACGGCCTCGATCTTCCGCCAGAGCCCGAAGCGCGTGTCATTCCCGCCGACCCCGAGTGCGTCACGCATCCGTTGCGCGATCTCGATCTGGCGACAGCCGGCGTGACGTCGATTGTCTGGGCGACCGGCTACGCGGTCGATTTCAACTGGCTGAAGGTCGACGCCTTCGATGAAAAGGGTAAGCCGGTGCATCAGCGCGGTGTGTCGAAGGAGCCGGGCATCTATTTTCTCGGCTTGCCGTGGTTGTCGCGTCGCGGTTCGGCATTCATCTGGGGCGTGTGGCACGACGCGAAGCACATCGCCGATCACATCGTCACGCAGCGCAAATATCTGGCGTATTACGACGAATCGCAGCGCCATGCGCGAGGCCGCAACGAGGAAAGCGCGGAAAGCGCCGAGGGTGCGTCCGCCGGTTCACGCGTCCACAAAGTTAGCGAAATGGGCGTGAATTGAACGCCACGCCGCTTTGATCCGCGATCTATTTCTTCCCCGCATTGAGGTGCATCGATGAGCCAACCCACGCATACCCGTATCCGCATGTTCAACACGAAGGATACGTATCCGAACCAGACGCTCGACAACGATCTTTGTCAGGCCGTGCGCGCCGGCAACACGGTCTATGTACGCGGCCAGGTGGGGACGGATTTCGAAGGCCGTCTGGTCGGCCTCGGTGATCCGCGCGCCCAGGCCGAGCAGGCGATGAAAAACCTCAAGCAGTTGCTGGAGGAGGCCGGCAGCGATTTGTCTCACGTCGTCAAGACGACGACCTACCTCACCGATATCCGTTATCGCGAGCCGGTCTATCAGGAAGTCGGAAAGTGGTTGAAAGGCGTATTTCCGATTTCCACCGGCCTGGTGGTGGTCGCGTTGGGTCAGCCGCAATGGCTGATGGAGATCGACGTCATCGCCGTGATTCCCGATGGCTGGACGCGGCCGACAGCCTGAGGAGCACGACATGACATTCTCTATCGTCGGACGTTGTGCGCGATCGGGGCAACTCGGTATCGCGATCAGTTCTTCCAGCATCGCGGTCGGCGCTCGCTGCCCGTGGGTGCGGACAGGCGTCGGCGCGGTGGCGACCCAGAACGTCACGCTGCCCGCGCTGGGCCCGCGAGTTCTTGACCTTCTGGAGAGCGGGAAAATCGATCCTGCCGCGGCATTGGACCGCGCGCTCGGCGCAAGCGAGTGGAGCGAATATCGGCAGGTGACGGTGGTCGATAGCCTGGGCCGCACGGCGTTCTTCAGCGGCAAGGAAGCGTTGGGCACCTATCACGCCGTCGCCGGCAAGCAATGCGTGGCCGCGGGCAACATGCTCGCGGGCATCGAAGTGATCGAGGCGATGGCTGCGGCGTTCGAGCAGGCATCCGGCGCGCTGGCGGATCGGCTGCTCGCGGCGATGCATGCGGCGATGGCCGCGGGCGGCGAGGCGGGGCCGGTGCATTCGGCGGCGCTCAAGATCGTCGGCGACGTGAGCTGGCCGATGGTCGATTTGCGGGTCGATTGGGCGGACGACGATCCCATCGGTCAACTCGACGGTTTGTGGCACGCGTATCGGCCGCAGATGCAGGACTACCTGACCCGCGCGTTGAATCCGACCGCCGCGCCCAGCTACGGAGTGCCGGGCAATGAATGACAGATCCAGCCGCGCGCTGCTCGCAAGCCTGATCGGCTTTCCGACGGTCAGCCGCGATTCGAATCTGGACATGATCGCGTTCATTCGGCGCTACCTCGACGAACTCGGTGTCGAGAGCGAACTGTTCTACAACGCCGAACGCACCAAGGCGAATCTGTTTGCGACCATCGGTCCGCGCGAGCGCGGCGGCATCGTGCTGTCCGGCCATACCGACGTGGTGCCGGTCGAAGGCCAGGCGTGGACCGTCGATGCATTCCGTCTCACGGAACGCGATGGGCGGCTGTATGGCCGCGGCACGGCCGACATGAAGGGTTTCATCGCATCGGTGCTGGCGGCGGTGCCCGGCTTTGTCGAGCGGGCGTTGAAGCTGCCGGTGCATCTCGCCTTTTCCTACGACGAGGAAGTCGGCTGCCTCGGCGTGCGGCCGATGCTGGCGGAACTGGAGCGGCGCGCGCATAAGCCGGTTCTGTGTCTGATCGGCGAACCGACTGAACTCAAGCCGGTGCTGGGGCACAAGGGCAAGCTGGCGATGCGCTGTCACGTGAAAGGCGCGCCTTGCCATTCGGCCTATGCGCCGTATGGCGTCAACGCCATTCAGTACGCGGCGCGGATGATCGGCCGTCTCGAACAGATCGGCGAGCAACTGGCCCAGCCGGAACATCACGACGAGCGTTTCGATCCGCCGTTCTCGACCGTGCAGACGGGCGTGATCAAAGGCGGCCGTGCGCTGAACATCGTGCCGGCGGAATGTGAATTCGACTTCGAAGTGCGCGCGCTGCCGGGTTTCGAGGCGCATCGTGTCGCCGACGCATTGCAGACCTACGCCGAAGCCGAGTTGCTGCCGAAAATGCGCGCGGTGAAGTCCGAAGCCGACATCCGCTTTCAGTCGCTCTCCGCTTATCCGGCATTGGCGACGTCGCCCGATAGCGAAGCGGCGCGTCTTTTGGCGTTGCTCAGCGGCTCCGAGGAGTTCGGCACGGTGGCGTTCGGCACGGAGGGCGGGCTCTTCGAGCAGGCGGGCATTCCCACGGTGGTCTGCGGACCCGGCAGCATGGACCAGGGACACAAGCCCGATGAATTCGTCACCGTCGAGCAATTGCGCGCTTGCGACGCCATGCTGGCTCGCCTGGCGGATTACCTTTCGGTCGCTCGTTGAGACGGAGCATTAAGGACGGCGCCGCGGTGTCACGCATCGCCCGGCAAGACAGGGGGCGCCGCGAGCAGATGCTCCAACGCATCTCTCATCGGCGAACTGGAAATAACGATCGGCCCTGAAAACGGCGAATCCAGATCCACGATGACATAGATAGCGGAAGCGATCGAAACAGCCCCCAGCGAAATCGTGACGAGCGCCAGCGCGTTGCGAGGCGCGATCAACCCGAAGCTGAGAAAAATCACGCACAACCAGAAAGTCAGCGTCTTGAAGAAAGGCTGCGAGATCGAGCTGTGCGCCTCCTCGATGAGTTTCCACCGCGCATCCACGACGCGCCGGAACTGCGTCAAACCATCATCGAGCGCGCGCTGCTGCAAGGCGTCGCGCGCTTGCAATTGCCGCAGCCGCTGGCCCACCGTGTTCAACAATTCGCCGAGGCGCACGTTTTCCAGCTTCGTCGAGCCGGGTCGCGTGCCGATGTTCTTCGGATAATCACCGGCGGGCGCGGCCTCGCCGGGCCACGTCGACGCAATCGCCGCCGCGGTATAAGCCCGCAACAGGCGGCGCGGCTCGGCGGTTTCGTCGCCGTATTGCCGCAGCGTCGTATCGAATTCGATCAGATCGGCGGCAAAGGTGCGCAAATCATTCGACGCCGTATCGAAGCTGGATTTCGCCGACGCCGTCATCAAGCCCAGCACCAGCGCGGCAAACGTCACCAGCATGCCGATCACCAACTGGACGAGTTGCACCGTTTCGTGCGCCTTGTGCTCCTCGGGCAAAAGCGGGCGCACCCACACGCCGAGTCCGGTTGCGGCGAGCAACAAAACGAAGACCAGCAGAGCCGTGGCTATTTCCGACATAGAAATGCTCCGAAGACGCGTGCCTCGTCACTTTCCATCAACCGCCGCCGACCGGAAACCCGGATAGTCCCGCAAAAGGGTCTCCGGGCAACGGCTTCCCGCTTTCGCTCGTATCTTGATGGATCGCAAGCCCACGCGCTACCAGCCATAAAGTTTTGCGCGATTCAGCCGTAGTCCCTTTATGTGTCGCAGTCGCACGAATTCGAATAAAAAGTTGCGGACCTGGCCGAAGGGGCTTAGGCGCAGCAGGCGTGGCCGAGGCTAATCACTGAACAATTCGGTCAGGCAGCCCCCTTTGGAGAGAGCCAATGCTGAAAAATCTGTCGATTCGCACCTGTCTTACCCTAATGATCGCGTTCTTCGGCGTGGTGCTGCTGCTCGGCGCCGCCGCCGGTCTGCTGTCGCTGCGCGCGAGCAATGCGTCGCTGCAGCAGATGTACACGGTGGATACGCCCGCGGTCGCCGACCTCGAAGGCAGCGCCGGCCAGTTGCTGCGTTTACGCCTGGCGCTCGCGACGTACGCATCGCTCGTCGATCTGAACGATCAGGACGGCGCGGATGCCGTGCTGAAGCGGTTCGATCAATACCAGAAAGTATCCAACGAGCGTCTTGCCCACTATCTGAGCCGCGCGAGCACGGATGCCGACGAACAGCGCCTGATCAAGGAGATGCAGGACAAGCGCGACATTTTCCTGCGCGAGGGCGTCGATCCGTCAATGGCCGCGCTTAAATCGGGCGACAAGACGGCATTCCAGCAATTGCAGGCGCGCAAGCTGCCGTCGCTCTACAGCGCGTACGAAAAGGCGATGCTCGCGCTCGAAAAATTGCAACTCGATCGCGCCGCGCAGCGCTATCAGGATGCGCAGGACCTGTTCTACGCGATCTGCATTGCGGTGGCGATCGGCATGGCGGCGTCGCTGCTGGCCTCGTGGATCGGCCGCGCGGTGCTGGTGCGCGCAATCGTCAGTCCGGTCGATGCCACCATCGCGCAATTCCAGCGCATCGCCGGCGGCGACTTGACCGGCCAGATCGTCGTGAGCAGCGACAACGAAATGGGCCGCCTCGCCGCCGCGTTGCGCAAGATGCAGGACTCGCTGATCGCGACGGTGAACTCGGTGCGCCAGGGCACCGAATCGATCGACACCGGCGTGAGCGAGATCGCCGCGGGCAATACCGATCTGTCGCAGCGCACCGAGGAGCAGGCCGCGTCGCTCGAGGAAACGGCGGCGAGCATCGAACAGCTCACCTCGACGGTCAAGCAGACCGCGGACAACGCGAAGCAGGCGAGTTCGCTGGCCCAGGGCGCGTCGACGCTGGCCGCGCAGGGCGGCAACCTCACCGAGCAGGTGGTGGGCACGATGCATGGCATCGTCGACGACTCGCGGCGGATTGCCGACATTGTCGGCGTGATCGAAGGGATTGCTTTTCAGACCAATATCCTCGCGCTGAACGCCGCCGTGGAAGCGGCGCGCGCGGGCGAGCAGGGACGCGGCTTTGCGGTGGTGGCGAGCGAGGTGCGGTCGTTGGCGCAACGAAGCGCGGCGGCGGCGAAGGAGATCAAGGGTTTGATCGACGCGTCCACGGCGCGGGTGGAGGCCGGCTCGGAACTGGTCGAGCGATCGGGCTCGACGATGACGGAGATCGTCAACGCGATTTCGCGCGTCAGTTCGATCATGGGCGAGATCGCGGCGGCCGCGATCGAGCAGAGTACCGGTATCGATCAGGTCAATCTCGCTGTCGCTCAGATGGACGAGGTGACTCAGCAGAATGCCGCGCTGGTCGAGCAGGCTGCGGCGGCGGCCAGTTCGCTGGAAGAGCAGGCGAGGCGGTTGACGGCTGCCGTGGCCGTGTTTCAGACGGGGGGCGGTCGTGGTGCTGGGGGTGGTGCTTCGGCTGCTTTTGCCGGGCGGCAGAGGGCGGTTGAGGGGGCTGTGGGGGAGTTTGTCGCGGGTTAGGTTTTTTTGGGGGTTTTTTTTGCCTGCGGCGGTTTGGGTTGTGGGCCTGGTTTGTTGGCCTTTTCTTGTGGTCTTAGTGGTCTATTAGTGTTGCCCCTGTGCGGGGCGGCACCTACTTTCTTTGCCGCCGCAAAGAAAGTAGGCAAAGAAAGCGGCTCAAACCGTCAGCCTTGAAGTGGGTCTCCTGGCTTGGAGGGCGTAGTGGTGCATCTGGAATCGGTGTCCTCGCGCACTCCGCGCCCGTGACAAGGCAGTCATACTTCCCGCCTCGCACTGCGTGCTCGCCGGAAGGGGCCGTCGGCACACCAGCGGCTTCGCTTGGGCGCGGCGGGGGCCATCGGCTTCGCCTCGGCGAGGCGCCGAAATCAGGCGGGTATTTCAGACATGCGGCTGACCCCTGGCCCTTGGACGTAGGCGCGGATAGTCTGGCCGCGCACCGATGCGCCTGGCGAGTCGTCAGCATTCGGTGCAGTCGCTTGGCGCACGCAGCACTACCGGTTTCAAGTCCCCTGCTGACCGCAGAAGTGGCTTGCAGTTTGGAGAACTACTGCTGACGCAGAAGCGCCCTGCGGTTCGATGAAGTACCGCGACGGCGCGTGCAGCGCTACCGGAAGAATGACTGCCTTGTCACGAACGCGGAATGCGCGAGAACACGGATTCCGCAGAAGCGCCCTGCGGTTCGATGAAGTACCGCGACGGCGCGCGCAGCGCCGCCGGAAGAATGACTGCCTTGTCACGAGCGCGGAGTGCGCGAGGACACGGATTCCAGATGGACCACTAGCCCCTCCAAGCCAGGAGACCCGCTAAAGAATTAGCGGTTTGAGCCGCTTTCTCTTGCCTACTTCTCTTTGCGGCCGGTGTACAGACCGGAGACATAGCTGACAGGTGTGCGAGGACATGGTTGACACTTCCGGGTACGAAAACGCCCGGTCCCGACCATGCCCTGGAACGCAAGAGACACCATGAGCCTCAGACAGGAATTTGT
>Ga0255336_100595_pt1 | contig 49083 bp, 45 predicted proteins | sample MeOH1_35cm_T3_17_FD_189102 | JGI IMG/M metagenome (GOLD analysis project Ga0255336, IMG submission 189102) | Sandy soil microbial communities from University of British Columbia, Vancouver, Canada - MeOH1_35cm_T3_179 | ecosystem: Engineered > Artificial ecosystem > Sand microcosm > Unclassified ... | reverse complement strand
CGTAATCGTCGCCGGGCGTAATGCCGGTGATGTTGTAGCGGCGGTATTCCGAGGACTGCATCTTGTGATGGTGATACACCACGCACGAGGCCTGCGTCGCCTCGCCCATGGTGTGGCTGATGTCGAAGCATTCGATGCGCAGATGCGCAAGATCGTCGCATTCCATGCCGAGCGTGTCGGTAAGCGCGCGCGTGCGCGCCTGTTGCGAGCCCTGTTCCGAGAGCAGGCGCGCGAGCGCGAGCCGCGCGTTCTGCTCGGCCATGGCGAGCCATGCACGCCGCTGTCCTTGCGGCTGACGCAGCACGGTCACCTTATGGCCGGCCTGCTCGATCAGCACGTCGACCAGTTCGCGTGTGGCGGGCGCGTGGCTGACTACCAGTACCGGCGGCACGCGATTGCCCAGGTAATGCTGGGCGATGAACGCTTCGAGGACTTCGGATTCGATGCCGCCGGTTGCGCGGCCTTTGCGTGGCTTTGCGGCGTCGGCGTCGGCTTCGGTGTCCGCTTCGGAGTCTGCGTCTAAGTCCGCTTCGGACTCCGCCTCTTCAGGTTCGCCGTCCGGTTCGTCCTGATCGTCCTGATCGTCTTCCGGCGGCATATCTTGCGCGATCGCCAGAGCGTCGGCGGTATCGGCCGGCCCCGCCTCACCACCCACATTCTCTTCAGCGAGCGAGACCGGTCCGGTGGCGGCATCGGCCAGCCCCTCGCCGCCTTCTTCCAGTCCGCCCTCATCCACCGTCAACGCGCTTTCCACATGCGCCGGAAAGTATGCCTTGTCGCCCAGATGCCGTCCGCCGCGCACCATCGCGAGATTCACGCAGACGCGGCCGCCCAGCGCGACCACCGCGAGAATATCGACGTCGCTGTCGCTGCCGACTTCGATCGCCTGCTGATGCAGCACTGTCGACAGCGAACTCATCTGGTTCCGCACCGCCGCTGCCTGCTCGAACTTCAGCTCGCTCGCAAACGCGTGCATCTTCTGTTCGAGCTCGCTCATTACCTCGCCCTGGCGGCCGAGCAGAAAGCGCGAAGCGTTGGCGACGTCGCGCGCGTAATCCTCTTCGCTGATGGCCGCGACGCACGGCGCCGTACAGCGGCCGATCTGATGCAGCAGACACGGCCGCGTGCGGTTGTTGAACACGGAGTCTTCGCAGGTGCGCAACTGGAACACGCGCTGCAGGATCTGGATGCTCTCGCGCACTGCCCACGCACTGGGAAACGGACCGAAGTACTGGTTTTTCCGATCCACCGCGCCACGGTAATACGCCATGCGCGGAAACTTGTGCCCGGTGAGCTTGAGATACGGATACGACTTGTCGTCGCGAAACAGAATGTTGTAACGCGGCGCGAGCGCCTTGATCAGATTGTTTTCGAGCAGAAGCGCTTCGGCCTCGGAGCGCGTGACCGTCGTCTCGACGCGCGCAATACGCGTGACCATCATCGCGATGCGCGGCGACAATTGCGTCTTCGTGAAATAGCTCGAGACGCGCTTCTTCAGATCGCGTGCCTTGCCCACGTAAAGCACCGCGCCGTGCGTATCGTAATAGCGATAAACGCCGGGCAGATGCGGCAGTTGGGTGAGCACTTGTTTCGGCTCGAAAACGTCGGTTGCTTCGGGTTCAGTCATGCAGAATCGGTTGGGTGGGACGGTCTTGCAAAGCCTTGCCCCGCGTGCCGCGCGCCTGGGTGAACCGGAGTATGCCTCACGCGCGCAATCGTGAACGGGTGCTTGTCGGGTAGCCCGACTTTCTTGCGAAAGCCGGGCCCCCCGAGAACCGTACGTGCGAGTTTCTCCGCATACGGCTCAAATCTACAAACAAAGTTCTGTCTACGACAGAACCGGCTTAGTTACAACCAGCTTACCAGCGTGCACTTGCTGATGGCAGTGCGGGTGGAGCAGCACCCGGTTGGATAAAGCGTCGGTACCGCCATGCATCCGATATTCCAGATGATGGTCGTGCCAGCCCGATTCGTCCGTTAAGGCACAGCCACAATGCGCGCATAGCCCGCCTTGTGACATATACAACGTCGCCCACTGCTTTCGGTAGCGCATTTGTTCCCACATGCGCCCCTGCCGCAGGGTCTCGCCATATTGCTCCCATGTCGGATCAAAAGGATTGAACTCGCCCTTGATCCTCGTGTGCCGTTTGATAGCCATACCACTAAGCTGGTATAGCTCATTCAGCCCCCAACTGCCGTCTTCGCGTACCGTACGAACCGCAAACACCCAGTGCCGGGCACCGATAGAGTGAAAGTACTTCTGTTTCACCCACACAGCGCTCTTTTGCGGGTGCCTCCGCTTCGACCACCGCCAGAGCTTCCGAAAAATCAGATGCTCCATGCGGCTGTACGTCTGCTTGGCCGAGACCGGACGGTGGTAATGCGCCCATCCGCGCAACATCGGGTTCAGCAGTTGGATTAGATCCCCCTGCTTTACCGTTTTGTTGCCGCTGATCGTTTCCGCCACCTTGCGATAAAACGCTTGCGCGTTTTTCTTGCTCGGCTTGATGAGCAATTTTCCCGAGTACTTCCGGAAATTCCACCCAAGGAAATCGAAGCCTTCATCAATGTGGGTGATGCGCGTTTTCGCCTCAGACAGTTGCAGGCCCCGAACCGCAAGGAACGCTTCCACCCAAGGCCTGACCACGCTTTCCAGTATCTCTTTCGAGTCACCGGTAATCACGAAGTCATCTGCGTATCGCACCACATTGACCTTCAACTTCTTAGCTTTGACGATCCCGAATTTCGCACCGAGGTGCGCAAGCAGTTCACGCTCCAGCCCGTTCAGCGTCACATTCGCCAGCGTCGGGGAGATGATCCCTCCCTGCGGCGTACCGGCCTCAGTCGCCTGTAGCTGACCCTTGTAAATCAGGCCAGCCTTCAACCACTTCCGGAGGATCTCCCTGTCCATGGGGACATGGTTTTCCAGCCAGTCGTGGTTGATGTGGTCAAAGCAGCCTTTGATATCCGCTTCCAGTACCCATCGGGACGAATCCTTCCGGGACGTGCAAGCGCGTACCTGACCCATAGCATCAGCTGTCGAGCGGTTTATCCTGAACCCATATGAATTCGGGTCGCTCGTCGATTCCGACACTGGCTCCAGAGCCAGCAGATACAGAGCCTGCATCGCCCTGTCCCGCATGGTCGGGATGCCCAGAGGGCGCTCCTTTCCATTGGCTTTGGGGATAAAAACTCTCCGTAATGGCAGAGGCTTGTATCCGCGCCGCTTCAACCTGCCGATAGCTTCCCACCGGCTTTCAGGCGAATCCCACAGTTCGCGATCGACTCCAGCCGTTCGCGCCCCCTGGTTCTGCGTAACACGTCGTACCGCATACAGCTTCGCGGATAACGTGCGAGTCAGCATCCGTTGCAGGGCTTTCACCCTGCGCCAGTCCCTTTCCCGCGTCGCCTTCGCAATTCGAATCTGCATCCCTCGCACGTTCCGTTCAACCCGACGCCAATCTACGGCGTTCCAGTTGTCCGGCGCGTGGGAAAGCGCAGACCCGGTCTTTCGACCAGATACTTTCATGCTGCTCTCCTACTTGGAAGAAGTCCCCAGGCAGAAGGCGCATCTCCCCCAGAGGGGCAGACACACCCCTCTGGGGAACAACAGACACCTCAATAGGAGCGCATGCGCCCCTATCTCGGACAAACACCTCAGTACGAGCGCATGCGCTCGCACCTAACCAAGTTACAGAGGGTAGTCAGCCGCCTTGCGACGGTAGACCAGACGGAAGTCTGCCCGCTTTCGCGTGGAGTAATGTCTCAACCCCTATCCGGGCCATTACAGCCCGACATTCGCTTTTTCCGTCCTCCCATACCTGCACAATCAACAGCGTCCCTTACGGTTCGCCTGCCAGCCAAAAGACAGCTGGCAACCATACAGGCTTACCACGTTCCCGGCATGTCACACGACTGACGTAGGTTCTGCCTATCCCCCGGTGGCTTGACAACGACGTAGCCCAAATTCTAAGTGGACTAACCAGCCACGTACCTTTTGGTTAGAGCCCGATGTTCAAGCAGCTTTGGCTCCTCACTGGTAACGAGGTTTATCAGCAGTTCACATACGTTAACCCTATCAGCCAGCCTAGCTCCTCGACCCCTTTGCTGCTAGGAGTGTCCAGACCAATCCCTCGCGGGAAGGGCCTGCCCGAAACATCCGGAGGCTACATTGTCAGAAGAGCTTCACACCCCACCGTTGCCAGTGACGCATGTCTTCTTAGGCTACTGCTGGTCGTACAGCAGGTTCACTATCCTCGCCGTACAACTGACGAGGCCAAACAATGACACACCGAGCTTTCGCTCGTATCGGTTCGCGAATCCATTGCCACTGACGGCGCAGGAATTACATACATCACTCCACCCTGTCGGCGGAGGTGAAGCCGCTGACGGGGCGGAACCTGACGGTAATCAGGTCAATGCAATGCGAGCTCTCGGAGAATGTGCTCTACCGAGACTCGTATGAACGAGACCCGGCAAACCTCTACCGGCTCTCGCTTCGCTAAAAGAGATACCCCGCTTCTGAGCAGTTGCGTCGAGGGACTCACGCCCCTTCCCGATGCTCCACGTGATATCTTCGCGACCGGTTAGGCTCATACAGACGCCTCCTTTGTCGCTAGTCGATGCCCCTTACGTTGGGGCTACCCGGACACGAGCGTGCGTGTCGCACTAGAATCGCCAGTTTAGAACATTCCACGCGCGTTCGAACCCTGTTGCCTCGAATCAGGCCGGGCGTCGGCGGCAGCTGGCGGCACTGCGGCGCAGCGCGTCCAGATAGCCCGAACTTCGCCACCCTATCCATCCGTTCGAATCCGCGATCCAGGCCACCATGTCTTCCGCCACGCCCCTCTCTGAGCACGCCGCTGACGCGTCCACGGCAATCGCCTGCGATATCTTCTGCGCGGTGATCGACAATTTCGGCGACATCGGCGTGTGCTGGCGACTTGCGCGCCAACTCGCGAGCGAACACGGCTGGCAGGTGCGCGTGTTCGTCGACGACCTGCATGCGTTTCAGAAGCTGTGCCCGTCGCTGTCGCTGGAGCGCGCTCGCCAGACGGTGAGCGGCATCGTCGTCGAACACTGGCACGAGCCGGCCCATGCGGGCGACACGCTCGAAGTGGCCGATGTGGTGATCGAGGCGTTCGGCTGTGAACTGCCGCCTGTCTACGTCGCCGCGATGGCGGCGCGCGAGCGCACGCCCGTATGGCTCAACCTCGAATATCTGAGCGCCGAGGACTGGGTCGCGGATTTTCATCTGCGGCCGTCGCCGCACCCGCGCTACGCACTGACCAAGACCTTCTTTTTCCCCGGCCTCGGGCAAGGCACCGGCGGCGTGCTGAAGGAGCGGCATCTCGACAGCGCACGCGCGGCTTTCGAAGCGTCGCCCACCGCGCGCGAGGCGTGGTGGCGGCAAGCCACCGGCCACGCGCCTCCGCCCGCCGAGGCTACCGTCGTCTCGCTGTTCGCCTATGAAAATCCCGCCGTCGACAGCCTGCTCGAACAATGGCGCGACAGCGCCGGCCCGGTCGTGCTGCTGGTGCCCGAAGGCCGCATTTCGGGGGCGCTCGCGCGCTTCTTCGGCCTGCCTTCGTTCGCCGCCGGCTCGCACGCCGTGCGCGGAAATCTCAGCGCACACGCGCTCGCCTTTACCGATCAGCCCGGCTACGACGCGCTGCTGTGGGCAAGCGACATCAATTTCGTGCGCGGCGAAGACTCGTTCGTACGCGCTCAATGGGCCGCCAAACCCTTCGTCTGGCACATCTACCCGCAAGCCGACGACGCCCATCTGCCGAAGCTCGACGCGGCGCTGGCGCACTACGCGCGCATCTTGCCCGCCGATGCGCGCGACGCCCTTGGGCGCTTCTGGCACGCGTGGAACGGCGCGGGCACGCCGGACTGGGCGCAATTGCAGCGTCACTTCCCGGCGCTCAGGCTCCGTGCAGCCGAATGGGCGGACGAACTGGCTCAAGTGGGCGACCTCGCCGGAAATCTGGCCTTGTTCGCAAAAACTCAGTTAAAATAAGCGGTTATCCAACGGCCGACGACGCAAGCGCGGCCCGACCGCAGCGGCGAAATCCGGCAATTCGCTTGACCGGCTCGCCTATCCCGCCTCGAAAGATGCGAGACAGTCCCCACATCAAGGTGTGAACGACAGAAATGTCAGACCAGGACGTGTGTTGCGGACGGCGCCACTCGTGTACACGCCCGCACAGGGTAAAAAGCAGGTAACGGATTGCCGGGAATGACGCCGGCCGCAGGTCGCGGCCCGGAAGTCGGTCCCGGCGGCAAGCCGGCCGCGCTTCGCTCGCAACCCGCCGGGCCGCTTCAGGCGGCGCGGCGCAGTGAGCGAGGCGCCGAAGCCGCTTGCGCCGTATGCCGTTGAGCAAAAGTTGAAGCTAATTATTTCGTACAGGACAGTTTTATGAAGACCGCACAGGAACTCCGCACCGGTAACGTCGTGATGATCGGCGCAGACGCAATGGTTGTGCAAAAGGCCGAATACAACAAATCGGGCCGCAACTCCGCCGTCGTCAAGATGAAATTCAAGAATCTGCTGACCGGCGCAGGCATGGAAAGCGTGTACAAGGCTGACGACAAGTTCGACGTCGTCGTGCTGGAGCGCAAGGAAGTCACGTACTCGTACTTCGCTGACCCGATGTACGTGTTCATGGACGCCGACTACAACCAGTTCGAAGTCGAAAGCGAAATGATGGGCGACGCCCTTCATTACCTCGAAGACGGCATGGCTTGCGAAGTCGTGTTCTACAACGAGAAGGCCATCTCGGTCGAACTGCCGACCACGCTGGTCCGTGAAATCATCTACACGGAACCGGCTGTCAAGGGCGATACGTCGTCGGGCAAGGTGTTGAAGAACGCCAAGCTGAACACTGGTTTCGAACTGCAGGTGCCGCTCTTCTGCAACATCGGCGACAAGATCGAAATCGACACGCGTACGCATGAGTACCGCAGCCGCGCTTAAGCGCCCTGCTCGCCGAAATCCTGCGCCGTTGTTGCTGCGCTGAGAAAAAAATCGAAAAAAAAGCGCCCGGATTGGGCGCTTTTTCTTTTTCTTGCTGCCGTGTATGGTTGAGGAAAACTTTACCGGCGCTCTTCTCCGAATTGCACATCAATCCCCCACATTTCCCCTACTTCGCTCAGCAAACCATTGATTATTCTAATCAAATCTTGTTGGCACAGTCCATGCTTAATCTCGAATATAGACCGGTACGGCTTTATTTTCAACTCGGGAGATGCGACATGAATAACGACATCGCTGAAGGCAAATGGAAGCAGATGGTCGGCAAGGCCAAGACCGCATGGGGCGAACTGACGGACGATGAATTGACCAAGGCCCAAGGTCGCGCCGAGAAGCTTGTCGGCCTGATCCAGGAGCGCTACGGCAAGACGCGCGAACAGGCGGAACTCGAAGTGCGCCGTTTTTTCGATAGCAACCGGGATTTCTGACAGCCCGAGTGAAGGAAATACAGGTGCCCGCCCAGGCTTGCAAGACGTGGGAAAGGGCTCCGCAGTGTGATTGATAACGCAAAGGACCAGAAGTACTTGAATCGAATCGCCGCCTGCCTGGTGTTGGACGCGCCGCACGGCCAGCCTACGCAGTGCGGCCGCTCCTGCACCGCGCAAGCGAAGGCTGCGCGCGTGGCGCTGATTCGCTCGACAGTACCGGCCAGCATCGCGCCCGTGGCGCGCGCCAATGTATCGGCGCAGCGCGTTGGGTATTCCATCCATCTAAAAATTGCGCTCGCCATGCCACACGCCCTGATTGTTGAAGACGATCCCAATAGCCTGTCAGGCCTGTCCGCCATCCTCGCCGCCGACGGCTTCTCCGTCGACACGGCGACTACCCTCGCGGAGGCCCGGGCCGCATTGACGCGGTTCATTCCCGATGTCGTACTCGTCGACCTGAATCTGCCGGACGGCAGCGGGCTCGATCTGCTGCAACATCTGCCCGCTCATCCGCCCGGCGGAGATTTGCCCGTGATCGTGATGACGGGTAATGCGACGGTGGAAAGCGCCATTGAAGGTTTACGGCACGGCATCTGGGACTACCTTCTGAAGCCGGTCAACATTCCCCGTTTGCGCAGTCTGCTCGCGCGCATTCCACGCCCGTACGAACTGACCGAAGAAGTGCAGACGCTGCGCGCATCGCTGCGGCAGCTTGGACGTTTCGGTTCCATGCTCGGCCGAAGCAGCGCGATCCAGCATGTGTACGACACGATCGAGCACATCGCGCCGACTGAAGCCGCCGTGCTGATTTCCGGCGAGGTCGGCACCGGCAAGCAGATGGCGGCGCGCACCATGCACGACATGAGCCGGCGCCGCAAAGGGCCGTTCGTCACGTTCGATTGCCGGACCGCCGGCAACCTGGGTGCGAATCGCTCGCTCGACAGCCTGATGTTCGGCCACGAACGCGGCGCGTTTAGCGGCGCCGAGCAGCGCGAGCCGGGCCTGTTCGAACAGGCGAGCGGCGGTACGCTGTTCATCGACGAAATCGCCGAATTGCCGCGCGACCAGCAGGAAGCGCTATTGCGTGCGCTCGATTCGCAGACCTTCATGCGCGTCGGCGGCACGAATCAGGTCGTGACTGACTTCCGGCTGATCGCCTCGACGCGCAAGGTGCCGCGCGCGGCGGTGGCCGACGGCAGTCTGCACGAGGATCTCGCGCTGCGCCTCGAAGCGGCCGCCGTGACGCTGCCGCCGCTGCGGGAGCGCGGCGAAGATCCGGCGTTGATCGCCCAGGCAATCGTCGACGAGTTGAATCACGAAGGAACCACGCGCGGCACGCTGGAGGCCGCCAAGCAGGTCGGGCCGAACTTTCTGCGCGAGTGCCTCGCGTATGAATGGCCGGGCAATGTGCGCGAGTTGCACGACCGCGTGCGGCGCGCGTATCAGGCGTCCGGCGACGTGCTGGAGTCGCTGCGCGCCGACGAGGCGGGCTCGGCGAACGGCCGCGATCTGAACGGCAGCCGCGTGCAGGTCACGGTGGGCACGCCGCTCGCGGACGTCGAGGAAATGCTGATTCGCGCCACGCTGGATGCGGTCGGCGGTACGCGTCACCGGGCGGCGTCGCTGCTCGGCATCAGTCCGAAGACGCTGTACAACAAGCTGCAACGCATGCGCTTGAACTGAGTGCTGGCCGGGCCGGCTTGAGGCTCCAGCCTCGCATGGTTAAAAAACGGCACCTTCGTTTCAAGGTGCCGTTTTTCCTGCCTACCCGCCCGCCTGTCTGTCGCCGCAGCGACTCAGGCGAACGCGCTCCGTAGCAGCGCTTGCGCCTGCAGGTATTGCGGCTCGGCGACCAGCTTGCTCCACTTCAAGGCTTTACCGCGCGGCCGCATGCGTTTGAGCCGGCGCCGCGATTCCTTCGACGGCGCGAAGCGCAGCGCTTCCAGCACCTTCTCTGCTTCGTCCGGCTGATTGCAGATCAGCACCATGTCGCAGCCGGCTTGCAGCGCGGCGGTGGCGCCCTCGGTCAGCGTGCCGCCCTGGCGCGCGGCTTCCATGGAAAGATCGTCGCTGAAAATCGCGCCCTCGAAGCGCAGCTTGTTGCGCAAAATCTCCTGCAGCCACACGCGCGAGAAACCCGCCGGCTTCGAATCGACCTTCGGATAAACCACGTGGGCGGGAATGACCGATCCCAGCGACAAACCGAGCCAGTCGTACGGCGCGGTATCGTCGCGCAGGATTTCGTCGAGCGAACGGTCGTCGACCGGCATGGCGACATGCGAATCCGCCCGCGCGAAACCGTGCCCCGGAAAGTGCTTGCCGCAATTGCTCATGCCGGCCAGCGCGAGTCCGTGGTTGAGGCTCTTCGCGAGCAGGGTCACCACGCGCGGATCGCGGTGGAACGAGCGGTCGCCGATCACCTGCGACTGCCCGTAGTTCAGGTCGAGCACCGGCGTAAAGCTCATGTCGATACCGCACGCGCGCAACTCCGCCGCGAGAATGTAGCCGACAGCCGTCGTCACTTTGGTGGCGTGCAATACATCGCTGTCCCACAACGTGCCGAGCTTGCCCATTGCCGGCAGCACGGTGAAGCCGTCGGTGCGAAAACGCTGCACGCGCCCGCCTTCATGATCGACGGCGATCAGCAGATCCTCACGGATCGCGCGAATCGAATCGGTCAACGCGATCAGTTGCGCGCGGCTCTCGTAGTGGCGCGCGAACAGGATCACACCGCCGGTCATGGGATGGGCAAGGCGGCGCTTGTCGTCGTCGTTCAGCGTTTTGCCGACCACGTCGAGCATCACCGGTCCGGGAATGGTTTTCATCGATTTCCGCTGGAAAAAAGCCTGAAGCAAAAGAAGACGCGGCCGGCGTGCACCGCGTTCAAAGTATTTTTTATCTGGCGGCGCCGAGGGCCGCTGCTTGCGTTGATGGCGCCGTCTCCACCGTTTCCGCGATCACGAACGACACCGCGTAATCACGCTCGTCGCTGACAGTGACGCGCGCCGTGATGCCGCGCGCGTCGAGCCATTCGGCCAGTTCGCCGGACGCGACCACCATCGGTTCGCCGCTCGGCTTGTTGAGCGTTTGCAGCGCACGCCACGTCATCGGCCAGCGCATGCCGAGGCCGATCGCTTTCGAGAACGCTTCCTTCGCCGAGAAGCGGGTGGCGAGAAACGCGAGCCCACGCGCCGCCGAGCGGGCGTGCCGCGCGTGATAGACGCGCAGTTCGTCCGGACCGAGCACCTTTTCGGCGAAGCGGCCATGGGTGCGCGTCATGACCGCGGCCACGCGGCTGACCTGAACAATATCCGTACCGATGCCGTAGATCGCCATACGCGAGATCGCCGCCTCAGGTTGCGTCAGGAGCGCGCGCCGAGACGCGCGGCGACCATGATCGCCTTCATCTCGCGCACCGCGTTGTCCCAGCCGGCGAAGATCGCGTGCGCGACGATCGCGTGGCCGATATTCAATTCGTCGATGCCCTCGATCGCGGCAATCTGCTGGACGTTCGTATAGTGCAGGCCGTGGCCGGCGTTGACCTTGATGCCGAGCTTCGCGCCGAATTCGACGGCGCGCACCACGCGCTCGAACTCGCGCTGCTGTTGGGCGGGATCGTGGGCTTCGGCGTAACGCCCGGTGTGCAATTCGATCACCGGCGCGGCGGCTTCGTGCGCGGCGCGAATCTGCGCTTCGTCCGGATCGATAAAGAGCGACACGCGCGAGTTCGCTTCGGCGAGTTGCCTGCACGCGGCACGCACGGCTTCGAACTGGCCGGCGACGTCGAGCCCGCCTTCCGTCGTCAGCTCCTGACGCTTTTCCGGCACGAGGCAGACGTCGTGCGGCTGCACTTCGCAGGCGATGTCGAGCATTTCCTGCGTGACCGCGCACTCGAGATTCATGCGCGTCTTCAGGAGCGGACGCAGCTTGCGCACGTCGGCGTCGACGATATGACGCCGGTCTTCACGCAGATGCAGCGTGATGACGTCGGCGCCGGCCTCTTCGGCCATCAGCGCGGCGCGGATCGGATCGGGATACGAGGTGCCGCGCGCGTTGCGCAGCGTGGCGACGTGATCGATGTTCACGCCCAGGTCAATCACATTCGGCGACGTAAGAAAGAAGCTCATAAGTTCTGCAGGTCGATCAGGATCTGGCGCGTCGCGAGCGGCGTGCCGCCAAGGTAAGTGTTGAGCAGAAAGCGCATCAGCGTTTTGCTTTGCGCCACGGTCTGCGCTCGATGGTAGTCGTCCTGTTCCATATCGAGCAAGGTTTGTCCGGCGATGACCGGCCATTGCGCGGGCAGATCGTCGGAAGCCTCGCGCACGCCGCGCTCGGGGTCGAACACGTAGCGGCCTTCGGCCAGCACCGCCTTGCGCGCGACGGTGCGGTCCAGCGCCATCGCGTAGCCGGTTTCGCGCAGGAGCACGCGCTCGAACGAACGCAGCACCTGCACGGGCGGCTCGTCGTGCGCGAGACGCGTCATCGTGACGACGTAGTGGTGGAACAATTGCGGATGCGGGTCTTCGCGCGCGCAGAACTTGACCAGCAGTTCGTTGACATAGAAGCCGCACAGGAGCGCGTCGCCGGCCAGCGGCAACATGCCGCCGACCCACTCGGCGCCGGTCAGCGTGCGCACTTCGGACTTGCCCGACCATGACAGCGCGAGCGGCTGGAACGTCTGCAACACGCCGCGCAGCGCGGAGTGCGGACGCTTCGCGCCCTTCGCGACGAGCGCGAGGCGGCCGTGATCGCGCGAGAGCACGTCGATGATCAGACTGGTCTCGCGATACGGATAGCTGTGGAGAACGAATGCGGGTTGCTCCGCGATCCGGTAGTCGGACGCGGAGGTGCGCGGCGCGCGGCGGCCCGGCGCTTTACGTGGCTCGCCTTCGGCGCCTTGGGCGCTTTTGGTCGATGAAGATTTTCTGGTGCTACGAGCGGGTTTGGACGCGGGTTTGGACAAATCGCGTGCCGGCGCGGCCGGCTCCGGGTCGTCCGGGTCGGCGTCGGAATTCAGCGTCATCCACGCGTCATTCGTACCCATACGCACGGAGCCCGGCTTCGTTGTCGGCCCAGCCGCTCTTCACCTTGATGAAGGTTTCCAGATACACCGGACCGTCGAACAGCCGTTCCATGTCGAGGCGCGCTTCGGTGCTGATCTGCTTCAGCTTCGCACCCTTCTGGCCGATGATCATTGCCTTGTGCGTGTCGCGGTCGACCATGATGGTCGCGAAGATGCGGCGCAGGCGCCCTTCGGTCTCGAACTTGTCGATCAGCACCGTGCTCGTGTAGGGCAGTTCGTCGCCGGTCCAGCGGAACACTTTCTCGCGCAGGATTTCCGCAGCCAGGAAGCGCTCGCTGCGATCGGTCAGGTCGTCTTCGCCATAGATCGGCGCGCCTTCCGGCAGGAACGGCTTGACGGTCGCCATCAGACGCTTGATGTCGTCGGGATGTTTCGCCGACAGCGGCACGATCTCGGCGAACTTGTGCAGCGCGCTGACCTGCTGCATGAACGGGAACAGCGCGTCCTTATCGGACACGCGATCGAGCTTGTTCGCGATCAGCAGCGTGGGCACCGACGGCGGAATCAGGTCGAGCACTTTCTGGTCGTCCGGGCCAAAGCGGCCGGCTTCGATCACGAACAGGATCGCATCCACCGAAGTCAGCGTGGACGTGACCGCGCGATTGAGCGAACGGTTCAGCGCGCCGCTGTGCTTGGTCTGAAAACCAGGCGTGTCGACAAAAATGTATTGCGCGTCTTCGAGCGTATGAATGCCCGTGATGCGATGGCGCGTGGTCTGCGCCTTGCGCGACGTGATACTGACTTTCTGGCCGACCAGCGCGTTCATCAGCGTGGATTTGCCGACGTTGGGGCGGCCGACGATCGCGACCATGCCGCAGCGAAAACCAGTGGGAGTGGGAGCGTTCATATTCGGGCTACGGCAAGTTCAGATCGACACGCGCGATAGGCGCGCCGATGGCAATCAATGGCCCGCGTCGGCGACGCGCGTTTGCACCGCGTCGGCTACGCCGGGTTCGTGTTCGGTCGGCGCCGCTGCGCCGGGTGTGGCGTCGCGGTTGCGAAGTTTGTCGACGCCGCGCGCGGCCGCGGCTTCCGGTTTGGCTTCGGCCGTTCTGGTTTCGGCCGTTCTCGCGTCCACAGGCTTTGTATCGGGTTTTTCGGCGGACTTCTCGGCGGGTTTATCCGCCGCTGCCGCTCCGGCTTTATCAGTGGACCTGTCGCTCGCGTGGGCGGCCGTCTTCTCCGCTTTCTCGGCCTTATCGGCGCGTTCGGCTTTGTCCTGCCCGCTGTATTCCACATGCGCGGCGCGAATCACAGCCAACGGTGCGGCTGTGACGCCCAGCGTGGGGCGCTCGCTTGCGGACTCCGCCGTGGCCGTTGCGCGGGGTTCACCGCGCCCTGCTCCACGCTCGCTCTTGCGATCCGGGCTGCGCAAATCCAGCGCGGCTTGCACGCCGGTGACGCCAGGTACGATCTCCGGCTCGACGTTCTTCGCCGCGCGGGCACTTTTCGAGCGCTTGGGTTTGCCGACTATGGCGGGCGCCGCGGCCATCACTTCGTCGAGCGCTTTCTTGGCCGCCGCCTGCTCCGCAGCGCGCCGGCTCGCGCCGGAGCCGGAGACTTTCACGTCCAGCTTCGGCACCGTGCATTCGACTTCGAATTGTTGATTGTGCGCCGCACCATGCGTAGCCACAACCGTATAAGTAGGCAGCGCGATCTTGTGACCCTGCAAATATTCCTGGAGCAGCGTCTTGGCGTCCTTGCCGAGCGTGCGCGGGTCGATATGATCGAGAATCGGCACGTAAAGACGCTTGATGACCGTCTGGGCGGCCTCGAAGCCGCCGTCGAGGAACACCGCGCCTAGCACGGCTTCGAGCGTGTCAGCGAGGATCGAGGGGCGGCGGAAGCCGCCGCTGCGCAACTCGCCTTCGCCCAGCCGCAAGCCTTCGGAAATATTGAGGGCCTGAGCGATTTCGTAAAGCGACTGCTGTTTGACCAGATTGGCACGGACGCGCGACAGATCGCCCTCGTCCAGTTTGCCGAAACGTTGGAACAAAAGCGCAGCCACCGCGCAATTCAGAACGGAGTCGCCAAGAAACTCGAGCCGTTCGTTATGCGTGGAACTGTGACTGCGGTGCGTTAAAGCCTGGCGCAGCAATTCCGCATTGCGAAATTCATAGCGCAGACGGCTTTCCAACGGAGATAGGGGCATGGGCAGAGTATAACGCGGGCGTCCGACCCGGCGACAACGCGGGACGGCCAGCGGAAAAAGCGTGGTGAAGCGACGTTACCGCGGGATCTTAAAGTAGCATGACAACACGCCGCGGCTCGTGTGACCTCTGTAACGGTCAACCTCGGGTTAACCGACGCCCAACCGCGCGGCGTGTCGTGCAATCAACGCATATGAACTCAGTTGAATGAGCCGATGCGTTTCAGATTGCTGAAGTTCATCCAGATAAAAAACGCGCGGCCGACGATATTGGCATCCGGCGCAAAACCCCAGTACCGGCTATCCGCGCTGTTATCGCGGTTGTCGCCCATCATGAAGTAATTGCCCGGCGGCACTTTGCAGATCACGCCGCGTGCGTTGTACGTGCAATTGTCACGGTACGGATAATCTTCCGCGCCGACGATGAACGGCGGCACAGCGGGATTGTTCAGTATCGCGTTCTTGCGGCCGTCAAGATCTTCTTCGAACTGCTTCGCGTAGCCCATTCGCTCGTCGTCGAGATAATCGGGCAGCGGCGTTTCAGGCACCGGCTTGCCGTTGATCGTGAGCTGCTTGTCCTGATACGCGACGGTGTCGCCCGGCAGGCCGATCACACGCTTGATGTAGTCCACCGATTCGTCTTTCGGGTAGCGGAACACCACCACGTCGCCGCGCTGGAGCGGACGGCCTCCGGTGATCTTGGTGTTGCTGATCGGCAGACGGATGCCGTAGTCAAATTTATTGACGAGGATGAAGTCGCCCACCAGCAGCGTCGGCACCATCGAGCCTGAAGGAATCTTGAACGGCTCGACCACGAACGAGCGCACCACGAACACCACCAGAATCACCGGGAAAAAGCTCGCCGAATATTCGAGCCACCACGGTTGACGCAGCTTGTCGTCACGCAGACGCGCACGCGTTTGTGCCGCGTTTTCGTCGGCGAAACGCTCGCCGATTCGTGCCTGCTGGCGGTCGAACTCGGCGACCGCGGCTTCCGCCGCGCGGCGCCGTTGCGGCATGAAAACCAGTTTGTCTGCGACCCATGCGACGCCCGTCAAAATGACGAGCACAAAAAGAATCAGCGCAAAATTCATAGGGTTCCGTTGTTCGTCTTATTTGTCTTCGACACGCAGAATGGCGAGGAAAGCCTCTTGCGGAATCTCGACCGATCCCACCTGCTTCATTCGCTTCTTGCCTGCCTTTTGCTTTTCCAGCAGCTTCTTCTTACGAGAAATGTCGCCGCCGTAGCATTTTGCCAGCACGTTCTTACGCAACGCTTTAATGTTTTCGCGCGCAATAATGTTCGCACCGATGGTGGCCTGAATCGCCACGTCGTACATCTGACGCGGAATCAGTTCGCGCATTTTCGCCGCCACTTCGCGGCCGCGATACTGGCTTTGCGAACGGTGCACGATGACTGACAACGCGTCCACCTTGTCGCCGTTAATCAGCATGTCGACCTTCACGACATCTGCCGCGCGATATTCCTTGAACTCGTAATCCATCGACGCATAGCCGCGCGAGATCGACTTCAGGCGATCGAAGAAATCGAGCACGACTTCGCCCATCGGGATCTCATAGGTCAACTGGACCTGGCGGCCGTGGTACTGCATGTTGATCTGCGTGCCGCGCTTTTGCGTGCACAGCGTGATCACCGAGCCGACATAGTCCTGCGGCATATACAGATTCACGGTGACGATCGGCTCACGCACTTCTTCGATCTTGGACGGCTCCGGCATCTTGGCCGGATTCTCGACCATGATGGTCGTGCCGTCGCGCTGCAGGACTTCGTACACCACGGTCGGCGCCGTGGTGATCAGGTCCATGTCGAATTCGCGTTCCAGACGCTCCTGCACGATCTCCATGTGCAGCAGACCAAGGAAGCCGCAACGGAAACCGAACCCGAGCGCCTGGGACACTTCCGGCTCGTACATCAGCGAGGCGTCGTTCAGCTTCAGCTTTTCCAGCGAATCGCGCAGCGCGTCGTACTGGTTCGCTTCGACCGGATAGAGACCGGCGAACACCTGCGGCTTCACTTCCTTGAAGCCCGGCAGCGGTTCGGCGGCCGGACGGTTCACCAGCGTGACGGTGTCGCCCACCTTCGCCGCGGCCAGTTCCTTGATGCCGGCGATGATGAAGCCCACCTGCCCAGCCGACAGCGATTCGAGATTCTTCGACTTCGGCGTGAACACGCCGATATGTTCGACCGGATACTGCGCGCCGGTCGCCATCATGCGGATCTTGTCTTTCGGACGCAGCGTGCCATTGACGATACGCACCAGCATCACGACGCCAACGTAGTTGTCGAACCACGAGTCGATGATCAGCGCCTGCAACGGCGCTTCCGGATCGCCCTTGGGCGGCGGCACTTTGGCGACCAATGCTTCGAGCACGTCTTCGACGCCGAGGCCCGTCTTCGCGCTGCAGCGCGTGGCGTCGGTTGCGTCGATGCCGATCACGTCTTCGATTTCGGCGATCGCATTTTCGGGGTTGGCAGCCGGCAGATCGATCTTGTTCAGTACCGGAATCACGTCGACGCCGAGTTCGATTGCCGTGTAGCAGTTGGCCACGGTTTGCGCTTCGACGCCCTGGCTCGCGTCGACGACCAGCAGCGCGCCTTCGCATGCGGACAACGAGCGGCTGACTTCGTACGAGAAGTCGACGTGGCCCGGCGTGTCGATCATGTTCAGGTTGTAGACTTGCCCGTCACGGGCCTTGTACGTCAGTGCGGCGGTTTGTGCCTTGATGGTGATGCCGCGCTCGCGTTCGAGATCCATCGAATCGAGCACTTGAGATTCCATCTCGCGATCGGACAGGCCGCCGCAGATCTGGATGATGCGATCGGCGAGCGTCGACTTGCCATGGTCGATGTGCGCAATGATCGAGAAGTTACGAATATGATCCATTCAGTACCGATCAAGCGAAAAAGGCGCGCTCGGACAATAGCGGAGCACGCCTTGTAAGTAGGTGAAAAACCTATCTATTTTAGCCGAAAAGGCTATCGCCCGGCGCATCTTGCGAAGCTCAGGCGGAAAAGACGGCTCAGCGACTATCTTGCATGGGACCAGAGTGAGGCGCTAACGCGCCAACTCTGATGGACGGGAAACGCGTGAAACCCTGGTGTGGATGACGCAGCCTTTATGCAGCCTTTTATGCTGCCTTCGCGCCCTTCTTGAGCCAGGCTCAGGATGCTGCCGCGACCCGGGCGGCGAGCGCGGCACGAACCCGCGCCGCGTCGAGGTGATAGTGACACAGTTCGACGCCGTCACAGACCAGAACCGGCACCTGTTCGTTGTAACGGGCTTCCAGCATGGGATCAGTATCGACGTCGACCACCTCGACAGTAGCGCCGAATTCGGCCAGCAAAGGCGCGAGCGCGGCGCGCATGTCGTCGCAAAGATGGCACCACGCGCGCCCATAGAGCGTGAGCGGTGCCGCCTTCGTCATTTCTGAACGCTACGCGGGCGGATCGGCACGAACTGCGTGTTCTCGCCGCGGCGAACCAGCAGCGCGACCATCTTCTGCGAATCGAGGTGCGAACTCACGTCGTCGAACTGCTTCGCGCTCGTGATGTCCGTGTCTCCCACCCGCAGAATGATGTCGCCCTTTTGCAGGCCGACACGCGCCGCCGGACCGTCCACGGCGTCGATCTGCACGCCGTTGTGCAGCTTGAGCGCCTTCAGCTGATCGGCAGGGATGTCGCTGACGGCCACACCCAACACGTTCGTGGCGCGCTGCTTCGGCACCGGCGGCTTCTTCTGATCCGCTTTGATCGTCTTGTCCGGCTGCATTTCGGCGATCGTCACCGGCAGATCGCGCGTCTGGCCCTTGCGCCAGATCGTGATCGTCGACTTGGTGCCCGGCTTCGTGTCGCCGACCATGCGCGGCAGGTCCGTTGCGGTGTCGACCGAATGGCCGTTGAACTTCAGGATGATGTCGCCCGGCTGCACACCGGCTTTATCCGCCGGGCCGCCCGGTTCGACGCTGCTGACCAGCGCGCCTTGCGCCTTCGGCAAACCAAGCGAGTCGGCCACGTCTTTGGTCACTTCGCCGATCGCCACGGCGATCCGGCCGCGCACGACCTTGCCCGACGCCTTCAACTGGTCGGCCACGCGCATGGCCTCGTCGATCGGAATCGCGAACGAAATGCCCATGAAACCGCCGGTGCGGCTGTAGATCTGCGAGTTGATGCCGATCACCTCGCCCTGCATGTTGATCAGCGGACCGCCCGAGTTGCCCGGATTGACGGCCACGTCGGTCTGGATGAACGGCAGATAGTCGCCCGTGTCGCGCCCCTTGGCGCTGACGATGCCGGCCGTCACCGTGTTCTCCAGGCCGAACGGCGAGCCGATCGCGACCACCCACTCGCCCACGCGAACCTTGTTCGAGTCGCCGATCGTAATGGTCGGCAGATTGGCGGCACTGATCTTCACGACGGCGACGTCGGTGCGATCGTCCACGCCGATCAGCTTTGCCTTGAATTCGCGCTTGTCGGTGAGCGTGACGTAAATGGTGTCCGCGTCGTCGATGACGTGCGCGTTGGTCATCACGTAACCGTCCGCCGACAGGATAAAGCCCGAGCCGACTCCGCTGTTCTGTTCCTGATCGCTGTTGTCCGGCGAGTCCTGGCTGCCGCCACTGCCGCCGTTGTCGCCGCCGCGGGGTGAACCCGAACCCGGGGAACCCGGCGATTGGGGCGACTGCGGCAACGGAATGCCGAAGAAGCGCCGGAAAAATTCCGACATATCGCCGTCGTCCATGCCCGGCGGCAAACCGCTGCGGGCGCCGCTGCTCGACACGCGTGTGGTCGTGCGAATGTTGACGACCGCCGGGCCGACCTTGTCGACCAGGTCAGTGAAGTCGGGCAGATTGGCGGCGGGAGCGGCCGACGCCATATGCGGCACGAGCGGCAAACACGCCGCTACCACCGCGGCCGCGAGGAATTTGCGCACCGAGAAAGTCGTCATATCGTAGCAAGCCGAGGGATTCAGGATTCGGAGGATTACTTCGGAGCTTTGTATTCTATGGCAGACGCAAATTGCTGCAATGTGGTCTGAGGCACTTCACCAAGCAGAGTAATCCAGAAGTCTCCGCGCCGCTTGACGAGCACGTGCGTTGCGCCGCTGCTGCCCGCGCCTTCCTTGCGCGTGTTGTTCTCGACCGGCTCGACGAACACCGAGATGGCCGCGAGGCCGTCCGAGAACACCGCCTGATCCACCGGAATGGTCGGCTGGCCCGGATCGCGCGCAGCCATAGGACGGCGCAGTTCACGAATCTTGCGGAAACCCGGCACCGTCGGCGTGATCTGCCAGCCTTGCGCGGCCATGTCGACCGGCTCGACCGGCGGATGGACCACGGTCCACCCCGCCAGATTACGAATACCGTTGACGATGCCGGCCTTGTCCACCGGCACGCCGATGCGAATCTGCGAAAACGACAGTTGCTCCAGCACCTGACCGTTCGGGTCGAGCGTCTGGGCACGCAGCAGGAGACCGGTTTTCTTGTCGGCCCACAGCTTGTAGGCGAAGCGATAGGCGTCTTTCGGGTCGAGCTCGATCACCTGGCTGTCGACACCCGCGACACGGTCGTCGCCAAGCAGCTTGGGCTCGTAGACCGACAGCACCTGCTCGCCGCTCACGGCCAGCAACGCAGGGAACGAGTCCTTGTTCTGGCGCTTCTCGACAACGCACAGATGCCGCTCCGGCACGAACGTGTAGAGCTCTTCGTTATGGCGCAGCATTTTGCGCGGCTTGCCGTCGAGGCTTTCGAGCTGCTCGAATTCGCCGTCCGAACGCGTGGCATAGTGCGCGATCCGCGACGTTTGAACGAAATTGCCGCGCTGGTAGACGAACGCGCCCTCGTAATTTTGCTGCTGCGCGGCCTGATGGATGCGATCGAGCAGATCCGCGGCCGTGCGACGGGCGACGAGCGGATCGTCGGTTTGTGCAAAGACCCGCGGTGTGGCGGACAGCAATACGGCTGCGCAGAACAGAAATGCCGGCAGCCGCCCCCAGATAGTCGTTTTATTCAACCGCGGAGTCTGCATCAAACTATTGGCCTTGCGTAGAAACAGCGGCAGCGCGAATCAGCGGCATCGAGCCCGGCATGACCGGTTGTTGCGCGAATTGCTGGTGAGCTTCCAGATACTGGTCGAGACTGGCGTCGCGAATAATGTTGGCGTCTTGCGCGACCGGCTGCACGGTAGCCGCCGGCACCGAAGCCATAGCCACGCGTTGCAGCGCGTCGCCATGCGACTGGACCGACGCGAGTTGCGCCGTGCTCGGGCCGCCTGGCACGCCTTGCAGTTGCGGCACGACGATCCACGTCAGCGTGGCGGCCGCGGCTGCGACGGCAAAGGCCGGCACGACACGGCGGCGCAGCGCCAGCAAACGGCGTGCGACCGGCATGGCGGCGGGCGCCAGCACGTGCGGCTCATTGTCGAAGCGCGCGGCAAAACCGTTCAGGAACGCGCTGCTCGCCGCCGGGCTGACCGCCAGATCGTCGGAACGCAAGGCGTCGCCGATCAGGTGATAGCTCGACCAGGCGGCGCGATCCTGGCCGTCCAGTCCGGAAATAAACGTGTCCAGATTCAGATGCTCTTCGCCGACCAGCTCACCGTCGACAAAAGCGGACAGACGCTCGCCGCGCGAGCTGGCTTGCGATTGCATCGAGACCGACCCCATGATGCTCCCCATCTTACAAATACCCCGTAGTGACACCACTAATCCAGATATTGCACCCGCGCCCCGCCCGGCCGCCTGGTGGTTTACCAGCGCTTGCCTTCAGGTGTGTCAAGCAACGGACGCAATTTTGCCGCAATGGCTTCGCGAGCGCGGAAAATTCGTGATCTGACCGTGCCGATTGGGCAACCCATCATCTCAGCGATTTCCTCGTAGCTCAAACCTTCAATTTCACGAAGAGTAATGGCGGTGCGCAGCTCTTCCGGTAAAACCGCCATCGCAGCATTGACCGTCTCAGCGATCTGCTTGCTCATCAACATCGACTCAGGCGTGTTGATATCCCTTAGTTGGTCCGCGTCCGAGAAAGTTTCAGCTTCTTCAGCATCTGCTTCGGTCGAGGTCGGCGCGCGCCGTCCCTGGGTCGCAAGGTAGTTCTTTGCCGTGTTGACGGCAATCCGGTACAACCACGTATAAAAGGCCGATTCCCCGCGAAACTGCGGCAACGCCCGGTACGCCTTGATAAAAGCGTCCTGAGCGACGTCTTCCACCTCGGCGGGGTCGCGCACGAGGCGCGAGATCAGCCGGAGAATCTTGCGGTGGTATTTGGAGACCAGAAGCTCGAACGCGGCCTTGTCGCCCTTCTGGACGCGTTCGACCAGCACCTGATCAATTTCTTTTTCGCTCACCTGATAAATCCGTTAACTATAGGGCGCATGGCGGGGCACCATTGTAGCGTCCCCATCAACTAGGCACGTTACGCCGGTAACAGCGGTTACAGTCGTTACAGTCAGGCGCCGGCGCCACGCCGGCCCAGCACGGCCAGTTCCCGGAAGACGGGCGCCGGGAGCGCGTCGGCGGCCAGCAGCAAGGTCCGCGAGCGGCCCTGTTCCGGCCGCAGCGCCAGAATCAGCAAGCGGCCGCTCCACTGCGAACAGCCGGTAATGCGCCCTTGCGCCAGCAGCGCGCCTGTCCGGCCCCATAGGGACAACCCGTGCGCCCCGATTTTCAGCGCGACCGGCCGCGCGCGCTCATATCTCAGTGCACAAAGCGTGAGCCATGCCCATATAACGAGCGTCAACGGAACCGCCTGCGAGGCGCCCAAATGCGACGCGAGGCAAGCAAAAACGGCCGACGTCGCCGTCAGGACGAAAACGGCCAGCGCAGCCCATATAGCAACGGAGCGCCGCAGCGCAATTCGCTGCGGCGCTCCGTCGAGGGTTGCAGATTCAGGGGAAAGCGCCGGCAAAACCGGCGCCGTCGACTGGCGCGCCACCAACTATCAGGCGATCAGGCGCGCTTGAAAACCAGCGTGCCGTTCGTGCCGCCGAACCCGAACGAGTTCTTCAGCGCCACGTCGATCTTCATTTCCCGCGCGGTGTTGGCGCAGTAGTCCAGATCGCAGGCCGGATCCTGGTTGAAGATGTTGATCGTCGGCGGCGACACTTGATGATGCACGGCCAGCACGGTGAACACCGACTCCAGACCGCCGGCGCCGCCCAGCAGGTGCCCCGTCATCGACTTGGTCGAGTTCACGACCATGTCTTTGGCGTGGTCGCCGAAAGCGCGCTTGATGCCGGTGGTTTCAGCCAGGTCGCCGAGCGGCGTGGACGTGCCGTGCGCGTTCAGGTAATTCACCTGATCCGTGTTGATGCCCGCGTTCTTCAAGGCGGCCAGCATGCAGCGGCGCGCGCCGTCGCCGTCTTCCAGCGGCGCGGTCATGTGATAGGCGTCGCCGCTCATCCCGTAGCCGCTGACTTCGGCGTAAATCTTCGCGCCACGCGCCTTCGCGTGCTCGTATTCCTCGAGCACCATGACGCCGGCGCCCTCGCCCAGCACAAAACCGTCGCGATCCTTGTCCCACGGACGGCTCGCCGTGGCCGGATCGTCATTGCGTTGCGACAGCGCACGCGCCGCCGCAAAGCCGCCGACGCCCAACGGCGACACGGTCGATTCCGCGCCGCCCGCGATCATTACGTCGGCGTCACCGTATTCGATCAGGCGCGAAGCCTCGCCGATACAGTGCAGGCCCGTGGTACAGGCGGTGACGATCGCCAGATTCGGTCCCTTGATGCCGAACTTGATCGACAGATGACCGGAAATCATATTGATGATCGACGCCGGCACGAAGAACGGCGAAATACGGCGTGGGCCGCGATTGAGCAGTTCGGTTTGCGTCACTTCGATCATCGGCAAGCCGCCGATGCCCGAACCGACCACGACACCGATACGCTCCGAATTCTCGTCGGTGACTTCGAGGCCGCTGTCCTGCATCGCCTGGATGCCTGCAGCCACGCCGTAATGGATGAACGTATCCATGTGGCGCGCTTCCTTACCGGGGATGTAGTCCTCGATATTGAAGCCCTTCACCTCGCCGGCGAAACGAGTCGAAAAGTTCGACGCATCGAACTTCGTGATATTGGCAATACCCGACTTGCCAGCGACCAGATTGGCCCAGCCGTCGGCAACATTATTGCCAACAGGCGAAATCAGCCCCAGGCCTGTAACAACAACACGACGGCGGCTCACGGTAACCCCTTTTTCATAGATGACAAAAACAAAAGCCACAGCGGCCTCAGGAACCTGCCCTGTGTGCCCCGTGGCTGTTAGGCGCCCACACACCCGGTGCTTCGCACCAGGCCCCCCCGACGGGAGCAATCCCCAAAGGGTACTTCCTGCGGGGCGGAAAACGCGGGGCGGCCCGGCGTTTTCTTGAAAGTCGGCAATCGCGCGAAAAGTTGCGCTTTCAACATCGCTGGCTCCTGCGTGGCAAAACGCGCGGCAAAAAGCGCCAACCCTGCTGGCGTCGGCAACCGACACGGCAGGGTGTCATACGCCGCCAACGCAGAAACGCAGGCGCGAATGACCTTAGGCCTTGACGTTCGCGCGAGCGTAGTCGATTGCTTGCTGAACGGTGGTGATCTTCTCGGCTTCTTCATCCGGAATTTCCATGCCGAACTCGTCTTCGAGGGCCATCACGAGTTCAACGGTGTCGAGCGAGTCGGCGCCGAGGTCGTTCACGAACGAAGCTTCGTTCTTGATCTCAGCTTCTGCAACGCCCAGTTGTTCTGCGACGATCTTCTTGACGCGCTGTTCGATATTGTCCATTACCCCTCCAAGGGAAAAGAAGTTCAAAAATACAGGTGCGCGCATTTTATCAGGTTTGACCCGGCAAAAAAGCGGCGCATCGGGTTGCTGTCAAGGCATGCGCCTTACGCATTTACAAACGCATCAAGGCGCGGATAGTAACCGAATTTGGTTACGACATGTACATTCCGCCGTTCACATGCAGTGTCGTGCCGGTGATGTAGCCGGCTTGCGACGACGCGAGAAAGGCCACGGCGTGCGCGATGTCTTCCGGGCTGCCCAGGCGCCCCAGCGGAATCTGTGTCTTCAGCGCCGTTTGCTGCTCTTCCGGCAAGGTCCTGGTCATGTCGGTATCGATGAAGCCCGGCGCGACGCAATTCACCGTGATGCCGCGGCTGCCGATCTCGCGTGCAAGCGCGCGCGTCATGCCCGCCACGCCCGCTTTCGCGGCGGCGTAATTGACTTGCCCCGGGTTGCCGGCCGAGCCGACCACGGACGTGATGTTGATGATGCGGCCGCCCTTCGCCTTCATCATGGGACGCAGCACCGCGCGCGACAGACGGAACACCGACTTGAGGTTGGTGTCGATCACTGCATCCCAATCGTCGTCCTTCATGCGCATGGCGAGTTGATCCTGCGTGATGCCGGCGTTATTCACCAGCACATGCAGCGCGCCGAATTCCTTCACCGTACCGTCGATCAGCGCTTCCGCTGCGGCCGCGTCGTTCACGTTCAGTACCGCACCTCGGCCGTTCACACCGGCTGCGTTAAATGCTTCGCTGATGGCGGCCGCGCCGCTTTCGCTGGTTGCCGTGCCGATCACCGTTGCGCCCTGGCGCGCCAGTTCCAATGCGATCGCACGCCCAATGCCGCGCGAAGCGCCGGTCACGATTGCGATCTGCTTGTCGAGAGTCTTTTCCATCTGTCAGTCCGGATGCCCTTCGGAGGGCTGATTGATTCCTGATGCGCAGTCCTGATGCCGTCGCGCAGCACGTGCTGCCAGGTGCCGTGCGACGTTGCGTTCAGCCTGCCTTCACGAGTTTGAGCGTCTCTTCGAGCGAAGCCGGATCGAAGATCGAGGCACCGACCAGGTTGCCGTCGATACGCTTGGTCAAACCCGCAAGGACCTTGCCCGGACCACATTCGATCACGTGCGTGACGCCTTGAGCCGACATGGCCCGAACGCTTTCGACCCAGCGCACCGCGCCGGCCGCCTGGCGCACCAGCGCGTCTTTGATCCCGGCCGGTTCGTTGACCACGGCGACGTTCACGTTGTTGATGACCGGAATAGCCGGCACCTGCACGTCGACGCTCGCCAGATACTCGCGCAGTTGGTCCGACGCGGGCTTGAGCAGCGACGAGTGGAACGGCGCCGAGACGGGCAGCGGCAACGCGCGTTTGGCGCCCTTCGCCTTTGCGACTTCGCAGGCCTTTTCGACAGCGGCCTTGTTGCCCGCGATCACGACCTGCGCCGGCGCATTGAAATTAACCGCTTCGACGACGCCCGCAGCCGACGCTTCAGCGCACACCGCGCGCACCGTATCGTCGTCGAGACCGAGAATCGCGGCCATTCCGCCTTCACCGACCGGCACCGCCGTTTGCATGGCTTGCGCGCGAAACCGCACGAGCGGCACGGCGTCGCGAAACGCAATCGCGCCCGCCGCGACCAGCGCGGTGTATTCGCCCAGGCTGTGGCCTGCGACGATTGCCGGCTTCGGGCCGCCAGCCTGCAGCCACGCGCGATACATGGCGTACGAGGCAGTCAGCATGACCGGCTGGGTATTGGTGGTGAGGTTCAGATCTTCGGCAGGGCCTTCGGCAATCAGCTTGCCGAGATCCTGATTGAGCGCATCGGAAGCTTCCTGAACCGTCTCACGCACGACTGCGTGATCGGCGAATGCGTTGAGCATGCCGACCGACTGCGAACCTTGCCCAGGAAAAACGAACGCAAATTTCATATCGTCCCCAAAATCGATGTTGTCAGATGTGGGTGGCACGCCCGGTTGACGCGAGCGCGCTCAAGCGTAGTCGAGCGCCGCGAAGGGCGCTCGCCATCACGTCGCCGCTTTCAGTAGCGGATAACCGACGCGCCCCATGTGAAGCCGCCGCCGACGCCTTCGATCAGCACGTTCTGGCCGCGCTTGATGCGGCCGTCGCGCACCGCGACGTCGAGTGCGAGCGGAATGGACGCAGCCGACGTGTTGCCGTGCTCGCCCACTGTGACGATCATGCGTTCCTGCGGCAAACCGAGCTTGCGGCAGGTGCTTTGCATGATGCGGATATTCGCCTGATGCGGAATCAGCCAGTCGATCTGCTCAGCCGACAGATTGGCTTTCTCGAGCGCTTCGACCGCGACTTTTTCGAGCACGTTGACGGCGAGCTTGAACACGGCCTGCCCGTCCATGTGCAGGAACGCGCTGCCGGATACCACGCCGCCGTTCACGTTGCCCGGCGTGCAAAGAATGTTCGAATGGCTGCCGTCCGCGTGCAGCGCGCTGGCGAGCACGCCCGGTTCGTCGGACGCCTGCAGGATCACCGCGCCCGCTCCGTCGCCGAACAGCACGCAGGTGGTGCGATCCTTGAAGTCGAGAATGCGCGAGAAGGTTTCCGCGCCGATCACAAGCGCCGTACGGTGCTGACCGCTGCGAATGAAGCTGTCAGCCGTCGCCACCGCATAGGCAAACCCGGAACAGACGGCCTGCACGTCGAAGGCCGCGCCGTGGTTCTTGATGCCGAGCTTGTTCTGCAACAGGCACGCCGTGCTGGGAAACACGAAGTCGGGCGTGGAGGTTGCAACGATGATCAGGTCGATGGATTGCGGGTCGATATCCGCAGCCTCGATCGCGCGTTGCGAAGCGATGAACGCCAGATCGCTGGTCGTGACATCAGGTTCTGCGAAGTAGCGCGCGTGAATGCCCGTACGGGCGACGATCCACTCGTCGCTTGTCTCGATACCCTGCTCGGCGAGACGTTCCGCCAGATCCTGATTGGTGACGCGGTTGGGCGGCAGATAACTGCCCGTGCCCAGCACGCGGGAATAAATTGTCGATTGAGCCATTATGCCTTCGAGGATTGCGCAGCGTAGGGCTCGGCCGGCTGGCCTGCGATCGGGCTTGCGTGGCCCGCACCGCTCGCGTCGCGCGCCGCCTGTTCGAGAGATCCCGCGTTCTCTTCCATTGCCCGCGCAAGGCGTTCCAGCACGCCGTTTTTGACGGCATCATACCCGCGTTTGATAGCCCACTCAAACCCGTAGGCATCCGCCGAACCGTGGCTTTTGATCACCAGCCCGCGCAGGCCGAGCAACGCAGCACCATTGTATTGCCGATGATCGACGCGTTTCTTGAAGCGCATCAATACCGGCAAGGCCAGCACCGCCATCACCTTGGTGAGCCAGGAGCGGCCGAACTCTTCCTTGATGATGTTGGACAGCATCTGCGCGAGGCCTTCCGACGTCTTCAGCGCGACATTGCCGACAAAACCGTCGCAGACGATCACGTCGACCGTACCCTTGAAGATATCGTTGCCTTCAACGTTACCGTGAAAGTTAAGTGTACTCGCGCGCAGCAGTTCGCCGGCACGTTTGATGGTGTCGTTGCCCTTGATGACTTCTTCGCCGATGTTGAGCAGGCCGATGGTGGGCCGCTCCTTGCCCTCGAGCGCAGACACGAGCGCGTGCCCCATTTCCGCGAACTGCAGCAGATGTTGCGGCTCGCAGTCGACGTTGGCGCCCAGGTCGAGCATCATCGTGTAGCCATTGGGGTTGGGCAGCGCCGACGCAATGGCCGGGCGTTCGATGCCCGACAGCGTTTTCAGCACATAGCGCGAGACCGCCATCAGCGCACCGGTGTTGCCGGCGGAAATGCAGGCTTGCGCCTCGCCTTCCTTGACGCGGTTGAGCGCCACGCGCATGGACGAGTCTTTTTTCTTGCGCAGCGCGACTTCGACCGGATCGTCCATGGCGACGATCTCGGACGCGGGGACGACGGTCAACGCCGGCAGATCCTGAGCCTTCAACTTCTTCAACTGCGCACGAATCGCACTTTCAATGCCGACGAGCAGCAATTGCGCGTCGGGATGCGAACGGGCGAAGTTGACGGCAGCGGGAACGGTCACGGACGGGCCGTGGTCGCCTCCCATGCAATCTATCGTGAGCTTTACTGTCATGGAGTGCGACGAATTTCAGGCGCCCTGCATGGGATCGCAGCAAGCGCCGGAACGCCAATTGCAATCGACACAAAAAAGCGGCAATTGAATGCCGCCTTTTTGCCGAGCCGGGAAAATGTCAAGCGAGCCGATCGCCACGCGAAACGCCACAGGGGCGACACGCAGTGAAACGCGCAGTGAAACGATTAATCGTTCTTCGTCTTGACGACTTTCTTACCGCGATAGTAGCCGTTCGGGCTAACGTGGTGACGCAGATGCACTTCGCCCGTGCTCGGTTCCACGGCCAGCGGCGCTGCCGTCAGGAAATCGTGCGAACGGTGCATGCCGCGCTTCGACGGCGACTTCTTGTTTTGCTGAACTGCCATGACTAACTCCTAAAAATTTTTCGGATTCTAACACAGCCCGACCCGGTGTCCGCCACTGGCCGAGTGGCCAATGCGCCCGCATCGCGCTCCAATGCAACTGTTCAGTCCTTCTTGTCGTCCGGCTCACCGCGCTTGAGACTCTCGAGCGCCGCAAACGGATTGGGCCGCTCGGGCTCGCCGCCCTTGCCAGCTTCGTCCGGTGCGTCCTCGTCGCCCTCGCCTTCTGCGCCGGCCACACCAGAGACCAGGCTCTCGTGCACTTCGGGACAGACTTCGTGCTTGGGCACGAGCGGCAAGGAAAGCAGCAACTCTTCTTCGATCAAGTCGATGAGATCGAAATGGTTCGACCCCACGATCACTTCGACTTCATCCTCGTCGAGCGGAAACTCTTCGGCTTCCGCCTCAGTGTTGACGACCCGGTAAGTTGCGTCGACGTTGAATGCCTGCAGGTACGGCGTCATGCACCGCTGACATTCGAGCCATGCAGCGCCGTGAGTCGCCAACCTCAAATAAGGCTGGGGCCCCTCGGTGCCATCGTCCTGCAATTCCGGCTGCGTCGTGCCTTCGGCTTGCCAGGTGAACGCGGTATCGCGGTCTGGCGCTTCTGCCGGGACTTCGTTTAACATGCGCGGCAGTTGCAAGACGCGCACGACACCCGCGGCCTGACGCCCACTTCGCGCAAATTCGAACAGATCGAGGTTATGCGGGTCGGGCAGACCTGCAGGGTTGCCAGGATGTTGAGTCATGTGCGCTCCTGCGTCGGCAAGGGTTTCGCCGGGGGTATAAACCGCGGATATAACCGGTTTGCAAGACAACCTGCGAGCCCCGTGCGTGGTGCACCGCCGCGTTACACGACAGTTACACGCCTGGCACACACCGAGACCCGCCTAGCGCAAGCATACCGATGAAAAGCCGGAAATCATATCCGTTTTGTCTTTTCGAGTCAAACACTTAAGCCCGTACATGCGCGAGCTTTGCGCAACCCTGTACGCCCCGCCTCCCTAGCCGTTGATTGCCCATGTCAGATTCCCTCAATCGCCCGCCACGCCTGATTCTGGCGTCGAGTTCGCCCTATCGCCGCGAACTGCTCCAGCGCTTGCGCGTACCGTTCGATGTCGTCGCGCCCGCGATCGATGAGAAGCCGCTGGCCGGCGAAACACCCGAAGTCACCGCGCTGCGGCTGGCACAAGCCAAAGCACGTGCAGTAGCCAGTGGTCTGGGCGTTGGCGAAGCCGCACTCGTGATCGGTTCCGACCAGGTCGCCACTTATGACGGCCTGCAGATCGGCAAGCCGGGCAGCTACGCCAAAGCGCTAGCGCAGTTGCAGGCGATGCGCGGCCGCGAAGTGCAATTCCATAGTGCGTTGTGTCTGTTCGACAGCCGCTCAGGGACCGTGCAGGCCGTCGACGTGATTACCCGCGTGCAATTCCGTGCTCTGCCGGATGCCGCGCTGGAGGCCTATCTGCTGGCCGAAACGCCCTACGACGTCGCGGGCAGCGCCAAATCCGAAGGGCTCGGCATCGCCCTGCTCGAGACCATTCATTCCGACGATCCCACCGCGCTCGTCGGCCTGCCGTTGATCGCACTCTCGCGCATGCTGCTCGCAGTGGGTTATCCACTTTTGGGGGCCCAATGAGCGGCACGCTCTATCTGATCCCGAACACGCTAGGCGAAGGCGACGCCGAAGCGCTCGACGCCGTCCTGCCTGCGCCCGTACGGGCCCGCGCGGCTTCGCTTCACTATTACATCGGCGAAAACGCGAAAACCACACGCGCCTTCCTGAAAAAAGTCGGCACGGAGCGGCCGATCCAGGAAATCGAGATTCGCGAACTGAACGTCAACACACCGGCGGGAGAGATCGACAAGTTACTGGCCCCGCTTCTGGCCGGCACCGACGCCGGCCTGGTTTCCGAAGCGGGTTGCCCGGCAGTCGCCGACCCTGGTGCGCTACTGGTACGGCGGGCCCATGAGCGCGGCGTAAAGGTCGTGCCGTTTGTCGGTCCAAGCTCGATTCTGCTGGCTTTGATGGCGTCGGGGCTCAACGGCCAGAGTTTTGCGTTCCACGGATACTTGCCGGTCGACGCCACAGAGCGGGCCAAGCGGCTGCGAGACCTCGAACAGCAGTCGCGCAAAGGCAAGCAGACGCAGATTTTTATTGAGACGCCCTACCGGAATCGGGCGCTGCTCGACACGTTACTGGCGACATGCGCACCTTCCACGCTCGTTTGCGTGGCGGTCGATCTGACGCTGGAGACGGAGACCATCATCAGCCGCACCGTGGCGGACTGGAAGAAAAAACCTGCGATCGACCTGCACAAGCGGCCAGCTATTTTTCTGATCCTGGCCGTTTGACCCAGGTCGGTCAGAAACGAGAGTAAAAAAAAGCCCCGCGCGATCGTCGAGCGTCGATCGCGCGGGGCTTTCCCTAAGCCTCAACACATCAGCGCAGATTCAGTTTCCCGCCAAGGGCCATCGCGTGAACCGCGCCGCTACCGACCGCTGCGCCGAATTTACGCGCTACGCGGTCCGTAATGCTCTCTTTCACCGTGTAATCGACGATATCCGGCGCCTTGAAGAGGTCGCGCGCCACGTAATCCGCGTCGCCGAAACCGTCGGCGAGACCGAGTTCGACGCTCTTTTGCCCCGTCCAGAAAAGACCGGAGAACATGTCCGGCGTTTCATGCAGACGCTTGCCGCGCCCCTCCCGGACGGCGTCGATGAACTGCGCGTGGATCTGATCCAGCATGTCTTGCGCATGTTCGTCCATCTTCGGCGTTTCCGGCGAAAACGGGTCGAAAAAGCCCTTGTTCTCACCCGATGTGTGCAGACGCCGCTGAATCCCGAGCTTATCCATCAGGCCGGTAAAACCGAAGCTGTCCATCAGCACGCCGATCGAGCCGACAATACTCGCCTTGTCCACGTAGATCTTGTCGGCCGCCGCGGCCGCGTAATACCCACCGGAGGCGCACATGTCGCCGACGACGACATACAGCGGAATCGACGGGTACTTGGCGCGCAGGCGCCGGATTTCGTTGTAGATGATGCCTGCCTGCACCGGGCTGCCACCAGGACTGTTACAACGCAGGATCACGCCAGCCGTGCCCGCGTCGTCAAACGCGCTTTCGAGCGCCGTGCTGATATCTTCGGCGTTCGCATTCGTAGCCGCGGAGATTTCGCCGTCAAGCGCCACCATAGCCGTATGACGGCCGGTGGCAGCGACCTTGTCGCCCGAGAAGTCGATGGCGGCCCAGATCGCCAGCAGCAAGATGAGCAGAAACACGAAGCGGAAAAAGATTCTCCAGCGCCGTGCCGCGCGCTGCTCATTGATCGCGGCAAGCGCGATGCGCTCCAGCGCCGCGCGTTCCCAGCCGGGCTCATCGGCAGGCGTGCGGGGGCGGCCTGTCAGGGACGGTTCCTTCGGCTCGGGAGTCAAATTGTCGGACATGCGGTGCAGTGGAAAGGTCGAAGAAAAGGAAAAATCAGGAGGTGGCCGGGCACAGTTCGCCGTCAGGCAGCCAGAAAACGGCGCGGCCTTCAGGCGTATCGCGCTCGTCCACCTGGACGGGCCGCAATCTGCCGCCGCGGCACGGACCGCCGACGCATTTGCCCGTATCCGGCGCGTAAATCGCGCCATGTGTAGCGCACATCAAGTATAAACCGGACGATTCGAAGAACTGGCCCTCGGCCCAGTCCAGTTCCATCGGCACGTGGGCGCAGCGGTTCAGGTAGCCGTATGCACGGCCATCATAGCGAACAAAAAACACGACAACGTCGCCGCCGCCGAGTTTCGCCTCGCGACGTACGCCCGCGCCGCCGTCGACCAGTTCCGCCGACGCGCAAACGCGAACCGCCTGCGCCGCCTCTGTCGACTGCCCACTCATGCGTTCTCCCGCAGCCAGCCCGACAGCACGCTGACGCTCGACGCAACGAACTTCGGCGATAACGCGCTCAACGGACCCTCAGGATGCGCCCCATATGTGACACCGATGCCCGCGACGCCCGCATTGATCGCCATTTGCAGATCGTGCGTGGTGTCGCCGATCATCACTGTGCGCAAGTTGTCCTGCCCTAGTTCGCGCGTCAATTCGTGCAGCATGGCCGGGTGCGGCTTCGAGAAAGTCTCGTCGGCGCAGCGGGTGCCGTCGAACAGGCTTGTCAGGCGCGACTGGTCGAGCGCGCGATTCAGCCCGACGCGGCTCTTGCCCGTCGCCACCGCCAGCAGATAGCCCAGATCGCGCAATTCCTGCAGCATTTCGCGCACGCCGGCGAAAAGCTCGGTAGTTTGATCCTTCACCAGATAATGGAAGCGATAACGCTCGGCGAGCCGCGGATAGTCGGCCGGATCGAGCGTGGGCGCGGCAATTTGCAGCGCGTCGCGCAAACCGAGACCGATGACATAGCTGGCCGCCTCGTCGGCGGGAACTGGCAAGCCGAGATCGCGGCACGCCGCCTGGATGCTGCGCGTGATGTGCGCGGTCGAATCCATCAGCGTCCCGTCCCAGTCGAAGACGATCAGATCAAATTGCTCTCTAGCCATGCGGTGTCGTCTCCGGGTGTGACCCATTTCGTAATTCGTTGAGCTGCGCGATGAAGCTGCGGCATTCGGCCGGCAACGGCGCCTCGAACTGCAGCGGCGCGCCGGTTGCCGGGTGCGTGAGCTTCAGCCGGTAAGCGTGCAGGAACATGCGCTTCAAACCCGGCCTGGCGTTGGCGCGCGCCAGCGCCTTGTTCAGCGCGAAGTCGCCATATTTGGCGTCGCCGACGATCGGCAGCTCCAGATGCTGCAAGTGGACGCGGATCTGATGCGTACGCCCGGTCTTCAGTTCCGCCTCGAGCAGCGCGTACTCCGGCCAGCGGTCGATCAGATTGAAAACCGTGTGCGAAGCGAGGCCGTCCGGCTGCACGCGAACGCGCCGTTCGCCGTCCGCGGTGAGGTACTTGTGCAAAGGCTCCTTGACCGCGCGGCGGCGGCCCCAGTCGCTCGCCCAGTCGCCGTGAACGCAAGCATAGTAGCGCTTATCCATTTTGTTCTCGCGAATCTGCTCGTGCAGATTGACGAGCGCCGAGCGCTTCTTGGCGAGCATCAGAATGCCCGACGTCTCGCGATCCAGCCGATGCACCAACTCGAGGAATTTCGCCTGCGGACGCGCCTCGCGCATCTGCTCAATCACGCCGAACGCGACGCCGCTGCCACCGTGGACTGCCACACCGGCCGGTTTGTCGATCACGAGCAGGTGCTCGTCTTCAAAAATAATTTTGAAATGGGCGGCCGGCACCGGCGCCTGTGCAACCGTTTCGTTTGGTTGAGCGACGCGAATGGGCGGCACACGCACCAGATCGCCCAGCTCGAGACGGTATTGCGCGTCTATCCGGCCCTTATTCACACGCACTTCCCCGCTGCGCAGGATGCGGTAAATATGGCTTTTCGGCACGCCTTTACAGACCCGTAACAGGAAGTTGTCGATGCGCTGTCCGGCCGCGCTGTCGTCGATCTCGATCAAGGAGACCTGGTCGCTTGCGACCGATTTCTGGGATATTTTGCCTAACTCTTTCATTCTGAATATAATTTGCCCAGCAGTCTGCGGCGGCCGGCGCAGTGTTCGGAATTCGGGCGGATTGCGCAGGTGCAAGCGATAAACCGTTATTTTACTTGCGCCGGGGTCTGGTTGCTCACCCTGAAAATGAGATGCAACAAGTTGCACGCACGAAGTCAGTGCCCGGCAGGGACGGCGCCCATAGGCGCGTTCGGTCAAGGTCGGCTTCGACGGTAACGGAATTTTGGTAAAAAAGAATTTAACTTTCAGCTTCGGTATCGGGCGGTCTGACGTCCGGCTGTACGAAGCTGCAGGTTGCGAAAATACGGCGTGCGCCCGAGGCGTCTTGTAGAAAGTACAAGACATGGCGACGTCAAAATGAGGCGAGACACCCCCAGCAGGAAAAGACGCGCCGCCTGCGCGAACTTCCCGCTGCGGCACGGCCGCAGCCTTCGACCCTCCGGTCACGCGCCCAGTTGGCGCACCGGCGCGAGTGGACGAAGGCTTTTGAAGGTCTGCCGGCAGAACCCGCGGCGTGTCGGGTCGTTATTTGAAGCCGTGTTCGCATGTGCCCTGCGGCACCGCGCCCATTTTTCAATGGGGCCCGGCCCTCTCAGGCAATTCTCCCGCCAGTTTTCCCGCTCCAGCGTGCTTGTGAAAACACAATAAGGCGCGGCATGCCGCTGCCCGTATCGCCCTCGCGACTGACAACCGCGCAGCGAACGGACGGGCTAAGCCGCTCTGGAGCCGTTCAATGAAACGAATGTTGTTCAACGCGACGCAGCAGGAAGAACTGCGCGTCGCCATCGTCGATGGGCAAAAACTCATCGATATCGACATCGAAACCGCCGGGCGCGAACAGCGCAAAGGCAATATTTACAAGGGCATCATTACCCGCATCGAGCCGTCGCTCGAAGCCTGCTTCGTCAATTACGGCGAAGACCGCCACGGCTTCCTGCCGTTCAAGGAAGTCGCCCGCCAATATTTCCGCGACGGCGTCGACATGCGCTCGGCGCGCATTCAGGACGCCCTGCGCGAAGGCCAGGAACTGATCGTTCAGGTCGAAAAGGAAGAGCGCGGCAACAAGGGCGCAGCCCTCACCACCTTCATCTCGCTCGCCGGCCGGTATCTGGTGCTGATGCCGAACAACCCGCGCGGCGGCGGCGTGTCGCGCCGGATCGAAGGCGACGACCGTCAGGAATTGCGCGAAACCATGGCGCAACTGCAATTGCCGGAAGGCATGAGCATCATCGCGCGCACGGCCGGCATTGGCCGCAGCGCCGAAGAGCTGCAGTGGGACCTGAACTATCTGATGCAACTGTGGCGCGCCATCGAAGCCGCGTCGCAAAGCGGTTCGAGCGGTCAGCCGATGCTGATTTATCTCGAATCGAGCCTCGTGATCCGCGCGATTCGCGATTATTTCCAGCCGGATATCGGCGAAATCCTGATCGACACCACCGAAATTCATGACCAGGCACGCGCCTTCATGGATATCGTGATGCCGGACAATGTCAGCAAGGTGAAGCGGTATCACGACGACGTGCCGCTCTTCTCGCGCTTCCAGATCGAACACCAGATCGAAACGGCGTACTCGCGCACGGTGCCGCTGCCCTCGGGCGGCGCAATCGTGATCGACCACACCGAAGCACTGGTCGCGATCGACGTGAACTCGGCGCGCGCCACCAAGGGCGCCGACATCGAGGAAACCGCCGCGCGCACCAACCTCGAAGCCGCCGACGAAGTCGCCCGCCAGTTGCGCCTGCGCGATCTGGGCGGCCTGATCGTGATCGACTTCATCGACATGGAATCGGCCAAGAGCCAGCGCGAAGTCGAGCAACGCCTGAAAGACGCGCTGAAGCACGACCGTGCGCGCGTCCAGATGGGCAAGATCTCGCGTTTCGGCCTGATGGAACTGTCGCGTCAGCGTCTGCGTCCGGCCCTGTCCGAAGGCAGCCACGTGACTTGCCCGCGCTGTAACGGCACGGGTCACATCCGCGATACCGAATCGTCCGCGCTGCAAGTGCTGCGGATCATTCAGGAAGAAGCGATGAAGGAAAACACCGCGGCAATTCATTGCCAGGTGCCGGTCGAAGTCACCGCCTTCCTGCTGAACGAAAAGCGCGCTGAAATCAACAAGATCGAGTCGCGCTTCAAGGTCAACGTCGTCCTGATTCCGAACAAGCATCTCGACACGCCGCATTACAAGCTCGAGCGCCTGCGTCACGACGACGCGCGCCTCGACGAACCCCGCGCCTCGTGGAAGATGGCCGAAGAAGCGGCTCGCGAGCTCGAATCGGAAACCGGCTACAGCAAGCGCATCGAAGAAGTGAAGCCGAAGCAGGAAGCGGCGGTCAAGGGCATCACACCTGAAAAGCCGGCGCCGAGCGCGCCGGTTCGTCCGGTCGCCACCCCGGCTCCGGTCGCGGTCACGCCGGCGAGCGGCGGCTTTATCGGCTGGTTGAAGAATCTGTTCGGCATGCAGCCGGCGGCACCGGCGCCTGTTGCGCCGGCTACGACGGACAAACAGACGCGTCCGCAACGCAGCGAACGCACGGAGCGCGGTGAGCGCACCGGCGAACGCGGCGGCGAGCGCAACCGCAACCGCCGTGGCGGCGCAGGCGGCCGCGACGCAGCGGGCCGTGGCGAAGGCACGACCGCCACCGGCGGCCGTCCGGCTCAGGGCCAGCAGCCGTCGCAGCGTCGCGAGGAACGCGAACCGCGTGAAGCCCGCGAGCCGCGTGGCAACCGTGAGCCGCGTGAGGCCCGCGAAGGCCGTGAGCCGCGCGAAACCCGTGAACCACGTGAAGGTCGCGAGGGCCGGGAAAACCGTGACCGCGACAGTCGCGGCAACGAGCGTGCGGAAACCGTCGAGGGCGCACCGCGCGCCGAACGTGGCGAGCGTCCGGAACGTGGCGAACGCCGTGAACGAGGCGAACGTGCCGAGCGCGGCGAACGCCGCAAGCCGCAAGCAGAAACGGCGGACGCACTGACGCAAAGCGACGCGCAAACGGCGGAAGAACTGGCGCAAAACCAGACCGCCTTGGGCGAAAACGGCGCGCCGGTCGATCAGGAAGCCGTGGCGCGTGAAGGTGAAGAGCGTCGCCGCCGCCGTCGCGGCCGTCGTGGCGGCCGTCGCGAGCGCGAAGAAGACGTGAACGGCAACCTGGCAGCGGACGTCGCGGAAGCTGAAGGCGACAACGCCGCCGTGACCGACGAAGCGCCGGTGCTCACAGCACGTCAGTCCGTCGAGCGCGAAATGGAAGTCAAAGAGGCGAAGGACGTGACGCCGGTGGAAGTGGTGGTCGCTGCCGTCGCGACTGAAACCGCCGTGGTCAGCGAACTGCACGCTGCAACCGAAACGCCGGCTCTCGCCGTCGAGAAGGCGGCGAAGACGGAAGCGGTTGTCCCGGTGGCACAAGTGCCGGCGGCTCCGGCAGTCGTCGAGCCGGTTGCCGAAACGCCGGTGGCGCCAGCCGCTGCCGCGCCGGTCGAAGCAGCGCAAGCTGTGCCGGCCGCCAGCGAAACGGTTTCGCTAGTTGAACCGGTCGCGCATGTCGAGGCACCGGTTCAAGCCGAGGCCGAAGCGCCGGCAGTTGCTTCGCCGGTCGAAGCGCAAGCCGCACCGGCTCCGGTCGAAACCGCAGCTCCGGCGACGGTGGCCGAAGCACCGGCCGTTCAGCCTGCGCCGCATGCGGGGATCGTTGAATCGCAGCCGGTCGTGACCGCTGCTGCAACAGTGATTGAGCCGGCAGTGGTTGAGCCCGCACCTGTCGCCGTTGCACCGCAGGCACCGCAGGCACCGCAGGCAGCACATCATGACGCAGTGTCGGCGGAAGCCCTGAAACCGGTACTGGAACAAGCCGGTCTCGTCTGGGTGAACACCGACGCCGACAAGCTGCGCGCAGCTCAGGAAGCCGCCGCGCAGACCGTCAAGCCAACTCGCGTGGTGCGCGAACGTAAATCGTTGCCGCCGCTCGACAGCGCGCCGATGCAACAAGTGGAAACGGGTAAGCACGCGCAGTAAGCTTGCCCCGCGTCACTCGGAAAGCCCGCCTTCATGGCGGGCTTTTTTATGCGCGCCGCGACCCGCACTCGCCACGCTATGCCGCTCCCCGTATACCCCGACACGGCCAGGGGTGCCACTGCCGTCGGAAGCATTTCCGATAGAATGAATATCTGGCTTTGATTTAAAGCACTAACCGAAGCAATTCATGTCCCGACGCATCATCCCTGTTGCCGATCTCAGCGCCGTGCCGGTGATTGCCGGCCCCGTGCAGACGCCCAGCGGCGCGCTGCACGACACGCTCGCGCGCCCGTTGCGCGATCTGCGCATTTCGGTCACGGATCGCTGCAATTTCCGCTGCGTCTACTGCATGCCCCGCGCAGTGTTCGACAAGGACTATACGTTCCTGCCGCACAGCGCCTTGCTGAGCTTCGAGGAAATTGAACGGCTGGCGCGGATCTTCGTCGCGCATGGCGTCGAAAAAATCCGTCTGACGGGCGGCGAACCGCTGCTGCGCAAGAATCTGGAATTCCTGATCGACCGGCTTGCGCACCTGACCACGCCGGCAGGCCGGCCGCTCGATCTGACGCTGACCACCAACGGTTCGCTGCTGGAACGCAAGGCGCGCAGCCTGAAGGACGCAGGCTTGACTCGGGTCACGGTCAGTCTGGACGCGCTCGACGACACACTGTTTCGCCGCATGAACGACGCCGACTTCGCCGTTGCCGACGTGCTGGACGGCATTGCCGCCGCGCATGCGGTGGGCCTCGCGCCGCTCAAGGTGAACATGGTCGTCAAACGCGGCACCAACGACGGCGAAATCGTGCCGATGGCGCGTCATTTCAAAGGCTCGGGCGCGGTGCTGCGCTTTATCGAATACATGGACGTCGGCACCTCGAACGGTTGGAACATGACTGAAGTGCTGCCGTCCGCCGACGTGGTCACACGCATCGCCGAGCATTTCCCGCTCGCGCCGCTCGAAGCGCACAGCGCCGCCGAGACTGCTCAGCGCTGGGGTTATGTGGACGGCGGGGGCGAGATCGGCGTGATTTCGAGCGTGACGCGCGCCTTTTGCGGCAGTTGCACGCGAGCGCGTCTGTCCACCGAAGGCAAGCTCTACCTGTGCCTGTTCGCATCGGCGGGGCACGACCTGCGCACGCTGGTGCGTAACGGTTCGAGCGATACCGATATCGCCACCGCCGTCGCCGAAATCTGGCAGGGCCGCGGCGACCGCTATTCGCAACTGCGCGGCAGCAACCCGGCCGATTCACGCGTTCGCGACGGCCGCCGGGTCGAAATGTCGTACATCGGCGGCTGAGCGGCGGCGCATGAAACCAACACGCGAACACATTACCGGCCTGTTGCTCGCTGGCGGCCGCGGCACTCGCATGGGAGGCGCCGACAAGGGCCTGCAAACGCTGCACGGCACGCCGCTCGCCGCCCACGTGCTCAAGCGCCTCGCGCCACAAACCGGCACCCTGCTGATCAGCGCCAATCGTCATCTGGAGGCTTACACCGCACTCGGCGCGCCGTTCGGCGCCACGGTCGTGGCCGATACGCTGGCCGGATTTCCGGGCCCGCTGGCAGGCCTGCTCGCCGGCTTGCGCGCAGCCGGAACCGGCTACGTACTCAGTGCGCCCTGCGACTCGCCGTGGCTGCCCGCCGAACTAGCCCAGCGCCTCGCGCACGCGCTGGACTCGAACGGCGCCGACATCGCCATGGTCAGCACCACCGACGCGCACGGCCAGGTGTCGCTGCATCCGGTCTTCGCGCTGTTGCGCAGAGACCTCGCTGACGACCTGTCGGCCTTTCTGGAAGCCGGCGAGCGCAAAGTCCGCGCGTGGTACGCGCGCCACAAGACGGTGGAAGTCGTCTTTACCGACGAGCGCGCGTTTTACAATATCAATTCGCTACAAGAACTCGCCGACCTCGAACGTGATTGAGGCCCCGGTTGAAATCCCGCTCCGGCCGCACGGCAACTGCCGCTGCCGCCTCCGGCCGCGACGTCCAGCTCTTCATGACCACGCTTAACGAATTCTCCCGCTGCGTCGCGCAGTACGATCCTCACGCGCTACCCGTCCCGGCCGCTCAGGCGATTGTTCGCCAGTGGGCCGCACCGGTCACGGCCATTGAACGCGTGCCGCTGCGCGACGCGCTCGACCGCGTGCTCGCGGCCGATATCGTGTCGCCAATCGACGTCCCCGCCCACGACAACTCCGCCATGGACGGCTACGCGTTCAACCGCGCGGCGCTCACCGGCGGCGGCGCCACTGTCGAGTTGGCCGTGGCCGGCAAGGCGCTGGCCGGACACCCGTTCGCGGGCCGCGTCGAGACCACGCAATGCGTGCGCGTCATGACCGGCGCCTGCATGCCGGCCGACTGCGACACGGTCGTGCCGCAGGAACTCGTCGAGCGCGCCGCCGGCTCCAGTTCGATCCGCTTCGCCGCCAACGCCGTGGCGGCCGGCGCGAACCGGCGCCTCGCCGGCGAAGATCTCGCACGCGGCCACGCCGCACTGCGGGCGGGCCGTATCATGCGCGCGTCGGACCTCGGTTTGCTGGCCTCGCTCGGGATCGGCGAAATCAGTGTCAAGCGGCGTTTGCGCGTCGCCTTCTTTTCGACCGGCGACGAATTGCGCTCGCTCGGCGAGCCGCTCGGCCCGGGCTGCGTGTACGACAGCAACCGCTACACGCTGTTCGCCATGCTGCGGCGCCTGAATATCGACACGCTCGATCTCGGCGTGGTGCGCGACGAGCCGGCCGCGATGGAAGCCGCCTTGCGCAGCGCCGCGGCGAGCGCCGACGTGGTGCTGACCTCCGGCGGCGTCTCGGTCGGCGAGGCGGATTTCACGAGGCAGCTGCTGCAGACTTTCGGCGACGTCGCCTTCTGGAGCCTCGCCATGCGGCCGGGCCGCCCGCTCGCCTTCGGCCGCGTCTGGTCCGGCGAACGGCCGGGCCTTGGGCTTCCCGCGTTATTCTTCGGTTTGCCGGGCAATCCGGTCGCCGTGATGGTGACCTTCTATCAGATCGTGCGCGAAGTGCTGCTGCTGATGTCGGGCGCCACACCGCAACCGCTGCCGCTCATTCACGCGCTGAGCCGGCAGGCGATCCGCAAGCGCGCCGGCCGCACCGAGTTCCAGCGCGGTGTCGCCGAACAGGACGTGCACGGACAATGGCATGTCACGCCTACCGGCTCGCAAAGCTCGGGCGTACTGAGTTCGATGAGCGAAGCCAATTGCTTCATCGTGCTCGGACACGATGAAAGTGAGATTGGCGAAGGGGAACACGTCTCGATCATGCTGTTCGACGGTCTCATCTGACGCCCGGCTCGCGGCACACTTTCACCAGCGGTCATTTATAGCTTCACCCATTACCACTACGACACACGGGTTTGACTTACATGAAAAAACAGATCTCGTTCATTGCACCGGGACAGACGGCCAAAGCACTGATCCTCGTGTACCTGACGTTTTCGGTACCGATCGTGCTGCTCGGCGTACTGGTCGCGTTCGTGCGCTATGGTTCGGTGGAACTGAGCACGGTGTTCAGCGCGCTGCTGCTGAATGCGATTCTCGGTTTCATCCTGCTGTGGATCGCATGCCATGCGTACAACTGGGTTGCGTCGCGCTTCGGCGGCATTGAAATCCAGCTGACCGACGCCCCGGAAGAAGCGTAATGCCCGCAACGATCCGCGCCGCCACGCCGGCGGACACCGGCGCGATCTTCGCGCTGACGTACGAGCTCGCGGAATTCGAAAGCCTCACGCACGTGTTTGTCGCGACCGAAGACGGCTTGCACGACGCGCTGTTCGGCGCGCGGCCTTCCATTGAGGCGCTGGTCGCGGAGAACGAAGGCCGCGTCGTCGGCTATGCGCTGTTTTTTCACAATTACTCGAGTTTCGTCGGCAAGCGCGGACTGTATCTCGAAGACGTCTATGTACAACCCGCGCAACGCGGCGGCGGTCTGGGCACCGCATTGCTTCGGCGCCTCGCCGCACTGGCGGTGGAACGGCAATGCGGGCGGTTCGAATGGACCGTGCTGGACTGGAACCAGCAGGCCATCAGCTTCTACGAAAAAATGGGCGCAACCGTCATGCCGGACTGGCGCGTGGTACGCCTGGCGGGCAATGCGCTCGAACAACTGGCGGCGGGGGCTAACGCAGGTCAACCTCTCGCGCCGGCCCCATCACCTCTGCGTTAACCCAGTACCCTCATTGCTCTTCGGGTTCCACACCCGACAGCGCGTCGCCGAGCAACCCGCTCGCTTCCTCGCCAGGCAATGCCTCCACGTCGCGCAATCTGCGGCTCATGACACGGGTGCGCGTTTCCGCCGCCTCGATGGAACGCGTGACGGTTTCGAGTTGCGCCTTCGTTTTGGCCAGCACGTCACCGAACTTGCCGAACTCCGTTTTCACCGCGCCGAGTACCTGCCACACCTCGCTCGACCGCTTTTCGATCGCGAGCGTGCGGAAACCCATCTGCAAGCTATTGAGCAAAGCGGTCAGCGTGGTCGGCCCCGCAATCGTCACGCGGTAGTCGCGTTGCAGCAGATCCGTGAGACCCGGCCGACGCAAAACCTCCGCGTATAGACCTTCGGTCGGCAGAAACAGCAAAGCGAAATCCGTGGTGTGCGGCGGCGACACGTACTTCTCGGCGATAGTGCGCGCCTCGGCGCGAATCCGTGCTTCGAGCGCGCGTGACGCTTCTTCCACCGCGACCGGATCGGCGCGCTCCTGCGCTTCGATCAGACGTTCGTAGTCTTCGCGCGGAAACTTGGCGTCGATGGGCAGCCAGACCGGTGTGGCCACGGCGCCCGCCTCCGCGCGCCCCGGCAGCTTGATCGCAAACTCGACGCGCTCCGTGCTCTTCGGCACCGTCGCAATGTTCTTCGCGTACTGGTCCGCGGTGAGCAGTTGTTCGAGCAACGCTTCCAGTTGCACTTCGCCCCACGTGCCGCGTGTCTTCACATTGGTGAGCACCTTCTTCAGATCGCCGACGCCCGCCGCCAGCGTCTGCATCTCACCCAGACCGCGATGCACCTGCTCGAGCCGGTCGGACACCAGCTTGAACGACTCACCCAGACGCTGTTCGAGCGTGGCGTGCAGCTTTTCGTCGACGGTACGGCGCATCTCCTCGAGCTTGACCGAGTTGTTCGTCTCGATATCCTTCAGCCGCTGTTCGATGGTCGCGCGCACCTCGGCGAAACGGCGATCGTTCGCCTCCGTGAGCTGGCCAAGCTGCAGGCTCAGCGTATCGCCGAACTGCTTGAGCGAGCGGCCCTGCTCGTCGCGCGCCTGCTGGGCCTGCGCCTGCAGACTGTGGCGCACGGCGTCGAGCTGCTGTGCGAATCCGTCGATCTTGCCGCCCTGCACCGTCGTCATACTGCTGAACTGCGCAGCCAGCGTCTGCTGAAAATGCGCGAAGCCGCTGCTCTGTTCAGTACGCGACACGCGCGCGGTCTCGGCGATATCATTGCGCAGTTGCCGTTCGAGGCGCTCATAGGCGTGCGCTTGCGCGTCGGTCGCGGCGTCCATGCGCTCGCTGAGCAGTTCGAACTGTTCGCCGTTCCCGGCGCTATGACCGCGCATCAGCAAAGCCAGCGCGATGACCAATGCGACCGCCAGCACCGCGACGGCCGCCACCAGAATCATTGTCATGAACGCGCCTTGCCGATGACCTCGGGATTGACCGGATTCGGCGGCCGGCCCGCGCGCGGACCTTCACCCAGCCCCGCGATCAGATTGTCGGCGGCAAGATTCGCCATGGCGCGGCGCGTGGCTTCGGTCGCACTGGCAATGTGCGGCGTCAGCACGACATTCGGCACGCTCAGGAGATCCCGATTCAGATCCGGCTCGCCTTCGAACACATCGAGACCGGCCGCTGCGATCTGCTTCGAGCGTAATGCCTCGACGAGCGCCGCGTCGTCGACAATGCCGCCGCGCGCGATGTTGGTGAGCGTCGCGCTCGGCTTCATCAGCGCGAGTTCGGCCGCGCCGATCGTGTGATGGTTTTCCTTCGTGTACGGCAGGACGAGCACGACGTGATCGGCACGCCGCAACAGATCCTGCTTCGACGCGTATTCGGCGTTCAGCTCGGCCTCGATCTCCGGCGCAACGCGCGAGCGATTGTGATAAATCACCTGCATGTCGAAGCCCTTCGCACGGCGTGCCAGCGCCTGGCCGATCCGGCCCATGCCGATCACGCCGAGCGTCGAGCCATACAGATCGCTGCCGAGAAAGCCGTCGTACGTCCACTTCTGCCACTTGCCCGCGCGCAGCCAGTGCTCCGATTCGGCGATGCGGCGCGCCGCCGCCATCATCAGCGCCCAGCCGAAATCCGCCGTCGATTCGTTCAGCACGTCCGGCGTATTGGTGCCGAGCACGTTGGCCGCGTTGAAGGCGGTCATGTCGAAGTTGTTGTAGCCCACCGCCATATTCGACACCACCCGCAGACGCGGCGCCGCCGCGAGCACGGCCGCGTCAATCGGCTCGCCCGCGGTCAGCGCACCGTCCTTATCCGCGAGACGGCGTGCCAGTTCGCCGGCCGACAACACGTCGCCCTGATTCCAGTCGACGTCGAAATACTGTTCGAGCCGTTCGATCACATCGGGAAAGATCGGACGGGCGACGAGGATCTTCTGCATTGCAATTCTCCGTGTAGCGCGTCGAGTTCGATTGCCTCGACGTCAGAAAAAGAGCCAGCCGGTGACGAGGAAAAGCGGCAGCAACACCACCGCGGACCAGCCCAGATACGCGAAAAAACCCGGCATGCGAACGCCGCGCGATTCGGCGATCGCTTTCACCATGAAGTTCGGCGCATTGCCGATATACGTGTTCGCGCCCATGAACACCGCGCCCGCGGAGATCGCCGCGAGCGTAGTGGCGCCGGTGGTCATGAGCGCCTGCGCGTCGCCGCCGGCCAGGTTGAAGAACACGAGGTACGTCGGCGCGTTGTCGAGAAACGAAGACAGCAGCCCGGTCGTCCAGAAGTACATCAGGTCGTGCGGTCGGCCCGACGCGTCGTTGACCAGATGGACGATGCCGGCGAAGGCGCCCGCCTCGCCCGCACGCAGCATCGTGATGACCGGCGCGATCGTCACGAAGATGCCGGCGAACAGTTTGGCCACCTCTTCGATCGGCGCCCAGTTGAAGTCGTTGCCCGCGCGGGCCGAGCGCGGCGTGAGCGCCAACGAGAGCAACGTGACGCCGATCAGCGCGCCATCGCGCACGGCATTTTGCAGCGCCACGTGCGTGCCGAATACGTCGAACTCCATGCCCGGCTTCCACAGTCCACTCATCAACACGAGCGCGACCACAGCGGCAAGAAGCACGAAATTGATCTTGCCGTCGATGCCGAGCAGCGGCGAGTCGGGCGTGGGATCGAGAAAGCGCGAGCGCTCTTCCTCACGCCGATGAAAGTAGTACGAGTCAAGCGCATAAAACCCGATCAGCAGCACGCCGCAGACGAACAGCATCGGCAACGCCAGATGCGTGGTGGTCCAGAAGAAACTCACGCCCTGCAAAAAACCGAGAAAGAGCGGCGGGTCGCCCAGCGGCGAGAGCGAGCCGCCCGCGTTCGCCACCAGAAAGATGAAAAACACGACCACATGCACCACGTGCTTGCGATTGTCGTTGGCGCGCAGCAACGGGCGGATCAGCAGCATGGCCGCGCCGGTCGTGCCCATGATGCTTGCGAGCAACGTGCCGAGCGCGAGAATCCCGGTGTTCAGACGCGGCGTGCCGTGCAGATTGCCGCGCACGCAAATGCCGCCCGCCACCGTGTACAGCGCCGTCAGCAGCACAATGAAGGGAATGTATTCTTCGAGCAGCGCATGCACGAGCGTGCCGAACGCGGCGCCGGCACCGAAGCTGAGTGCGAACGGCACGAGGAACACGAGCGCCCACGCAGCCGCGATCTTGCCGAAATGGTGATGCCAGAGCACCGGCGCGATCAGCGGAAACACCGCGATCGACAGTAGCATGGCCGCGAACGGTAGCCCCCACAACGCCGACATGGCGGCGCCGTCAAGCGTGACCGCAGAGGCCAGTTGCGGCCAGCCAGCCAGCGTCAATGCAGCCGCGAGCCCCATGCCCGTACAGACGGCACGTCCTTTCATAGCTTTTGAAGTCCTTGTTATTGCCGGCGGCCGCGCGCGAGAACATGCGCCGCGTTGGACAGCCGCGCTTGCCGTTCAGGCGCCCTGAACGACGATCACATGCACCCGGTAAGGCCCATGCGCGCCGAGCACGATGGTCTGCTCGATATCGCCGGTACGCGAAGGCCCGGAGATGAAATTGACCGCGCGCGGTAGTTCGCCGCGTTCTTTGCGGATCAGTCCGAACGCCTCTTCATGACCCGAAACGATGCGCGAAGCCGGTACGACGGCAATGTGCGTTTCCGGCAGCAAACCGGCCGATGCATAAGTTTCCGGCCCCGACAGCAATACGAGCGTGCCGGTCTCGGCGGTCGCGCAGAAGCAGCCGGTGAGACCGACCACGTCGCCGTCTCGCGGCTTGCGGAATTCGACGGCGAGGCCGACTTCGGCCCACTGCAACTCCTGCAGTGTTTGCCAGGCAATGGCCTGCAACGGCAACGCGTGTTGCGTGAGGTAACGATGCGCCGCGGCCGGCACGTCGCTCAATGCCTGAACCGAGTCGACCGTAGTCGCCATTTTGAGTGCTTGTTCGATGAAGCGCGCGACGAGGTCGGCCGGCATCTCCGGACGCGGCCCGGCGGGATGGCGCGCCAAATAGTCCGCGGCGGCTTCGCGCTCGGCGGCGGAAGGCTCCGGCTCACGCCCCTGCGCTGCGCGGATGCGGGCCAGTATGTTGCGGCGGGCAATCGATGTATCCATGTGCGAAGTCCTCGTGTCGACAGCCGTGCGGGATGGCGGGAATTATACCGGCCGCCTTGCACGCGACCACCCTGGCCGAATGGCCTATTGCCGCGCATCGCACACGCGGCTTACGCTATAGCCAACTGCCATAGCCGGCTGCGAGCCGCCTTACTTCGCCGCTTCTTCCTCGGGCTGCGCAATGCCGAACACCTGGCGCAGGTAAGCGAGGTAAGCCTTGTCTTCGCACATGTTCTTGCCCGGCGAGTCCGACAGCTTCGCCACCGGCTGGCCGTTGCAGCGAACCATCTTGATGACGATCTGCAGCGGGTTATAGCCGAGGTCGTTGGTCAGATTCGTGCCCACGCCGAATGCCAGCTTGCAGCGGCCGCGGAAGCGCTCATAGAGTTGCAGCACTTTCGGAATGTCGAGCGCGTCGGAAAATACGAGGATCTTGGTGCGCGGGTCGCAGCGATTCGCTTCGTAGTGCTTGAGCAGACGTTCGCCCCAATCGAACGGATCGCCCGAATCGTGGCGCGCGCCGTCGAACAGCTTGCAGAAGTACATGTCGAAGTCGCGCAGGAACGCCTCCATGCCGTACACGTCGGACAGCGCGATACCCAGGTCGCCGCGGTATTCCTTGGCCCACATTTCGAAGCCGAAGATCTGCGAGTCGCGCAACCGCGGACCGAGCGCCTGACACGCCTGCAGGTATTCGTGCGCCATCGTGCCGAGCGGCGTGAGGCCGTGCTTCATTGCATAAAAGACGTTGCTGGTGCCGGCGAACTGCTCGCCGAGGCCTTCTTTGAGCTTGAGGATCACTTCCTCGTGCCATTGCTTCGAGAAGCGGCGGCGCGTGCCGTAGTCGGCGATCTTGCAGTCGGCGAATTCCGGGCGCGCGCCGAGCAGCTTGATCTTCTCGACGAGACGGCCGCGCCCTTCGCTATAGTCCGGCTTTTGCTGGGTGTTGCGGAAGTAGACTTCGTTGACGATCGCGAGCATCGGAATCTCGAACAGGATCGTATGCAGCCACGGCCCCTTGATCTCGATGTCGATTTCGCCATGGCCCTTGGGCGACGGTTCAATCGAAATGTATTTCTCGTTCAGATGGAACAGCGCGAGAAACTCGATGAAATCGCCCTTGATGAAGCGCATGCGGCGCAGGTAGTCGAGTTCGTCGTCGGTGAAGCGAAGCTGGCAGAGCTTGCGCACTTCGCCGCGAATCTCGCCGATATACGGCACGAGATCGACGTTCGGCGTGCGGCAACGGAAGCGATACTCGACGTTCGCCGCGGGAAAGTGATGCAACACCACTTGCATCATCGTGAACTTGTACAGATCGGTGTCGAGCAGCGAAGTAATAATCATGATGGTGCGAACTGAACTGCGGGAAAACGGAAGGCCCGACACGAAAGGTCCGACTCACCCATGCGCGTACGGCACGCCCCGTGCGCACCGACCTGACGCATGTTACCCGAATGCGCCCGGATTCAGCGCGCCGCCCGACTCGCGCGCCGCGTGCAGCGAAGGACATCCCTTCAAGGGCCGCCATAAACTAATCACGAAAACGTATAAAAGGCGTTGCGCGATGCTGCATGTGCCTCTTGACGTTACGATACAATAGCGCTTTTGGCGTTTGCGCCTCCCCAGATACCGCATGCAGGAGCTGCCTGAATGACTCACGTTGTGACCGAAAGCTGCATCAAGTGCCGCTATACCGACTGTG
>Ga0255336_100594_pt1 | contig 49135 bp, 50 predicted proteins | sample MeOH1_35cm_T3_17_FD_189102 | JGI IMG/M metagenome (GOLD analysis project Ga0255336, IMG submission 189102) | Sandy soil microbial communities from University of British Columbia, Vancouver, Canada - MeOH1_35cm_T3_179 | ecosystem: Engineered > Artificial ecosystem > Sand microcosm > Unclassified ... | reverse complement strand
GGTCCACGAAGCCAATTTGACGGCTGTGGAATTAGGGCGTCCAGGCTTCTTGGACAGGAGTGTTGGGATGTAAATGCCAGTCATGAGTTGACGAAAGTTCCAAAATCATCCGCCAGGGCCGACCATTTCTACTTTTCGTCCTTTCAAAGATCATTTCGAACGGCTTTCTGCATGTGGGAGTTACTTCCTTGTCATACTCAAAACCGTTGCTGATCCTCTCCAGTACGCCGTCCGGGACTTAAATGCACTTCAAAACCTCTCCCAATTTCTCCGAGATCTGTTCTTTCAGGAAGCGCGGAAGGTCACATTTACCGTGGGATTTGCTTCATCGGCAATAGACGTACTTGCCCAGCGCCTGCGAATATAATGCAACCATTCAATTAAGGAATGCGCCATGGAAACTACGATTACCAGCCCATATCGCGACGACATCGTGATCTCCTGGCCCGAACTGCACAGGGATACACGCATCCTGTGTCATGCGCTGATGAAAAAAAGCCCGTTCAAGGGCATTATCGCTATCGCGCGCGGCGGCATGATCCCGGCGGCGCTCGTCGCGCGCGAGCTGGAAATCCGTCTGCTCGACACGATCTGCGCTTCAAGCTATTACGAATCAGCCGAATCCGGCACCCAGAGCGCGCGTTCCGAGGTCAAGGTGCTCAAGGGCGTGGACCACGACGGCGAGGGCTTCCTGCTGATCGACGACTTGGTCGATACCGGCAACACCGCCCGCGTCATCCGCAAGCTGCTACCCAAGGCTTACTTCGCTACGCTCTACGCCAAGCCGAAGGGGCGACTGGTAGTCGATCTGTGCGTCAAGGAGTTCAGCCAGGACAAATGGATCTACTTCCCATGGGATATCGACTACAAGTTCGTTCCGCCGCTCAAGAAGAACCGCTAGACTAGGCGGCCAAAACGACGCATCGCAGAGCGAGTTACGCCATCCATTTCTGGATAATTGCTGATCGGTAAACAATCGAGAACCGGATACTACACGCCTCGGGAATATACCCCCGAGGCGCTTTCACGGTGACGGCAATTCACGGGCTACCGCTGCCTATCTGCGTTCTTCTCCGCGCCAGTTGCCGCTCCAGCCACCCTCGCCCCAGTCGCCACGACGCCACCCTCGGAACTGCGCTCCATCCACCACGCGGCCTTCGCGATACTCAAACATTCGCTCCCGTCCATTGGGATCTCGCGCATAGATGCGCAGCACCTTTGAAACTCTCGGGGCAGGATCGACGCCAAAGGCATCGTTGCTGACTCGGAATGGTTGATCTGCCCTCGCCAACTCCTTCAACCGCCGCGTCACGTCAACGTGCCTGCGCTCGTTGCCATATTGCGCACTCAAGATCAAATACTGGCCGGAATCGACGTCTCGGCCAAAGTCTCCGCGACTGCGGTCTTCGCCGCCGCGCCAGTTGCCTCTCCAACCACCCTCGCCCCAGTTCCCATTACGCCAGCCTTGGAATTGCGCGCCATCTACCACGCTGCCTTCGCGATATTCAAACATTTGCTCTTGTCCATTCGGACCACGGGCAAAAATGCGTAGCACCTTCTCCACTCTCGGCTCAGGGTCCACACCAAAAATGTTGTTTTCGATCCGGAACGGCCTGTCTTCCCGCGCCAGTTCCTTCAGCCGACGGGTCACGTCAACATGGCTCCGCTCGGTGCCGTATTGAGCACTCAGAATTACGTACTGGCCTTCGTCACGGCCATAGGGGCCTTGAGCTTCGAGCATTCCTGGCAAAAAGCACAAGGCCAGCATCAAGGTAATCGCAAAACGTATCTGAGACATCTGAGACTCTCCTGAGTTCCCATTGTGACTTACAAAATAGCTGAGATTGTACACCTGTCTCGCGCTCAGAAATCATTAGCGGTATTCCGAATCCACGATAGCGGGGGTGAAATCGAGAGACGTCATGCCCGCATCGCTTAGATGTGAGCGTGACGAGTGAAAACTATTTGTACATGGCATGCGTGCGCCACGGCCGGGCAACCTCAGGCTTCCCCAATCCTTAGAGCAAGTGACACGCCTCTCCAAAATCCAGCCGAGGCGCGCGCGGATGCAACGATGCTGGATCGCCATAACCGATATTGCACAGGAAGTTGGACTTAATTGTGCCGGGCACAAACTCTTCGTAGATAGCCTGGTCCTTCACATTTTCACCAAAAAATTCTTCGTCCACCTTGGCATTGTCAAAGCCGGACATCGGGCCGCAATCCAACCCCAGCGCGCGCGCCGCGATGATAAGATAGGCGCCTTGCAGCGCACTGTTACGCTTCGCCGTGACATCCGACAACTCCGGATTGTTGGCAAACATATCTCGAAACTGCGGAACTGCCGGTGCGAGTTTGGACAGCTTTTCGTAGAAACGCAGATCATAGGCAACGATCGCCGTCACTGGAGCCGCCATCGTCTTATCCACGTTGCCTGGGGCAAGCGCTGGACGAAGGCGCTCCTTTGCCTCTTTCGTCCGCAAGAACAAGAAACGGGCGGGGCTTGCGTTTGCGCTGGTCGGTCCCCATTTTACGAGGTCATAAAGCTTGCGAACCGTGTCATCTGTTACCGGCTTGTTCAGCCAACCGTTGTAGGTGCGGGCATTGCGGAAAAGAACATCAAAGGCGCTGCCGTTCAGGTTATCGCTCAAGGTCGTGTTCTCTCGATTCATTGTATTTCGCTTCTAAACTGTTCACTTAAACTATTCACTTTGATGAAAAGGCATCCACCATGGATTCAACGCTGTTGCACACGAGTTGCCCACAACACTTCTCCAGTGCAACTCCATCTCACAAACATTTAGTCTCTTCGCATGTGTTTACGCAGGTGAGGTTCTTATGAAGGAAGTACGTATCGGAACATCGGGCTGGGCCTACGCATCATGGAAGCCCGATTTCTATCCGCCCAAAACACCCGCCTCCAAGTTCCTGAACTATTACGCCACCCAGTTGAATTGCGTCGAAGTGAATTTCACCTTCAGGCAGCGCCCGCAAGCCAAGACACTACAGAGTTGGTGCGACACAACTCCCGATACATTCAACTTTGTAACAAAAGCGCATCAGCGCATCACCCACATCAAGCGCCTCAAGGATGTCGAAGCCGACGTCCTCGGCTTCTTCGAATCGCTTGAGCCGTTGTCTGCGGCTGGCAAGCTCGGCCCCGTGCTCTTTCAACTCCCTCCAAACTTGAAGTTGGATGTGGACCGCCTGCGCGCATTCCTGAAACACATTCCAACGGGCAAGCGCGCGGCAATCGAGTTCCGCAACGAGAGCTGGTGGAATGAAAGCGTATTCGACCTGATGCGAGAACACGATGTCGCGCTCTGCATTGCAGAAAGCGACGGTCTCGAAGTGCCCGAGGTTTACACTGCCGGTTTTGCCTATTTCCGGTTCAGAAAATCGGACTACTCTGAATCCGCCGTTAACAAGATTGCCAATCACTTGTCGCAGGTCGCAACCGAGCGCGACATCTATGCGTTCCTCAAGCACGAAGAAACACCCGAAGGAGCATTGAATGCCCGCCGCCTGCTCAATGCGCTCTCTACTCCCATAAGGAAAAGCGGGATCGCCTAGAAAGCTGTCAAATTCACCTTGTCCAACCAAACCGTATAGGGCCGCTGTGCGTAATCTCCGTCCATCTGGAAGGCAACATCGATATCCTCTATCGACCACGCTGGCTGGCTCGAATAAAGGAGATTGAGTGGATACGTCTGATCGTTTACCTGCACGCTCACATAATGAACCTGGCTCCCAACCCTTTCGAAATTCCAAATCAGGTGAACCCATGTATTTGCCGGAAAGGCGGTACAAGGCACCGATGTTGGCTGCCATCCTGTTCCTGGTGCGCCGTTCCATACGTCCCACTTACCATCAGCCTTGAAGTTGCACTCCGTACCGAATACCCAACGTGTATTGTTGAACGTCTGGTTCACGTCGAACTCCAGTGCTTGCGCCCGGTCCGGTTGGTCGATCATGAAATACAGGTCATAGGTGAAATGTGTGACATTACTGCCCGCGGCAAAATACTTTGTATAGAGTTCGTTCGAATACGGAGTCGGGCCTCCCATGGTGAACATTGCCGACGCCCCGCTCAAGGAAGGCGTGCTCTGCCCCTCGGTCATTGTGGAAACAGCATTGCCATTTCCCGCAGCGCAAATCTGGCCAGCGCGCGGATGTCCCGGAGGATACAGAGCGGAACATGGCTCCCAGTTCGGAAAATTCTGGATGTTGCTGACCGTCTGTGTTGGAGGTGAGACCACGTTCATATGGAAACTCGTACTCACGTCATTGCCCTTCTTGTCGGTTCCGATCACCTCCACCGAGTGGGGACCCGGATCCATCCAAATCAGGGCGTCCGCTGTGTTGAAGAAGGTGAAAAACTCCGCTACTCCATCCACATACACTCGCATGTGATCAATGGGATTCACCAGGCTGGCAAAGGCCAGAACGTGAACAGGCGCAGTCACCGAATCGTTGTTCGCTGGAGTCGATACGCACACTGACCCTGCACTCGTAGCTCCCGGGTTCGGCGGCGGCAGTGGCGCTAGCGCAGGAAACAAAGCCACACCGTTCGTTGGCCCTGCGTTCTCGGCTAATGTGACCACCGGACAGGAGCTCGACGGCACGGGAGTTGGAGGAGTTGGTGTGGGTGGCGTGGGAGCGGGAGGAGTTGGTGTGGGTGGGGTGGGAGTAGTGGGGGGATTCACAGGCTGTGTCGACGCCGTTGAACTCTTGCCTGCTCCACATCCTGCAAGCATTGCTACTGCGATCACCGCCACCAAGATCAAGAGACACTTTAGCCAATCGCCACCGGAAAACTTGACCACGCCACGCTCCTGAAGCACGCGATTCGTTTATGCTCTCGGATGCAAACCGCACGTCTCAAGGGGTCCGGTTCAAGGCGTGCAGGTCGCAAATTGGATGCCAGCGTCCGTATCGCGCCTCATCGCAAAGTGCCTCCCAGATTCAGCTCCCCGATTTCTCGCGCTGCAATTGGCGAGCAGCTTTGGAATCGGGGTATGATCGTTGACCTTGAGGTGGTCTGTGATGCAGCTTTCCGAGTCAATCAGCGCAATTCTGAAGCAGAAAGGTGGACTTGTTTGCTCAATTTTCCCAACCAGCTCTGTTTACGATGCCATTGCAATGATGGCTGAAAAGCAAGTTGGAGCGCTGCTTGTGGTCGTCGAAGGCAAGATCGTAGGCATCATTTCCGAGCGCGATTATGCGCGTAAAGTAATCCTGAAGGGGCGATCCTCGAAAGACACCAGCGTCTCGGAGATCATGAGTTCTCCCGTGATTGCCGTCTCACCGGAACACACGGTAGGCGAGTGCATGAAGATCATCACCGATCACCGCATTCGCCATCTCCCGGTGTTGGATCAGGAACGGCTTGTCGGTGTGATCTCCATTGGTGACTTGGTGAACTGGATCATCTCCTCCCAGAATGAAACCATTCGCCACCTTGAGGCCTACATTACTGGCACCCCAACATAGCTGACAGGGTTGCTCCTGCCGATCGGACTTCTTGGAAGGTCGAATGTAATGCGCCGCTCAAGCGCGTTGCGTTCAGGAGAGCAGATCGAGAACTTCGCAGAGTTGCTGTCTCAACTTCTTAATCTCTTCTTTGCCGTGGGTGACTTTCACTGGCGCAAGAAACGACAGAGTCGCCTGGGCTTCAGCCACAGCCTCATTCACCGCTGCTTCCAACGGCTCCTGCGCGGGCCGCGCCCCGCCTCGTGTCGATTCGCGCAGCTTCTCTCGCGCGCCTGCAATCGTGAAGCCCTCTTCATACAACAGACGGCGGATCTGCATGACGTATTCCACGTCCTTGCGGCGATACATCCGCTGTCCCGTGCTGCTTTTCGTTGGCTTGAGCTGAGAAAATTCCGTCTCCCAGAAGCGAAGCACATAGGTTGGAAGCTTCGCCAGCTCGCTCACCTCACCAATGCGGAAATAGATCTTCTCCGGAATGACCACTTCCGCTTGCGGCTTGGCGTGTTTGCGTTTCGCTGTAGGCATCGTGAAACCACATCTCTATCTTTGATTTTGTAACACGCGCGCAGAGCTGCATCAACGCCGCAACCGCCAAACGAAAAAGTCTCCGCCAGAAGCACGGAGACTGAGCTATGGGAATATCGAGGTCTAGCCACCTCGCGCTTCTAACTATCAACCCAGTACCGAAGGGCGTTTTGGAACCTTCTCCCTTGAAGAGTTCCTTCTATCTAACTATTAATATCAACATCTAGCATTCGAACTAGTGCTAGTCCAAGATTTTGTGGCTAGCAACTCTAATTGTCAACAAAATTTCTCTTCTTTTCACTTGACGAAGATCATTTCTCCAAAGCAATTTCACGCGAAAGACTGCGGCGCTCCCTTTCACTCCCGACTGCCAATCTTCCCCGCGTCGAGTCCACGGCAGAGCCTGAGTCAAATGTGTGCGCCCGGTATGCGGTGTTAAAATCAGGGGTTCCGTATATTCAAGTTTTCGGACTTGGACACTGATCCCTGTCCCTTTGAGAGGCGAATTGTCATGTCGAATTCGATGTCGGCCGTAGTCAAAGGCGAGCCGAAAGCGGGCGTTGAGATCCGCGAAGTTCCCATCCCGGACGTTGGTCCCGCCGACGTTCTGGTGAAGGTGAAGGTAGCCTCTATTTGCGGCACCGATCTGCACATCTACAACTGGGACCCCTGGGCGCAGGGACGCATTGCACCGCCTCTCATTCCCGGCCACGAGTTCTGCGGCTACGTCGCCGCCACAGGCAGCGAAGTCACAAGCGTAAAAGAAGGCGACTTCGTTTCGGCGGAAATGCACGTAGCCTGCGGCAAGTGCCTGCAGTGCCGCACTGGCCAGGGGCACATCTGCCAGAGCGTCAAGATCATCGGCATCGATCAGAACGGCGCTTTCGCCGATTACGTTGTGATTCCAGAATCAAACATCTGGAAGCTCGATCCAGCCATCCCGCACGAGTACGCCTCCATCCTCGACCCTCTTGGCAATGCGGTTCACACCGCGCTCTCCGGCGACCTCGCCGCCAAAACCGTAGCCATCACCGGATGCGGCCCCATTGGTCTATTCGCAATTGCCGTAGCACGCGCCTGCGGAGCTGCCCAGGTATTCGCCATCGAAGTGAATGAGTACCGCCGCAACATTGCGCGCCAGATGAAGGCCGACTTCGTGCTCGATCCCGCGACCGAAGACGTGCGTAGCATAGTTCGCGATCAGACCAATGGCTACGGCGTGGACGTAGTGCTGGAGATGGCCGGGCACAAGGATGCAGTAAAACTCGGCTTCGACATCCTGCGTACCGGCGGACGTGTCAGCCTGCTCGGAATTCCCTCACGCCCGCTCGAACTCGACCTCGCGCGAGACATCATCTTCAAAGGCGCAACTGTTCTAGGCATCAACGGGCGCAAGATGTTTGAGACCTGGTATCAAATGACCGCTCTCCTCAAAGCCGGCAAGCTCGATCTGCATCCTGTTATCACCAACCGCATGCCAATCTCAGATTTCAGCAAGGGCATCGAGTTACTCAATTCCGGCAAGGCATCGAAGATCCTGCTCTACACCGACGGCGTTGACAGCGCAATTTGAAGGGAGTTCCATGACAACCACTCGCACCAACCCGCTCTCATTTCTCTCGGATGAACTGAATGCGCTGAAACAGAAGGGAACCTACTTCAAGCTGCGTGTTCTTGAAGACGAGCAGGCTCCGGTCTGTCATTTCGACGGACGCAAGGTCATCAATCTCGCCTCCAATAACTATCTTGGACTCACCACTCATCCCAGACTTCGCGAGGCCGCCCTCGAAGCCACGAAGAAGTACGGTGTTGGCTCGGGTGCCGTGCGCACTATCGCCGGAACCATGAAGATTCACATGGAACTCGAAGAGCGCATTGCGCGCTTCAAAGGCGTTGAAGCTTGCGTCGTATTTCAATCCGGTTTCACCGCTAACGCCGGAACCGTTTCATCATTCCTCGGCAAGGACGACTACATCATCAGCGATGAGTTGAATCACGCCTCCATCATCGACGGCTGCCGCCTCTCGCGCGCCAAGATTCTCGTCTTCCGCCACAAGGACGTCGCTCACGCCGAAGAACAACTCGCCAGCATCGCCAATCTGCCTGGCAAGAAACTCCTAATCACCGACGGCGTCTTCTCCATGGATGGCGACATCGGCCCCTTGCCCGGACTCTGTGCCGCTGCCGAAAAATATGGCGCCATCATGATGGTCGACGACGCGCACTCCTCCGGCGTCCTCGGACGTAACGGGCGCGGCACCATCGATCATTTCGGCGTACACGGCCGAGTTGACATACAGGTGGGCACGCTCTCCAAGGCGATCGGCGCGCTCGGCGGCTACGTCTGCGGCACTCGCGATTTCATCGAGTACCTCTATCACCGCGCACGCCCGTTCCTTTTCTCCACCTCGCATCCGCCCGCCGTTGCCGCTGCGTGCATCGCAGCCTTCGATGTGCTGGAAAACGAACCGGAACTGATTGAGCGTCTCTGGTCGAACACTCGTTATTTCAAAAAGGAACTCGGCCTGCTCGGCTTCAACATCGGTGGCGTCACCACCCCGGCCAGCGAAACTCCAATCACTCCCATCATCATCGGCGATGGACGAGCCACCATGGACTTCAGCAAAGCCATCTTCGAAGAAGGCGTCATGGGAACCGGCATTGCTTTCCCAACGGTCCCGGAAGGCAAGGCCCGCGTTCGCACCATCGTCACCGCGACCCACACTGAGGCAGAACTCAGCCAGGCGCTTGAGGTTCTCGGGAGGGTCGGCAAACGCATGGGACTTCTCAGCTAACTGCATCGCAAGTCCGCGCAGTACAATGGGCAGCAGAGTTGCTGCCCATCTATTTTGCTCGGAGTTCGCATGAGATTCCTTCGCGCCCTTGCCATCATTCCCTTGCTCTGCCTTGCTGCACTCGCGCAGGATGGCCATCAGCAATACGCCGATCTTGGCACCTGCAAACTTGAAAGCGGAAAAGTAATTCTCGACTGCCGCATCGGATACCGTGTCTTCGGCCACCCTGCCCCAGACGGCTCCAACGTAGTCCTTGTCCCCACTTGGTTCACCGGCACCACCGAAGGGCTGGCACGCTGGACCATTGGTCCGTCTCGCACCTTTGATCCATCACAATGGGCCGTCATCGCCGTCGATGCGCTCGGCAACGGAGTCTCATCGTCGCCGTCCAACAGCCCTCGGCAGCCACGAATGCAGTTTCCTCAATTCACCATGCGCGACCTGGTCGAAACTCAGTACCGGCTACTGACGGAGACCCTTCACTTCAGACACATCCATGCTGTCTCTGCGGTTTCCATGGGCGGCATGCAGACCTTCCAGTGGGCTTTCTCTCATCCGGAGTTCATCGACACAGCCGTTCCCATCGTCGGCACACCGCGCCCCACCGCGTTCGACCTGCTGCTTTGCCGCGCGGAGATGAATGGAATCATGCAGGATCGCCAATGGAATGAGGGAAATTACGAGGGACACCCAAACTTCCGCACGGCCACCGACATCCACACCCTTCTCCTCACCACTCCGATCAATCTCATCAAGAACACTTCCTCGGCCTCCGCGCTCGATGTAATTCAGAAAGCCGAGGCCGATGACACCTTCGACGGCAACGATCGCATTCGCCAGTTGCAGGCAATGATGGGCCAGGATGTCGCGCAAGGAAAAACTCTCGCCGAGGCAGCGAAGTCTCTGAAGGTTCGCATGGCCGTCATCGTCAGCCAGCAGGACCACATGGTGAACCCAACATCCGGGATTGAGTTTGCAAAAGCCGCAGGCGCGCCATTGTTAGTCCTCACCGGCGATTGTGGACACCTCGCCACTGGATGCGAAGGCGACACCCTGAAATCATTTGTGGAATCCGCGCTGAAAGGCGATCAAAAGTAGGTCTGTGTCCAACAGAAGAAGCTGAAGATTATTCATTGGAGAGTTCGGCAATTAGCTCCTTGCCGAACTCCTCAGCTTTGATCTTTCCAATTCCCTTTATCTCCAGCAGTTCACGTATAGAGCACGGACGAAGACGCGCAACTTCCAACAGGGTGGCGTCGTGCAGAATTCGAAACGCGCTCCAGCCGCGTTCACGTGCGAGTTTCAGCCTCAGCGAACGCAGCCTCTCAAATCGAGCTTCCACGGCCTTCCCATGCAGGACACCCACCTTCCCGCCTGCAACTTCCTTCGATGCTTTGACCTTCGCTCGCGGAGCTCGCACCTCGCTCCTCCTCGGCTCATCACGCATTACCGCTTCCGCAATTCGCGCCACGCTCTCATCTGATAAATGCAATGCGGAGTCGCTCACATTCGACTGCCTTTGACGAATGCGGGGTGATTGCGCTTGCACAGCCGAGCTCAACAGGTGCACAATCCGTGCTCCGAAGTTATCGACGATCTTGTTGTGCACCTCAAAATCATCGCGCAATTCGTCAACCGACTTCGGCGGATTCGCAATCAGCTCCTGCAGCAATTCGTCCGGCATATGCTGAAAGAACATCGTTCCCAGCGAGCGCACAACGTCGCGGCGCACGTCCTTCAGTCGCGCCAGCCGCAGGTCTCCGCCCGCAACCACCACCGCGCCGATTCCACGCTCCGCTGGGTCCGCACGCGGCGCCTTGGCCGTTGACTTGCCCGCGCCCGCTGCAACCGCGGCACCGGTCAACCGCAGCACTGGCCTGCCAGCTCGACACACGTCGCATTCGCAATTTTCCGGAATCTTGTTTTCACCGAAATACGCAAGGATCTGGCGACGCCGGCAACGCTCCCATCGCGCGTAGTTCTGCATGGCGTCCAGTTGTTTTTGGGCACGCTGCCGCAGCGCGGAAATTTGTTTAGCAGTTATCTTGTTGTTGGTATCGCCGATCTTTTCGATGAAGAACTTCTGCATCATCACGTCAGCCGGGGCGAAGTACAGAATGCATTCCGCGGGCAGTCCATCGCGCCCTGCCCGCCCCGCTTCCTGGTAATAGGCTTCGAGGCTGCCTGGCAGATCGTAGTGAATCACATAGCGCAAGTTCGGTTTGTTGATACCCATGCCGAAGGCATTGGTCGCAACTACAATGGCGTCGTCGCGATCGATGAAGCGCCGCTGATTGCCCCCGCGCGCCTCCTGATCCATTCCCGCGTGATAGGCCACCACCGTGCGCCCGCGAAGATTTTCTTCTAAAAGCGCAGCCAACTGGTCCACGTGTTTGCGCGTCGAGCAATACACAATTCCGCCTGCATTCTGTCGACGCAGGTACTCTATCAACTCCCGATCTTTATTCTTCGCCTTCGCAAACACAATCGACTGATAGCTGAGGTTAGGACGATCAAAGCCGGTAACGTGAATCGCCGGACTCACGAGTTCCAGGTTGCGCACAATATCCTTGCGCACCTCTGGCGTTGCCGTTGCCGTCAGCGCAATCGTCAGCGGATTGCCTAATTGCTTTCGCACCTCGCCAAGCCGCAAATATTCAGGTCGGAAGTCGTGCCCCCATTGACTGATGCAATGTGCCTCGTCGATTGCCAGCAGCGACAACTTGCGCCCCGTGATGATCGACATAAATCCCGGAGCGCTGAATCTTTCCGGCGCGACATAAAGCAGTCCGCGAAATCCATCGCGCAGCCGCCCCATTACCTCGCGCTGCTCATCCCAGCTCTGCCCGCTGCACAACATCATCGCCGGAATCCGCAAAGTGCGCAGTTGCCTCACCTGGTCGGTCATCAGAGAAATCAGCGGAGAGATGATCAGCGTGAGCCCGCGCAGCGCGACCGCCGGCAGTTGATAGCACAGGCTCTTGCCCGCGCCCGTCGGCATTACGACCAGCGCATCGCGTCCGGCGAGCACGTCATTCACAATCTCGCGCTGCTGCAATCGGAAGTGCGCAAGTCCGAAAATCGAGGTCAGGATGGAATCGACATCATGCATGCTGGAAATCTCACTCTAACAGCAAAAGGCCCGCGCTACGCAGGCCTTCTTTTCAACTCTTCTTTGCCCTGACTTCACAGGCGGCAAAGCTTGACTAAAGTTCGTTGAACACAACCCTGCCGCCCACAATCGTCGCCCGCACTTTGCCGTAAAAATGCATTCCGTCATACGGACAGTTGCGCGAACGCGAGCGCGTTTTATCCACTTGGTAGGTCCAGAGCTTTTGGGGATCGAAGATGGTCACGTCGGCCACCGCCGCTTTTGCCAGCGTGCCTCTGCCGTTCAGTCCCATAATTCTTGCAGGATTGGTCGAGAGCAACTCCACCACTCGCGTCAACGAAACTTTGCCCGTGTGATGCAAAACAGTGATCGTCGCCGCCAGCGCAATCTCCAGACCCGTAATGCCGAAAGCGGCTTTGTCGAACTCTACTTCCTTTTCAAACAGTGCGTGTGGTGCGTGATCCGTTGCGACCGCGTCGATTGTTCCATCGACAAGCGCCGCAACCATAGCGTCGCGATCTGCCGCCGAACGCAGCGGCGGGTTCATCTTGTATCGCGTGTCGTAGTTCGAGCAATTTTCTTCTGTAAACAGGAAGTGATGCGGCGTAACTTCCGTAGTCACATCCACCTGCGAAGCGCGCCCCAATCTCACCATCTCCAGCGACTTTGCCGTCGAGATGTGCGCCACGTGCAGTCGCCCGCCCTCCTGGCTCGTCAGCCGGATATCGCGCTCCACCATCTGCCATTCCGACGCCGCAGGTTGTCCGCGCAATCCCAACTTGAAGGACGTGACGCCTTCGTTCATCGGATTACCACCGGAAATCTTCGTGTCTTCCGCGTGTTGAATCACCGGCAGTCCTACCTTCGCAGCCATTGCCAGCGCCTCGCGCATAATGTGGTCATCGAGAATCGGCTTGCCGTCATCGCTTAAGGCCACGGCGCCCGCTTTTTTCAGCTCGCGATAATCACTGAGCTTTACTCCCAAACTGCCCAGCGTTGCTGCCGCAATGGGAAACACGTTTACTACCGCGCCGCGCTCTTCATCCTGCATCCATCGCGTCACCGCCGGGGAGTCATTGATCGGACGCGTATTCGGCATCGCGCAAACGGATGTGAATCCGCCTGCCGCGGCTGCCGCGGTTCCGGTCGCAATGCTTTCCTTGTGTGTCTGCCCGGGCTCGCGCAGATGTACGTGAAGATCAATGAATCCGGGAGCGACGATCAACCCGGTAACGTCCAGCGTTTCATCAACCGCGCACTTCGTCTTGCCGGGCTCGGCAATCTCCTCAATGCGGCCATCGCGCAGCACCACATCGGCCAAGGCGTCAAACTTGCTCGCGGGATCGATGAGATGCCCGCCCTTCAGCAGAATCGCGCTCATCGCTTTCCTCCGAACAGTGCCGCCAGGATCGCCATGCGCACTTTCACTCCGTTCAGTACCTGCTCCAGCACAACGGACTGCTTGCAGTCTGCAACCTCGTCGGTCATTTCCATGCCGCGAATCATCGGTCCGGGATGCATGACGATTGCATCCTTCTTCGCCAGCTTCAACCTGGACGCAGTCAGTTGATAGCGGCGAATGTACTCATCCACATTGATCTGCATTCCAGAGAGCCGTTCCTGCTGTACGCGAAGCATCATTACGACGTCCGCGTTGCGAATTGCATCGTCCATATCGCGGACAATCTCCACCCCCGGCGCCAATTCGCGCGCCGATTCCGGCAGCAACACGTCCGGTCCGCAGAACACGACGCGCGCTCCCAACTTGCTGAATAAGTGAGCATCGCTGCGCGCAACACGGCTGTGGAAGATGTCGCCAATGGTGACAATCTTCAGGCCCTTCAAACTTTTCTTGTGATTGAGTATCGTAAACGCGTCGAGCAGTGCCTGCGAAGGATGCGCATGCATCCCATCCCCTGCATTGATGATTGGAATATCGATCAGCCGCGACAGTAGGACCGGAGCGCCTGAGCTGGGATGCCGGATCACGATGGCGTCCACAATCGACTGCAGCGTCTGCCCGGTGTCTTTCAGCGACTCGCCTTTTTCAATACTGGCGGTCGTCGCATGAATGACCACCGTCGAAGCGCCCAATGATTTGGCGGCAATTTCGAAGCTGGTACGGGTGCGGGTCGAATTTTCGTAAAAGAGAAGAGCGATGCGCCGGCCGCGAAGCGTAATGCGCGGCCGGGCAGGATTCATGCGTTTCGCCAGTGCAAGAATTTCCAGTATCTGTTGCGAATCCAGCGGCTCGATCCCGAGCAGCGACCGGAGCTTGGCTTTCATGTTGACCTTTGCTTAGCCTTCCGATTCCGGCACGCGCTCAACCAGCAACACCTTCTCCATCTGGTCCGTCTCGGTCAGCTTCACTTCGATGATTTCCGCATCCGTGGTCTGTACGCGGCGTCCCACAAAGCTTGCTTCTATCGGCAGTTCGCGATGACCTCGGTCAATCAAGGTCAGCAGCTTCACGCTGCGGGGACGGCCCTGATCGAACAGCGCATCCAACGCGGCGCGCACCGTGCGACCTGTGTAGAGCACGTCGTCGCAGAGCACAATATCTTTATCCGTGATGTTGAACCCAATGGGGCGCGGTTCGACCACCGGCTTCGGACCCACTGTGGAAAGATCGTCACGATAAAGCGTAATGTCCAACGTGCCCACAGACACGGGAGCTTTTTCGATACGCTCGATGTGCTTCCCCAGGCGCTCGGCAATTGGAATGCCTCGCCGGCGGATACCGATCAGACCAAGGGTTTTGATCCCATTGTTCTTTTCTACAATTTCATGAGCCAGGCGAACCAAAGTGCGCTCAATTTCGGAGGCAGACATGATCTGCCCTTTTTCACGGAGATGAGGAGGCCGAGAGATAACGTTCATAACTGATTGAATGATACGCGACGTGGCAAGCACCGGGCAAGGAATTGGCTAATCTTTGCGAACCGTTTCCCGTCCAAACAGGGCTGCTCCCAACGCGCCTCCCAAGGCGCTGAAGATCAAAAAAAATATTGCCGCAATCGCCAGAAACACCAGAACCATGATCACCAGGCCGTGATCGGTTGTTATGTAGTCCCGGAATTGCTCCATAGCCTGGCGCACTTCGGGGTCGGCCGCCGCGGCCGTCGCTTCCCGCAGTTTGTCCCGGAATGCAGCGCGCAATTCCATGCGCTCACTTGAAGCAAAGAGGCGCAACGTACTCAGAATCGCGAGCAATCCAAATCCCGATCCCCCTGATAGAAGCCCGAGCTTTATGCCCATCCAGGGAGTTACCGTACGAAATTCCGCGCGGCGACGGTACAGAGTTACAGCCAGGCCGCCCGAGGCGAACATACAGAGCATCGCCAGCGGAATGATGGGAATCGACGTTCCGACCGCAGCCAGCATGCCTGCAACGAGCGCGGAGCTAAGTGCAGCACGCCGGACTAATTTATTTTTCGATGCTGGCCGCAGTATCTTCTCGTTCGCGATCATGGGCGCGCGACGGTCGTCAATGGGCTCTGCCGGAGGCTGCAGGTCTTCGGGGGTTCCCGGGGGGAGGGGTTCCGTGACGGGAGCCGTAGGGGGGCGCACGGGCACCCTGATCTGCGGTGCGTTACATTTCGGGCAGAACGGGCGTCCGCTCTCTACCTCTGCCCCGCATTGGCTGCAAACGTGCTCCACTCAACAAAAGCTAACAGCCCCGTTGACCAGACGCAAATGGAACGATTCCCACGGGGTCAGTTCAGCTCCTCAGTCTGCACATTACGATGGCTGCTTGCCGCCGAAGCTGTCATCGTTCTTGGTGTTGCCAAGGTGAACATAAATCAGCTCAAATTCCGAACCTTTGCCGTTGGGTTTCACCGCAACATCGTGCTGATTGCCCTCGGTTCCCACCTTCAGACGAACCTCATCGCCATGAGCCTGATCCTTCCCGCAAGTCACTGGACTGTCCGGGCCCCGGCCACTTCCGATCTCAACGTCCTGAGCTTTGCCTTTGCACTCCACTACGTTGCCGTAGCTGCCCAGCTTGCTGCGATAAAATGCCAGTACCTTCTCCGGGGGATCGTCCGCAGTGAACTTCAATGCCACAACCTTTACCTTCAGGAATGGCGTACTCACATTCACATTGGCTCGTCCCTTGTCGTCTCCCGAGCCTTGCTTTTCCTGCGCTCCTGGGTAGAGAGGAATCCCCGAGTCGTTTGCCGTTGTCTCCGTATCGACCTTGACGCTGGCTCCGGGTGCTTCGACACTGACTTTCTCGTTATCCCCGTGATTCTCGTGACTCACCTTGCATGCTGCGAGCGTCAGCACTCCACACGCAATTGCCAAGGCAGCTGCCGATAACCTTTTCGTCCTCATGTCACCCTCGAATGTCTTGTACTCTCGCGCTTCGCTATAGTGCCCGACACACTTCCGCACAAGAGTCAGTACGAAAACCGGTGTGCTGAAGTTCCACTTTCCGACCGATTTTCTAGCGCACCACCTGCACCAGCAGCCACATGTTTAATCCGGCGATCAGCGCAGCCACAAACCACGACAGCACCTTCAGCCACGCCGGATTCACGAACTCGCCCATGAGTTTCTTGTCGCTGGTGAACATCACCAGCGGCACCACGGCAAAACTCAACTGCATGCTGAGCACGACCTGGCTGAAGATCAACAGTCGCGCCGTTCCACTCTCGCCTGCAATGGCCGTCACCACAACTGCTGGAACGATCGCCACCAGACGGGTGATCAATCTGCGCACCCAGGGGCGGGCGCGGAGATGAATGAAGCCCTCCATCACGATTTGTCCGGCGAGTGTTCCCGTCAACGTCGAGTTTTGGCCACTGGCCAGCAGTGCCAGCGCAAAGATGCCGCTCGCCCCCGTCACTCCCAGCAGCCCGGACATCAGCTTATATGCGTCCTGAATCTCCGCCACGTGATGATGCCCGGCGCGATAGAACGTCGCCGCCGCCACCACGAGGATCGCCGCATTCACCAGCAGCGCGATAGTCAGAGCTACCGCCGAGTCAATGTTGCAGTAGCGCAATGCTTCGCGGCGGCCTTCCGGAGTGCGCGCATAATCCCGCGTCTGCACGATTGCCGAGTGCAGATAAAGATTGTGCGGCATCACCGTTGCGCCCAGTATTCCGATAGCGATGTAGAGCATCAGCGGATCGTGCAGGATGACCGGATCAGGAATGAACATCGACTTCAATGCCAACCCGAACTCCGGCTTCGAGAATAGGATTTCCAACCCGAAGCAGACTCCGATGGTCGCCGTGAGCGTGACCACGATTGCCTCAATGTAGCGGAAGCCGCGATTCTCCAGCAGCAGCAGCAACAGCACATCGAAACCCGTGATCACTACCCCAATCACCAGTGGGATATGGAAGAGCAACTCCAGCGCGATGGCCGAACCGATGACCTCCGCCAGATCGCAGGCGGCGATTGCGACCTCAGCCAGCAACCACAGGACAAAAGCCAGCTTGGCTCCGAAGCGTTCACGACAAGCCTGTGCAAGATCGCGCCCACTGACCACTCCCAGCTTGATCGACAGGCTCTGCAGCAGGATCGCCATCAGGTTCGACAGCAGAATCACATACAGCAAACTGTAGTTATAGCGCGACCCAGCCGCCAGATCCGTCGCCCAGTTGCCAGGATCCATATAGCCCACGGCCACCAGGAATCCCGGACCGGCGAAGGCCAGCAATTTGCGCATTGCGCCGCCGCGCACGGGCAGAGGAATGCGCGAGCGCACCTCCGGCAATGCTGTTGCCACAGTATCTGCCCGCCAATGCTGTCCGTCGACGCTCATTCTGCTTTGCTTCCCGTTTCGCGCATCAGCACACCTGATAATTCAGATGGGCCGGGGCCTGCAACTTCGACCAAGGCTAACAGAATGAACCAAGGTTTCGCAGTTTTCAAACTTTCAAACACATTATGCTGCGGCAGCCAGCTAATTCGTGCGGCCGCCGCTTGGCGAGCCGCCCAATTACGGTTGAACCGTTGAATCCTCTCGCTCGCAATTGACTTAACCCGTCACAACCTCATACCCTTTCCCGTTGGAGAAGTCATGAAAGTTCTTGTGCTGGGCGGCGGAGGCCGCGAACACACGCTGGTTTGGAAACTGAAGCAATCGCCGCGTGTAAATGAAATCTTCTGCGCTCCCGGCAACGCCGGCATAGCGCAGGAGGCAATCTGTGCCCCCTGTGATCTCACTCGTCTGGACTCGATCGTCGAGACCGCCGTCAAGATTGGCCCTGACCTCGTCGTCGTTGGCCCGGAAGTGCCGCTGATGCTTGGCACCGTCGATGAGCTCCGGCGCCGGGGAATCCCTGTGTTTGGCCCTACTCAGTCTGCCGCACAATTGGAATCCAGCAAGAGCTTTTCGAAAGCCTTCATGACTCGCCACCGCATTCCTACTCCGCTCTACGTTCAGGTTCATGCGGTCTCGGAGATCAAGAGCGCCATCGCCCACTTCAGCGCTCCCATCGTGGTCAAAGCCGATGGTCTTGCCGCCGGCAAAGGCGTGGTCATCGCAGCCAGCAAGGAAGAGGCCGTCCAAGCCGCGACCGCCATGCTGCAGGGCTCGCTCGGCGAAGCGGGACACCATGTTCTCTTCGAGGAGTTTCTGGAGGGCGAAGAGATCAGCTTCCTGGTGATGAGCGATGGCGAGCGCGTCGCTCCCCTGGTCGCCGCACAAGACCACAAGCGCATTGGCGATGGCGACACCGGCCCCAACACCGGAGGCATGGGAGCCTACTCCACCTCCAGCCTGATCGATGACAACATGCGCGCGTGGCTGTTGCGCCACATTGCCCAGCCGGTCATCGAGGGCATGGCCGAGGAGGGCAACCCCTACACGGGAATTCTCTACTGCGGCCTGATGATGACCGCAAAAGGCCCCCAGGTACTTGAGTTCAACTGCCGTTTTGGAGACCCGGAAACTCAGCCCATCCTGATGCGCCTGGAAAGCGATTTACTGGAGGCCTTTGAGGCAAGCATCGAGGGCCGCATTAGCGACGGCGTTTTCCATTGGAGTCCCGATCCGAGTGTTTGCGTAGTGATGGCCGCCGGAGGCTACCCCGGCCCGGTTCAATCCGGCCAACCCATATCAGGACTGGAGCGCGCCAACGCACTCGACGGGGTCAAGGTCTTTCACGCCGGTACCAGCCTTGTCGATGGTCAGATCGCAACCGCCGGAGGACGCGTTCTCGGCGTCACGGCCCGGGGAGCCTCCCTGGAATCGGCCGTGGCCCGCGCCTACGAGGCCGTGCGCTGCATCAGTTTCGATGGCATGCAGTACCGCGGTGACATTGCCCATCGCCGCCTCAAGCGTTAAATCCTTCGGACCGGGTCACGCATCTTTGCAAGAAGGACGAATCTGTAAGTAAGAAGGTAGAAAACAGAGAACATGGACAGAAAGCCGCTAGTCTCCATCGTCATGGGCAGTGATAGCGATCTCGAGATTATGAACGAGACCGCAAAAGCACTTGATCTCTTCGACGTTCCCTATGAGATTGACATCTCTTCCGCGCACCGCTCCCCGGCGCGCACCGGGGAATTCAGCCGCAAGGCCGCCGCGCGCGGTATCCGCGTCATCGTCGCCGGAGCCGGTGGGGCCGCGCATCTGGCCGGAGTCATCGCCGCAGAGACCACTCTGCCCGTGATCGCTGTTCCCATCGCGGCCACCTCTCTCGGCGGACTCGACGCTCTGCTTGCCATGGTGCAGATGCCCGCGGGAATTCCCGTTGCAACTGTAGCAATCGGCAAACCCGGAGCCACCAACGCCGGAATTCTCGCCGTCCAAATCCTTGCCACCGGTGATTCCACGCTGGCCGCAAAGCTATTGGCCTACAAGGAAAAGTTAGCGCGAGGGGTGGAAGAAAAATCGCGCAGATTGCAGGAGAGCCGCGCGAAATAAGCAGGAATTTACTTCGGAGGCTCGCTATGTCGACCACCTCGCTCGCACCTTTTCAGAAATGATTGCCGCTCACGAAGTCGAGTTCAAAAAGTGGGCGCAGTGGTTCCATGTGAAAATTACCCCGCGACCTTCGCGGCCGCTTTGATCTCAAGCTCAATGGTCGGTGGGTGCGTGAGCGTATTGTGAATCAGGCAGCGATGCACCGCTTCGGTCAAACCCTTCACATGCTCCTCGCTCAGTCCCGGAGCCACTTCCACCTCGATCTTGAAGTTGTCGAGCCGCGCCGGATTTTTCGCCTTGTCGGCCGTTACCCGAACCTTTGTTCCCTCGGCCGCCAATTTCTGCCGTTTCAGGTAGTCTGCCGCGTAAAATCCCGCGCACGACCCCAGCGAGGCAAGCAGCAGCTCAGGAGGCGTCATACCTTCGTCAAAGCCGCCGTTTTCTACAGGCTGATCGCTCACAACCGTGTTTCCGCGAGCTTTGATTTCAAACTGTACCGATCCCAGATGATTGACAGTTACTTCGAGCATTGCCTTGTCTCCTAATGATCTATCTCTGTCTCGCGCTGGCCAGCAAAATCTCGTCCAGCCGTTCCCGCATTGCCTGCCGCGCACGGTGCAACCGGCTCTTCATTGCTGGAAGAGTGATGCCTAATTTCCTTGCTACGTCCTCGCCGCTCATCTCCTCAAGGTCGCGCATCACATAGATTTCGCGGGCATCCTGCGGCAGTTCGCCAATGGCCTGCCACAGCAAAGCTTTCATCTCGCGCCGTGCCAATTCCACATCCGGAGCATCCTCTGCCGATTGCAATTCCGTGCCTTCGTCCTCCATCAACGAAAGTTGGAGCAGCGGAGCCAGTGCTTCGCGCTCCCGCAATTGCCAGCACAGCCTGCGTGCAATCCGCCCTAGCCATGCCCGGAACGAGGCTTTGTCGCGCAACTGTTCCAGGCTTCGATACGCTTTCAGCAGAGCTTCCATCAACACGTCTTCGGCGTCCGCGTGATTTCCGCATACCCGCAACATCTGCCGATAGACCGCGTCCTTGTGTTCGTTCGCCAGTTCTTCAAAATTCATACGTCCGATTGTGGAGCAAAAGTCTTCTATGGCGAAGCATTTATCTGCAACAAGGACCGGAAGACTGGAGTTCGTTCCCAGTTCCGGTTACAAGCTTGGCTTGGTTCCAAGGCATCTTCGACAGCACGATTCCCAACATGCAGATGTCGGTTGCTCCCGCAAATGTCAGCCCCGCGCCAACCAGCATTGCCAGCCATATTCCGGCATGGACTCCCGAAAGCGCCAGCGCAGTTCCGGCCAACACCATCAACCCAGCCCCCAGCCGCACCTGACGTTCCAGCGACCAGCGTGTCTTCACCGAGGTCACTACATCAAGGCCGCCCTGCGTCCAGGCATCAGTTCCACCGTCCAGCACGCGAACAGGCACATCGCTGCCGAGCCAGCCGGCCACGATCTTTGCCCTGCTGCCGGCCTTGCAGATCAGCACGACGCCGTCTTCCAACCGCAAATCCCTGCGGCGCGCCTCAAACTGATCCATCGGGATGCTTACCGCGCAAGGAATGTGTCCCGCCGCATACTCCGACGTTGTGCGTACATCGATCATCTGCGGACGCGGGCCGCGGCTCATCTCGTCTTTCAACTGGGCTACTGAAACCATCGTGTTCATAACTCTTGGCTCCCTCTGTCCATGAAGAGCGTCCGCCGGGGAGAAAGGATTCATCTCCCGGCAATCTGATCCGGTTTCCGTTTTTCAATGTGCATGACAATATCTGTGAAGAAGGATTCTTCACGCATTTACTCGTGACAAGAATTTCACCCTGCCTGAAGGCGAAGTAGGATCGACACCGTAAAGAGACGCTACGCCTCTACCGTGCTCGCGCTCCGAATGGCATCTCCACTCCTGGACGCATCTGCATCATCTCGGTCACGGTGGTAAACAGGAATCCTCGGTCCTTGTATTCGGCGATCAGCTCATCAGTGGCCTTTATCGTGTAGCTGCGATCTTCGCCCATGCGCAGGTGTCCTCCATCGTGCAGCAGCACAATCTCTCCGCCCGCAATCTGGCGGCGCGCGTGATTCAAAATCTGCTCATGCGATTTGGCCGACCAGTCAAAACAGGTCACGCGCCACATCACCGGAAACATCTTCAGCTCTTCGACTACCTTGAATGTCCCCGGCCTGCGTCCTCCGAATGGCGGACGAAACAAGAACGGGCGCTCCCCCGTAGCTTCCTCAATTGCCTTCGATGTGTCTTCCAACTCCTGGCGCAACTTCGCGTCACTCGCAAAGATCAGGTTCGGATGCGTAAAACTGTGATTGCCGATCGCGTGTCCCGCGGCGGACACTGCGCGAGCAATCTCTGGATGCTGCCGCACATAACGGCCCACCATGAAGAATGTAGCCTGCACCTGGTGCTTGTCCAAAACCTCCAGCAGCCTCATCGTCCAGGGATCGTTCGGTCCGTCATCGTAGGTCAGCGCCAGCACCTTCCTGCCTTCCTGAATGCCGTTGAAGTTTTCGCCATAGAGCTGCGACCACGGAACCATCGTGTGTACTCCGGCAAAGGTTGCGGCGCCCGCCGCCAAAGCTCCCGCTATATATCCAATCATCGCAATGATTCTATCCTCTTCCCATCTCCGGACGTCACCGGATTTGGCTTTCGCGTGACAACCCTGTTGCCCGTAGTGCTCGCCAGGCGCTATTCTTCCATGAGCCCTGAACATCGGAATCAGCGACCTCTCTACCATGGCCAATCTCTTTGAACCATCCCGCTATATTGCCGTAGAAGGTCCGATTCGCGTCGGCAAAAGCACTCTGTCCCGCTACCTTGCCGAACAACTGCACGCACAGCTCGTTCACGAACCCGAAGAAAATCCCTTTCTCTCAGCCTTTTACGATGGCGACGCCGGAGCGGCTTTTCAAACCCAGTTTTCTTTTCTCATCCAGCGTTTCGAACAGCTTCGTCCCTTGGCAGCCACTCGCAATGCGCAGAAGATTGTAGTCACCGACTACATCTTCGAAAAAGACAAGCTCTTCGCCAACCTGAACCTCAGCGACGCCGAGCTGAACGTTTACGACCGCTATTACAAGCTGCTTCGAGCCGAGCTGCCGACGCCCGATCTCGTCATCTATCTACAGGCTCCAATCGACGTGCTTCGCAAGCGACTCCGGCGCAAGGGCGCATCGAACGAGCGCCAGATCAGCGATGAGTACATGGAAGAAGTGGTGAAGGCCTACGAACATTTCTTCTTCCACTACTCCGCAAGCGATCTTCTAGTTGTCAACACAGCCGAGATCGATTTCGTCGAACGCAGCGAAGATCTCCAGGTTCTACTGCGCCGCGTCAGCGAACCGATCAAAGGCACTCAGTATTTCCTTCCCCTTGGACAACAGAATAACAATCGCGAGTAAGCATTTTCCGGATGGGCTGATTTCTCCCGGGATTGATCCGGAGAGCAACCATTGGACGGAAAGTTAATGGGTGGAAAGGCTGAGATTACTTAATTGCCAATCGTTGTGAGCGCAGGTCAACGATTGGCGAAGTGGTAATGGCCGGGGCGTCCCATGTTACAAGTTTGGCTATGGAATGCGGCAGAGAGGGTTCCGGAAGAGGTTCATCGCGGGAAATCCACAGATAAATTTCCGGAGAGGTGAGGGGATTTCCGATTTTCTGCGAAACGGAGACCCCAATCCCGGACACATCTCTGCCGCGCACATCCCTCTGACAGACTCACCTCCGACTCACCTCCGCCGGTTGCCTCTTGTTTCCTCAGCGACTACAATCAGCGCGGTCTATTCCACAGGCCACCGCGCTTCGGCGCACAGGCGGCATCCGCTCAGGCGGAGCCACACTGGAGGATTCAATGAGTATTACCACGGGCGATTTCCGCCAACGTGTTACCGTACACACTCTCGCGGAAAAGAAGAGCAAGCACGAACCCATCGTTTCACTCACCGCCTACGACTACGCGACCGCTCGCATTGCCGATGAAGCGGGGGTCGATTTCATTCTCGTCGGCGATTCACTGGCGCAGGTGGTGCTCGGCTATGACAGCACGCTGCCGGTGACAATGGACGAGATGCTGCATCACACGCGGGCTGTTCGTCGCGCGGTGCGTCATGCGTTCCTGGTGACCGATATGCCGTTTGGTTCGTATCACACGGGGACCAAGGCAGCGCTGAAGAACGCGGTTCGGTGTGTGAAGGAAGGCGGGGCGGAGGCCGTGAAGATTGAGGGCGGCACGTCGCGCGTTCCTTTGATCAGCCGCATGATCGACGCGGAGATTCCCGTGGTGGGGCACATCGGGCTGACGCCGCAGTCGGTGAACAAGATGGGCGGATACAAGGTGCAAGGGAAGACCGCGTCGGCGATTGACGAGCTGCTGCGCGATGCAGCCGCGCTCGACGAGGCCGGAGTGGCGGCGCTGGTGCTCGAAGGCATTCCGCGCGAGGTTGCTACACGCATTACGCGTGAGGTTTCGACTCCTACGATTGGGATTGGCGCGGGGCCGGATTGCGACGGTCAGATTCTGGTCTTCCACGATTTGGCTGGGATGACGTTCAATACTCCGGCGAAGTTTGTGCGCCGCTATTGCAACGCTGGCGAGCTGATCGGCGAAGGCATTCAGGCCTACCGGGACGATGTCCGCAGCCGCGCGTTTCCGGCCGACGGCGAGTCCTACCATTTGCCGCGAGAGACTCAACGCGCACTGGATGAGGCGCAGCAGGACACTCCTGCCGTCCACCACAAGTAAGCGAGACGAATGAAAGCCCTGCTCACCACTGTTTTTCTCTGTGTTGCAATCGGTGTGCCTGCCGCTCAGGCTCAAACTGCGCCAGGCACGACGCGACATGATGCCGCTCCGCATAAATCAACTGCTGTCGCGGGACGTACGGAGTGCGCGCTGGCCGTCGAGCTCTGCGTCACGGTTCCGGCAAACTGGCAACGGCTTGGCGATGTCTTCGAGAATCTCGGATTCGTTGTCGCAGAGCCGCATCGAGGAACCGACTCCGCAACGTGGCCCCAGCTTACGGTGGCCGCTATTGACGTGCCTTCGGCGAAGGACAGCAACGGGGCCGCGCCATCGCTCGACACACTGGTCGATCTGGTGCTGACGCCCGGCGATTCGTTCACAACGTCGGAGACCCTGGAGCGCAGCCGCGTCATTCTCAACGGGCATGCGGCGGAAATTGTGCGAGTCAAGCTGCACGACAACACCAATAAATCCGAGGCCGTCGAGGAGATTGCGCTGATCGAGGGAGAGGAGGCGCTGGTGTATTCGATTGCACTGCGCTGCAATCCTGATGATTTCGCGAGGCTGGAACCGGTGTTTCAGAAGGCGGCTCATAGTTGGCAACTGAAGCAGCTTGCGCCGCGGACGGCACCGCAAAGCGCACCTCAACCGATACCACAACACTCACCGCAATCCGCGGAGCCAGCCGCACCACCAGCGGCGCCGCAATCTACACCTAAACAGGATCCAGATAAGAAATGAGAATCATCCGCGACATTCGCGAAATGCAGGCGGCCAGCCGGATTGCAAGGGCTCAGGCATCAACCATTGGATTTGTTCCTACGATGGGCGCATTGCACGCAGGACATCTTTCGCTGGTGCAGCAGGCGCGCAAGCGGGCAGACCTTATTGTTGTATCGATATTTGTGAATCCATTGCAATTTGGGCCGAGCGAGGATTTCGCTCAGTATCCGAGGACGCTGGAAGCGGACTGCGAAAAGCTTGAGGGCGTGGGCGTGGATATTGTGTTCGCGCCGCCGGTCGAGCAGATGTATCCCGCTGGTGCGACGACCGTGGTCTGCGTCGAAGGACTGAGCGAGATGCTCGATGGACGGTCACGGCCAGGACACTTCAAGGGCGTGAGTACGGTGGTGGCCAAGCTCTTTCACATCGTGCAGCCGGACTACGCCATCTTTGGACAGAAGGATGCCGCGCAGGTGGCAGTGCTGCGGCGGATGGTTCGCGATCTGAATATGGATGTGGAATTAGTGGTAGCGCCGATTGTGCGGGAGGCAGATGGGCTGGCATTGTCTTCGCGCAACGCTTACTTGACGACCGACGAGCGACGGCAGGCGCTGGTACTGCATCGCGCGCTGGAACGAGTCGCCGCACATGCGAAGTCGGGCGAGATCAGCGCGGCGAATCTGCGGAAGGTGGCGCTGTCGGTGTTGGCAGCCGAGCCAGCGGCGAAGATCGATTACTGCGAGATTGTCGATCCGGAGACGCTGGAGGCGGTCGAGGACGTTAGCGGGGGAGCGCTGGTGGCGGTGGCGGCTTCGTTTGGAAAGACACGGCTGATCGATAATTTGCTGCTGGGGAAAAGAGACTGAGGGGCGAGTGCGCGGCGGTCCCCATGTTAGTCGCGCAAAGAACGCGCGACAAATATGGGCCACCCGGGCGCGGTTTGTCCGCCGTTGCAGAGCAATAGCAAGGGCAAGAGCAAGGACAAGGCTAGGGCGGGATTCTGGTCCCCCACTGAAGCCCAACAGCGGCGGGACCTGAATGGGCCACCCACCAGCCATAGGGGCAAGTGTTTGGTTTCCGCGCGTCGATTAGTAGGCTACGCTCGAAGCAAAGTCAAAACACCCACCTCTGCCAACAACAGGCAGAGATGGGGCACCGGTGAGTCAACGATGACCGGTTGAAGTGCCGTGGGGGGTATTCCTGATTCGTGGTCACCTCTATTGACTTGCGGCGGAGCTGGGGCGAGAAGGCGAGGGGCTTGGGACGGGAACAATGCTAAAATTCGCATCTTATGCAGCGCTGGCATGTTCGTGCGTATTTGAGAACGATTGCACTGATCGGGTTGATGATTTGGATGGGAACTCTGCCCGCCGCTGCGGCGCGCCGCAAGGATCTGCCCAAAAAGATTGACGCTATTCTGGCGCGGCCAGATGTGGGGCGGGCTTTCTGGGGTATTGAAATCGACGATCTGGACACGGGGAAGGTCGTCTATTCGCACGACGCGGACAAGCTGTACATTCCTGCTTCAAACACAAAGCTATTTACTACGGCGGCGGCGCTGGCGTTGATTGGGCCGGAGTACCGGGTGCGGACCACGGTGGAGTCGGCTACGGTTCCGGATAAGTATGGACGGTTGAGCGGCGACCTGGTGCTGGTGGGGCGCGGCGATCCGAATATGAGCGGGCGCACGCTTCCCTACAACTTGAAAACCCAGCGGCCACTGGCTCCGGCGCATGTGCTGGAGGAGATGGCCGACCAGATTGTGGCTCACGGCGTGAAGGTGATTGACGGCGACATTGTGGGCGATGACAGTTTTTTCGTTTATGAGCGCTACGGCGAAGGGTGGTCGCAGGACGACTTGATCTGGGAATGGGGCGCGCCGGTTTCGGCCTTGGCGATTAACGACAACGTGGTTTACGTGAACATCCTTCCGGCGGAACGGGTGGGGGATCGGGCGTTTGTCGGAATCGCGCCGTTTGCGGAGTATTACCACATTGAGAACCGGGTGCTGACCACTCCGGCGGGGACGGGGCCGAGGAAAGTTTTCATCCAGCGGCAGCCGGGGGCGAATCGGCTGGAGATCTGGGGGAATATTCCGCAGGACGATCCGGGGGCGGGCGAGGCGCTGGCGATTGAAGAGCCGGCGGAGTTTTGCGCGCGTCTGCTGTGGGAGTTGCTGGCCAAGCGCGGCGTGGTGATGTATGGCAAGACGCGGGCGCGGCATACGGCGATGGCGAGCCTGGGAACCATCAGCGTTACGACGAACGTTCCAATGGGCGGCGGAACGGATGTGCCTTCTCCGCAGCAGCCGACAGCGCCGGCTCCGGTGGTTCTGGCCGAGCATGATTCGCTGCCGCTGGGACTGGATATCAGCGTGATCAACAAGGTGAGCCAGAATCTGCACGCGGAAGTGCTGCTGCGGTTGTTGGGACGCGAGAAGGGTACGGGCGGCTCGGTGGTTGGTGGGCTGGAGGTGCTGCGAGGATTTCTGGCGCAGGCCGATGTAAGGCCAGAGGAATATTCGTTCTCGGACGGCTCGGGGCTGTCGCGGCAGAACCTGGTGTCTCCCCGGGCGGTGGTAAAGCTGCTGCGGTTTGCGGCGACGCAGACGTGGGGCAAGGAATTTGCGGACAGCCTGCCGGTGGCGGGTGTGGATGGAACGCTGGCCTCGCGCCCGAAGCCAAGCGCTCCGGAGGCATTGCTGCGAGGCAAGACCGGATCGCTGGATCACGTGAATGCTCTCTCAGGGTACATAACGACCGCCAAAGGCGAACACCTCGTGTTCTCGATTATGGCCAACAATCACACGCTGGCGCACAAGAAGGCGAATGAAGTGGTGGACGAAATTGTGCGGGAAGTCGAACAACTGCAGAAGTAAGGCACTCGCGGGGCATCACCTCCGGTGGGTTAGAACGGTTTCACGGAAGGTATATCGCCGGGAAAAGAAGAATCGATGGCGGGCTGAAAAGCTTGAGGGCGCACGGGAGACTTGGGCATTGCTGGGGTCCTTCGCTGCCGCTCAGGATGACCCGCTCAGGCACATGGCAGACACATCTGCTAGGGGAACCGATCAAAACTTAGGTTCGGAGGAGAGGCGCATGCTGGAAATTCGCGCGGCACAGTCGGAAGATGCAGGGACCATCCTGAAACTGATTCAGGGGCTGGCCGAATATGAGCACGCTCCGCGTGAGGCTGTGGCTACCGAAGAAGATTTGCTGCGCGATGGATTTGGTAAGGAGCCGAAGTTTCACTGCGTGATTGCCGAATGGGATGGGGAGGCGGTGGGTTTCGCGCTCTATTTCTTCAATTACTCGACGTGGAAAGGGCGACCGGGAGTGTTTCTGGAAGACCTTTTTGTGTGGCCGGAGTATCGCGGCAAAGGGATCGGAAAAGCTCTGCTGCTGGAACTGGCGAAGATCGCCGTGGCCAACAAATGCGGGCGCTATGAATGGCAGGTGCTGGACTGGAACACTCCGGCGATAGAGTTCTATGAGGGGCTGGGAGCGAAGCGGATGAAGGAGTGGCTTCCTATGCGGGTGGAAGGCGATGCGCTGATGGAGTTGGCGAAGAAGAGCTAAGGCGGGCGCTTCAAGGAAGGTATATCCCGAATCGATGGCGGACCGAAAAGCTTGAGGCCGCGCGGGAGGTTTGGGCCTTGCTGGGGTCCTTCGCCTTCGGCTCAGGATGGCCCTCTCAGCAGATGGCAGACACATTTACTATGGAACCGCGACTAGTCCAGAGAAATCGCGGGGAGATTCGAAAGAGAAAGCCGCCTGGTAGCAGGCGGCTTTTTGAATCCGAGGAACAAGGCCGATTATGCAATTGGCTGCGAGGCTTTGCGCGAGAGCTGCGGCAGCAGGGCCGCGACTCCGAAGAAAGCTCCGGCAAAAAGCAGATCGCTCGCTACCGAATTGCGGAAGAATGGAACGGCCATCGCATAGCACTCGGCGAGACCGGCGAGGGTTTTGGGATACATGTTCCAGATGGCCCAGACGGAAAAGTTGCTGACGGCGAAAAACGATACGGAAGCCGCGAGCGACGCTCCGACGACACGCATGGGAGTGACGTTGGAGGAGAGCAACGATCCGAAGAGCACGATGGCCACATACCAGGCCCAGGTCACAACGTCAGAGGCGCTGAGAGGATAGCCATAAACAAAACGTGAGAGCAGCACATCGGAAACGATGAACAGTGTCACCGGAATCCAGGCATGCTTGCGCGGCATGCGCGCGCCGAAGAACAGCAGCGACGCAGCTACGGGCGTGAAGTGGAAACTGCCGTGGTTAGCAGCAATGCCGAAACGGGCGGCGATGGCGACGAGCACGAAGAAATAGGGAAGCATGTTCACCTCAATAGCTCAACAATGATTCTGTCGCGCCCCGGAGCTGACGTCAAGCGGGTGGGCGAAATTATTGAATGTCAGGAAAACGAGATTCGGCCCGGAGCGGAGCTGGGTTGCACGTTTTCTGGCAATTGTGCGGTCACTTCATGCTTTCGAAACCTTGCGATTCGACGTGGAGATGGGAGTCGAGGAGCATGAACGCTTCCAGCGGACGGCGGCGCTCGTCGGGGTAGAGAAATCTCACGTCAGTAAAATGCACCAGCTCGGCAGGATCGGGGGCGGCGGTGATGCGCTCGGCTTCGATAAGGGGGAAGCGTGCCCACTCGACGTAGGCTCGGCCGAGGTCGGTATTGCGCGCGGCCTGGATGACGGCGGTGTTCTCAGGCTTGTAATAGCTCTGGGCGCGGTTGCCGGGGTCGACCTCGGGACGAAGCGAGTTGACGTGCATGGAGACGTAGGCGGTCGAGGTTTCGGCGACTCCGGCCCAGTGGAAGGGATTGATCATGTAGGGGAAGGCGGCGATTTGCCTGGCGGCTTCGCCGTGAATCTCAAAGGCATCCATAGCGGCGAGAGCTCGCCGGTGCTGGTAGTCGCGCACTCCCCACAAAGCCACAACGAATAGCAAGGCGGCGATGGCGGCACCGCGTCCGCGCGGTCCATGTTGACGGGCGCCGATCTCCTGGCCTACGAGTCCGAAAAGCCCGGGCAGAACGAGGGCGGCGAGCAGGGCGGCGAGGATCAGGGGTTCGACGATGAATACGATGTCCCATGAGTACCACTGGCGCAGGAAGGGATAGAAGGGGCGGACGCCGTAGTTGTTGGTGAAATCGAGCAGGATGTGGGAGAGCGCGGCGATGCAGGCGAACAGGTAGAGCAATCCCCAGCGGCGTGTGGGCACCGGTTGCGTAGAGTGCTTCCAATGGCGGCGTCGCCAGAGCGCGTCGAGAAGCCAGACGAGGGCGACGGCAATCGCGGCGATGAATGGAACTCCGAGAAAGGTGTGGGTGATGCCGCGATGCTGGATGAATCCGTAGGCGGAGCCTTTGAAGTAGGCGAGGACGTCGAGGTCGGCGGCTTCGGCGGCCAAGGTCATGGTGAGAGTGGCGAGCGCGGTCTTGCGGTTGAATCCCGCACGCGACAGGGTGGCCCCGGTTAGGAAGTGGGTGACAGGTTCCATTCTATGCAGTTCAGGGTGGCAAGGATTGCGGGGAAAGTCAAAGGGATGATGGCGAGGATAACTCCGGCAAGTGGGAGCGCTCGAGCGAAAGCGAAGAGTAAAAGCGAAGAGCAAACGCGAAGAACAAGAGCAAGAACAAGAACAAGTTCAAGTTCAAAAGCCCCACTCAACGAAAAGAGCGTTGAGTGGGCCACCAGGAATTCAGGAATCCCGCCACCCGCGATTTCACTCGGCGGTGGGCGGGAGCAGGAGATTCAGCGCGTGGGGAATCATGGAGATCACGGTCGGCACGGGGCCAAGGATTTCGCCATCGGCCTGGACGCGGAGAGCGGCTCCGCCGGAAGCAGGAGGGTGGCAGATTACGGATTTGGCGGAGATGAAAGAGATGCCGCAGTCGGGGGAGTCGAGGTCGAGATCCTCATATGGAGCGAGGCCGGTGAGCGCCTGCAATGCATAGCGAAGGAGGTAGGCGCGATTTGCGTTATGCATCAGCATGAGGCGCAGGTCGGGCGAGAGTAAGGAACTCCCCGGGCGCCAGTGGCGCAACGGGCCTCCAAAGGAACGAACCCGCATGGCCGCCAGTTCGAGGGAGGTGGTCTGGATGAGCTTGCATTCGGTGGTGATGATCTCTACAGGAAAAGGGACGAACTGGTGGCGGAAGAGGAGGCGAGCGCCGTGCTGATAGTAGGCGAGGAATCCGCCGCGCTGCTTGGCTCGGGCGCTGGCGCGATAGATCAACTCGGCGTGGACTCCAACACCGGCGGCGACGGTGAAAAAGCGAGTGCGTCCAGCGCTCTGGATGCGTCCGAGAGAGATGCTTTGCGGGAGGAAGCCGAGGAGTTTTGCGGCGGCACGCTCGGGATTACCGGCTAAACCCAGGTCGTGGGCGAGCACGTTTCCGGTGCCGAGAGGGATAACGCCGAGCGCGGCATTGGTTTCGGCTACGCCCTGCAGGACATCGAAGACGGTTCCGTCACCACCGCAGGCAAGGACAGCGTCGCATCCGGCGTTGATGGCTGCGCGGGCCTGGTCTCCGGCGGAGCCCTTGGATTTTGTGGGCTCGATGACGGCTTCGACGCCAGCGGCGCGGAGAACGTCAGCGACGCGGCGCATGGTCGCCATTCGCGATTTCAGGTGAGCTCCGGAGACGGGATTGAAGAGGAGCAGGGCTTTATGGAAGACGGGCATGGGGTAAGGGCAGCTTCTTGCAAGTGGAGTATAGCGCATGGGGTGGGGGCGAGGTGAAAGCAACAGCAAAGGTTCGAGAATGGAACGGCGCGGCGGTCCCCATATTAGTCGCGCAAAGAACGCGCGACAAATATGGGCCACCCGGGGGCTGGTTGGGGTGAGGAAAATCAACGGCAAGGGCGAGGGCAAGAGCAAGAGCAAGAGCAACGGCAAGGGCAAGGGCAAGAGCAAGAGCAACGGTGATCGCCCACTCCCGGGATTGCCGTGCGATCGAGTTCTCTACTAGAAGCCTACGGCTGGGGGGAAGGACTGGGCGCAGCTCTGGGCGGAGGGACGCTCGGGGGAGTCGGAATCGGAGTCACGCTGGGATTCGTCGAAGCGGCGGAGAGCCTCCAAAAGCACGGATTGGGTGCTGTGGGTGATGGTGCGGGGGCACTCGGTACGTTCGAAATCGAGCAGGAACAAGCCGTCAGACCAAGCCACTACTTCGTAAACGGCGGGTTCCCCGGTGCGATCGCCGAGAGTAGCGTGGACCAATTGGCCATCGTGGAATTGCAGTTCGCCGCGCTGCTCGCCGTGGGTGAGCACGAGGCGGCAAGTTTTGCGCCCGATATCGAGGGTTTGCAGGAGATCGACTACGGACATCTGGGCGAGGGTGCCGCGAACACTGGTGGAGTTGGCGGCTTCGCGGGTGGCCTTGCTGAGCGAGATGCGGTCAAGCACGCGCTTGATGCGGGTGGTGGCATCATCGATGAAAAATGGCTTTTCGATGAACTCTTCGACTAAAGGACTGGAGCCGGCGAGAGGTCCGGCGATGTCGGCGCGCGAGGCGAGAATGACGACGGCCACGCGAGGGAAGGAAATACGCAATTTGGCGAGCAGCTCCAAACCGCTCAGGCCGGGCATTCTATAGTCAGAGATGATGAGGTCTGGGGTTTGTTTCTCCGCGTCGCGAAATGCCTCGGTGGCGCTGGCAAACGCGTGTACTGTCGCCAGGGGCGCAATCGCTGCGACCAGCAATTCGCGGATCATGGGATTGTCATCCACCAACAGAACACTTACGCGCGGTCCCATATCTCTCTCAGCTTCCGTTTCTTCAAAGGTTAGCGCTGGTTGCTACGGGGGTGGCGTTTGTACTCTCCACTCTTCCCGCCGCTTTTGCGCTCCAGCTGTATGTAACGGATTTCGATTCCCTTATCTAAAGCCTTGCACATGTCATAAACCGTGAGGGCTGCCACGGAGACGGCCGTGAGAGCCTCCATCTCTACACCCGTTCCAGATACCGTGCTGGCTCGGGATTGAAGAGTAACGCCATCTTCGCATAGGGAATAGGAGATATCCACGTAACTCAGGGCCACGGGGTGACACATTGGTATCAGGTCGGATGTCCGCTTGGACGCTTGTATTCCGGCGATTCGGGCAACTTCGAAGGGGTTACCCTTGGGATTCCGGTGCAGGGCGGCCATGACCCGCGGGCTCATGACGACCCGGGCGCTGGCTTCGGCGGTGCGGGCGGTGGCGGATTTGGCGGAGACATCGACCATTGCGGCCCTTCCCGCGGCATCGTAGTGGGAAAGCTCGGACTGGGACGACTTGGCCTTCGGGGATTTGGATTTAGTGGGCATTGGATTGGGCTCCTGTGATGAACAATGGTGGATTGTAAGTGATTTCCATGGTGAACGATAACGCACGACGGTTCACGCGGAATCACCAACATGGTTCCTTTGTGCACTTTTCCCAAGGCTCTGCATCTGCGAGAATCAAAAGGTGAACAACGAAAAATTGCAGGTGGCGGTGGTGGGCGTAGGCTCCTTTGGGCGAAATCACGCTCGCGTTTACAAAGAGCTGGCCGATGGCATTGAACTGGCGGCGATTGTAGACGCAGATATTGCCCGCGCTCAGGCGGTGGCGGCAGAGTTTGGCGGCAGCGCATTTGGCTCGGTGGGAGACATGCTGGCGAGCCGTCCCGAGGTGAAGGCCGTCAGTGTGGCCGTGCCTACGGTTGCTCATCTGGCGACGGCCCGCGAACTGATGGAGCGCGGCGTCGATGTGCTGATCGAGAAGCCGCTGGCCTTCTCCGTGGCGCAGGCCGACACCATGATTGCCTTGGCGAAACAGCATGGACGGGTGGCGCAGGTTGGGCATCTGGAGCGATTTAATCCGGCGGTGAGGGCGACCTGGGCGCTGCTGACGCGGCCTATGTTCTTCGAGGTACACCGGTTGAGCGTGTTTACTCCACGCTCGCTGGACGTGGACGTGGTGCTGGACCTGATGATTCACGATCTGGACATTGTGCTGAAGATGGCGAAGTCTCCGGTGCGTGAGCTGCGCGCGGTGGGATTGCCGGTGTTGAGCGGGAACGTGGATATCGCCAGCGTCAGGATTGAATTCGAGAGTGGCTGCATTGCGAACTTTACGGCGAGCCGGATCAGCACGGAAAGAGTGCGCAAGTTGCGATTCTTCCAGCCGGCGCAGTATGTTTCGCTCGATTACTCGCGCCGAGATGTTTTCTCGCTGACGGTGAAGCCTACAACGGGCGGGATGCCGGAGATCGTTCCGACGAAGCCCGCGGTGAGTGGCGAAGAGCCGCTGAGAGCGGAGTTGAGCAGCTTTTTGAACGCCGTGCGCCAGCGTTCCACTCCGGAGGTGACGCTGGAGGATGGCCGGGCGGCGCTGGCCCTGGCGATTGAGATTCAAAACCAGATGGCGGAACACCAGAAGCGCGCTCATCTGGACGAAGTAGCTGCCGCGATGCGCGAAGGCAGGGGATAGAACGGTTTCAAGGAAGGTATATACCGCGAGAAAAGAAGAATCGATGGCGGGCTGAAAAGCTTGAGGCCGCACGGGAGATTTAGGCATTGCGGGGGTCCTTCGCTGGCGCTCAGGATGACCCTCTCAGCACATGGCAGACACATCTACTCTGGAGCCGCTATATGGAACCTCTATAGAGAGTGAGCGGCGGCAGGGTTAAGAAAAGTTAAGCGCGGAGGCCCTTGCTCGAATAAGCCAGACTTGATGTGGGCACCAATGCGAAAATTGAGATGACCGCTCCTTCAGCGAAGGAAAACAGGGCAAGACCGTGAGCGCCGGTCCGTGCCGGACCGATAGCCCGGTCTGTGCCCCGCCGTTGCCTCATCCAATCTGGTGTAGAGAGGTATCGAGATCGAGTCCGAGAGCAATAACCAGATAGCGCCGCCTCCCGCGCCCAGCCCGGCGCCTTTGCCGCCTGCTGCTCCACGGCGGACAAGCGTTCTGGCCTTGGAGGATGAATCCCCGGAGTTTATGCCGCATATGCTGGCGGAACTCGAGGATGATTTGGCGCGCTCGCGAATGCGCGAGGCGTTCTGGATTTCGGTTATTGTTCACATTGTTCTTGTGCTGCTGGTGATCTTCTCGCCGCAACTGCTGCCGAATTGGGCGCAGCCTCATCTGTTGCGGGCGCAAGACCTGGCGATGAACAAAGAGCCGACCTACCTCGAACTGCCGCAAGACTTGCAGAAGCCTCCCGCGAAGGTTCAGTCCGACAAGTTGAGCGACAAGAATCGCATTGCGCAGACGACTCACCCGATTGATCGCAAGACGCTGGAAGAGCTTCGCGAGGCGCGATTGAGGGGAAACCGGACGCCGCCGGGACCGCAGGCTCCGCAAATGCCGCAGCAGGCGATGCCGCAAGGAACTCCCGCACAGCAGCGGCAGGCGAATCCGCAATCGGCGATGAACAATTTCCCACAGCAAAGGGTGCAACCGCAGGAGCAACCGCCTGCAAATCCGTTCAAGATGCCGGGCTCGGCGGGGGCGGCGATTGCACAGGCTACGCGGAATGCGTCGCGTGTAGGTTCGGTGGTGGGCGGCGGTGGCGCGGGATATGGGTACGGTCCGACGGACCGCAATGCCGCTATGGGGCCGTTCGATGTATTGAGCGACACGCAGGGGGTGGACTTCGGCCCGTACCTTTCGCGAGTGCTGCAGTCGATCAAAGCTAACTGGTACAACCTGATTCCCGAAGAGGCTCGGGCACCGCTGCTGAAGCATGGGAAGGTGGCGATCCGGTTCCTGATTACTCCGAACGGCAAGGTCGCGGGGATGTTCGTGGAGATGCCTTCGGGGGATGTGCCGCTGGACCGAGCGGCCTATGGTGGCATCACCGCGTCAGATCCGTTCTCTCCGCTGCCGCATGAATTCCATGGACCGTACCTGGCGCTGCGAATCACGTTTTTCTATAACCCGAAAACGGGCGAGATGGAAGGAAGATAGCCTCCGGGCGGCGAGAACCTTGTGCTCCCCTTCGCGTAGAATGAGCGCGTGCCCCTCCTAAACCGCCAGCCCGAAGCTCCATACACGGCAGGACTGCTGATCGTGCTCGGACTGATGCTCGTAACGGCCGCTGTCCGCTACTTCCCTTTTTTCCTGCACCAAGTTCTTGGATTGGGTTAGGTCGTGAGTGAGGCTCTCGCTCCGATGATCGTAATTGCCGGGCCTACGGGCAGCGGGAAATCCGCGCTGGCGATTGCGTTGGCATTGCGTTTTGGCGGCGAGGTGATTAGTTGCGATTCGGTGGCGGTGTATTGCGAATTTGAGATTGGAACGGCGAAGCCTGCGGCGGCGGAACGCGCGCGGGTGCGGCACCACTTGATTGACGTGGTATCGCCGGACGCTTATTTCACGGCGGGCGAATATGCGCGAATGGCCCGGGCAGCGGCGCGGGAGATCACCGGGCGGGGACGGATTCCGATTGTTTGCGGCGGGACGGGACTCTATCTGCGAGCGATGCTGGATGGATTATTTGACGGGCCGGAGCGCGATGAAACGCTGCGGGAGCGGTTGCGGCGACGGCGGCGGGCGGGTTCGCTGTGGCGTTTGCTAAGAAGGCTCGACCCGGAGGCGGCGGGACGCATTCACGCGAACGATGAGCCAAAGCTGATAAGGGCGATTGAGATTTGCGCGGCGGCAGCGCGTCCGATGAGCGAACTTCTGCGCGATGGACGCGATGCAATTCAGGGATATCGCATTCTGAGGATCGGACTGAGTCCTGAACGGGCGGCGCTCTATGAACTCATCAACAAGCGCTGCGCGGAGATGTTTGAGCACGGGTTGGTGGACGAGACTCGCACGCTACTGGAACGCTATGGGGCGGAAGTGTTTGCCATGCGTTCGCTTGGGTATCGGCAGGCGGCGGAACACATTCGCGGCGAGTGTTCACTGGCAGAGGCAGTGGCGCGGGCGCAGCAGGGACATCGGAATTATGCCAAACGGCAGTTAACCTGGTTCCGGAGGGAGCCGGAGATGGTGTGGCTGGAGTGCTTCGGGACGGAAGCAAGCGAGCGGGCCGGAGAGATGGTTGGGCCGTTCCTCGAACGGACAAATTGCGAACAGGGTACGGGGTGAGGCTGTATGGTTTATGAGCTGTGCGCGGAAAAAGAAGAATCGATGGCGGGCTGAAAAGTTTGAGGCCGTACTGGAGACTTGGGCATTGCTGGGGTCCTTCGCCTTCGGCTCAGGATGACTTTCTCACCCTGTCACCCTCTCGGCAGATGGCAGACAAATCTACTATGGAATTGCTCTAATTTTGGGAGAATGAATGCCATACATTTACATCGACAAGGTCCTTAACGAATTGCGCACCGAGTTGCTGGCGGCCATGCATAATGCGGTCGAGCGCGAGTTACGCAACGGCAAGGTGGACGTGAAGCGACTCTATCGCGCGTTCAATCGCGCGGCGTCAGGACAGTGCTCGAATCCGGTGCATATTTCTGACAAATGTGTGGAGACTTTTGAAAGAAGTGTGAAGAAGAAAAAGGTGGAGCTTCCGAGAAACGAAGAGCTTGGCACGGAATAGCCTTCAACCGGAACGGCTTATGGGTTTTGGTTTCCTCCCAAACCAGCCAAGCCTGCGAAAGTCAAAATCGAGCAATTCTGCTCTACCGCCCGCGAATGACGTGAGAGAATCTTTGTGCAATGGCGCGCATACAAAAAACGACTTCCAAGAAACGTACGAACCATCAGGGATTGACGGAGAAGCAGAAGCTTCGCCGCATCGTTGAATCGTTCTCCAACCTAAGCGTGCTGGTAATGGCCGATTTGATCGCCGATGAATTCATTTACGGCGAGATATCGCGGGTGTCGCGAGAGGCTCCGGTGCTGATCCTGAAGCATCGCGATCGCATGCTGGTTCCCGGCGGGGGCGCCAATGCGGTGATGAACCTTTCGGCTTTGGGAGTTACCCCGCTGCCGGTGGGCATGGTCGGCGATGATGAGGCAGGCCGCTCGCTGCTGCAGATCTTCCGCCGCAACAAGATCTCGGTGAGCGGCATCTCGAAGCTTAAAGGGCACGTCACGACGACGAAGACCCGCGTGCTCGCGTACTCCGCGCACTCGTCGCGCCAGCAGGTGGTGCGGATCGATCGCGAGTGCGAGGCGCTCAAAGACACCCATGCAGCACTGGTGGAGTTGGTGTCCTCGGCGCGCGAGTATGCTCCGGCGGCAGACGCCGTACTGTTGAGCGACTATGGGTATGGCGCGGTGTCGCCACGGCTGTTCAACTTTGTGAGAGCCAAGGGCGCTCTGGGCGACACTCCGGTGACGCTCGACAGCCGTTACCGCATGATGGACTACGAAGGCGTGACGGCGGCGACTCCGAATGAGTCCGAAGTAGAAAGCTCGCTGCGGATCAACATCGGTGATGATCGCGAAAAGCTCTTCGAGGCCGGTGCGGCGCTGATCAAGCAAATGAAGCTCAATTCCCTGGTCATTACGCGGGGCGGCGATGGCATGGTGGCCTTCGAGAAGAAGAGGGCTCCGGTGGAAATTCCCATCTTCGGCAGCAACCAGGTGGTGGATGTCACGGGCGCGGGCGACACGGTGATTGCAACCTTCACGGCAGCTCTTGCGGCCGGGGCGGACGCGTCACTGGCAGCCAAGCTGGCGAACTACGCGGGTGGCCTTGTGGTGATGAAACGCGGGACGGCCACGGTGAGCCGCGCAGAACTGCTTGCAGTGCTGGACGAGTAGGGAGATCTCGTGGGACGAATGATAAGCCGGGCAGAGCTGGCGAAGGTGGTTGCCGATTGGCGAAGGGCGGGTGAAACCGTGACGCTGGCCAATGGCTGCTTCGACCTGCTGCACGTGGGACATATTCGCTATCTGCGCGGGGCACGGGCTTTGGGGGGAAAGCTGCTGGTCGCCATCAATTCCGACGAAAGCGTGCGGAAGCTGAAGGGGCCGCGACGCCCGGCAATGCCGGAACTTGAGCGCGCCGAGATTATTGCGGCACTGGAGAGCGTGGATGCGGTAGTCATCTTCGACGAACCGGACGTGCGCGCACTGATTCGCGAGATCAAGCCCGACATCCAGGTGAAGGGGACCGATTACACGGCGGAGAGCGTTCCGGAACGCGATGAAGTGGTCATGTATGGCGGGCGGGTCGAGATAGTTGGCGATCCCAAGGACCACTCGAGTACGGAACTGTTGGGAAAAATAGGAAAGTAGGATTCATCAGGTGGGTACGATCCCCAGCCGCTTGGTTGTCACTGAAATGGAGTCTCAGCGGACTCCGTTTTCGTTTGCGGCGTTATCGTCAGGGGGAATCGGCAATATGCCTGAGACTTGCAACTTCCATGGGTGAGAATCGCGTTGTCGAGAACGTAAAGCTGAATCCCAGCGTGCTGATCGTCCGCCTGGGGGCGATGGGCGACATTCTGCACGCTCTGCCGGCGGTGGCGATGCTGCGCCGGTCGCTGCCGGAAGCGCGGATTGGCTGGGTGGTGGAACGGCGTTGGCGCGAGTTGCTGTGCGCGCCGGAGATTCCACTGGCGGGCTCTCGCGGAGTTGGACGTCCGCTGGTGGATGAAGTTCATTTGGTGGATACGCGGGCGTGGCGCAAACAGGTACTTGCCTCTAACACCCGGCGCGAGTTTCTGTCGGCTATCGGCGAATTGCGAGCGCGGGAGTACCGCGCTGCCCTCGATATGCAGGGGGCGATCAAGTCGGCGACGGTGGCAGAGCTGTCGGGAGCAAAGACCGTTTTCGGTTTTCGCAAGCCGCGCGAACGGGTGGCCCGCGTGTTTTACAACACTCTTGTCGATGGCCGGGCCGAACACGTGATTGAGCGGAATGTGGAAGTGGTGCAGACGTGGCTGGAGGAGATCGGTCTGTCGAGGGTGACTTCGACGCTGCAACCGGGCGCGGCGCTGCTGCCTCGGGACAAGGCGAGCGAGGCCCGGATTCTCTCGACGCTGAAGGCGATGGGACTGGACCGGTCGCCGCTCGCGATTCTGAATCCCGGCGCGGGCTGGGGGGCCAAACAATGGTCGCCACAACGCTATGGAGAACTGGCAAAACGGCTGGCCTCGCGGGGACTGCGCTCGATCATTAATTACGGTCCGGGCGAGGAGACGCTGGCAGTGGACGCTGTAGCCGCCAGTGACGGAAAGGCCGTACCGCTGTTCAGCTCCCTGAGCGAACTGATGGGACTGGCTCGGCGCTCGGAGCTGTTTGTCGGGGGAGACACAGGACCGATGCACTTGGCCGCCTTGCTGGGCGTCAGGACCGTAGCGCTGTTTGGGCCGACCGATCCGGCAAGGAACGGCCCTTACTGGTCAGGCACGCGGGTGCTGCGCGATGCGGCGAGCAGAACTAGCTACAGTCACAGAAGGACTGAGGACGCCGGCCTTGTGAAGATTACCGTCGAGCGGGTGATGGGCGAGATTGAAGCGCTGCTCGACTGAATTCCTGGAGAATGTGGTGGTATGAGCGCCTTTCTATATCTAAGGCGGCAGTTGTATTATCGTTCTTTGTTCTCAGTGGTAAATTCCGGAAGCCAGGCATTGGCCGCTCACATTCGCCATGCCGCGATGCCGTAGAATACAGAGGCATCTCTGCATAAAGGCGGGTTATGGACTGGGCGCGTATAGCCAAAAGAATTCGTGTGCCTCTGGGGTTTCTGTTTGCTGCATTTTTCCTGTGGCGGGCACGCCCGGAGTGGTGGTCTTTGGCGCTCGGTTCGGCCATCGCCCTGAGCGGAGTGTGGATACGCGCTCTCTCCAGCGGCCATGTGAAGAAGAATGAGGAACTTGCGACGACCGGCCCTTACGCCTACACACGAAATCCTTTGTACTTCGGATCAATCGTAATTGCAGCGGGATTCGCCCTGGCCGCCTTGCGGTGGGAGATCGCGGCAGCGCTGGTCCTGATGTTTGCCGTGATTTACATCCCGGTGATTCGGGGCGAGGAGCAGTTCCTGAACAATCATTTTGCAAATTATGCGGAGTACTGCTCGCGGGTGCCCAGGCTGCTGCCCAGGTTGAAGGCGGGCAGCGCGGGAAAGTCAGGTTTCTCCCGCGAACTCTATTTGCAGCATCGTGAATACAATGCCCTGCTGGGAACCCTGGCGGTGATTGCCGCGCTGGTGGCCAAGCTGGTAACGAAGCGGATCTGGATGGCGAGCTAAAACGGATGCGGAACTTGAAACGAATGCTGCTGTTGACCCTGGCTTCGGTCCTGCCGATGTCCCTGGCCCCGCTCATGATCGCTCAACAGGCGTCCATTTTCAATGTCGCCAAGGCATCGATCCAGCCTCCCGGCGAAAATCATCGCTTTTCCAACAACGAAACTTTGCACTATGACGCCGAATGGCGGCTCTGGAAGGCAGGGACCGGGACTCTGAAAATCGAGCAGCGCGGCGACCAGCAGCACGTGGTTGGAACAGCCGAAGCGGCCGGAGCGGTGGCGGTGCTTTATCGCGTGCAGGACAGGCTGGAATCGTACTTCGACCGGCGGAGCTTCTGCTCGCAGCGCATTCTGAAACACTCGGAAGAGGGGCTGCACAAACGCGAGACCTCACTGATGTTTGACCCGAGTCGCGGCAAGAGCGTGCTGGACGAGCGCAACCTGCGGAACGGCGAAGTGAAGCACCAGGAGACGGACTCCCCGGCGTGCGTAACCGATGTGCTCTCCGGAATTTACTATGTGGCGGCTCAACACCTTGAGCCCGGCGTGTCTCTCGTTTTCCCCTTGAACGATGGCGGAAAGACCGTGGATGTAAAGGCTTACGTGGAGGGACGCGAAGATGTAAAGACCGACGCGGGCGCCTTTCACACGGTGCGGGTGGCGGTTTATTCGGACGCGGGGCCGCTCAAGGGACGGGGAAAAGTGTGGATATGGTTCACGGATGACGCTTCGCACCTGCCCGTACAGATGCGCTCCCGGTTATTCTGGGGAACCATGACGCTGCGGCTGACCCGGGTGGACAAATAGGTTTTTTGCGCTAAAGGAACGGCGCGGCTCCCGGGCCGCGCCTGTTTTATTGCAGGCGATAGCGTTCGCGCATCAAGCGCTGGAAACGGGGCCGGTACAGCAGATCGTAGGCGAGCTCCTTGCCGGGAAACAGGGCCAAGGCTGCGGCGCGGGAATCGGCAACCATCTGCGAGGCTTCTTCAAAGGTGAGCTTGGGGTCCTGGGCAATCACCTGCATGACGAGGTTCATCATGATTTGCAGGCGGCGGAGCCGCTTGCCTTCGTCGAGGGGTTCGGCATGATAAATGGAATCGGATTGGTCATAGCTCATGTGCAGAAATACTCCTGTCCGACGTGCTCGTTATTTCGATGACGGAAGCAGGCCAACGGTGGTTTGGCAGGTTGGATACCCAAATCGGAGTACCTGGACGAATGTGGCGAGATTGACCGGAAAGGTCAGGCGGTACTACGCTCATCAGTCGCATCGAAGTGCAGGAGGAGACATTATGCCGCAGCCATTGAGAGAAGAGCCGAACGAGGCGCTGGTCGTCATATTTGAAAGCGAGCAGGAATCAGAGGTGATGGTTGTGCAGGGCTTGCTGGAGTCCGCCGGAATCGATGCTCTGCAGACGAATTACGACGCGCCGCAGGATGTGCTGCCCGGCGTGGGAGGCATGGCGCTGCAGGTCCGCGAAGATCAGGCGGAAGAGGCTCGCGCAGTAATAGCGGAGTACAAGAGCAAAGGCGTGACCGAAGCAGAGGCCGAAGCGCAGGGATGATTTGGTGAGTTGTGATGGCAGACGGCGCATCCTTCGGGGTGCGCCGTTGTTGCATTCGCGCCCTCTATTACCGCTATTACCGCACGACTGACGGATGAACTCCGGCGGCGTCCATGTAGAACGTGATGGGACCGAACAAATCAGTGCGATAGGTCTTGGCCCGGTGCTCGGCTAGTCGCTCAATCACCTCTGGGCGGGGATGATGGAAGGAATTGCGGATTCCAGAGGAGATGACGGCGTAGTCGGGATGCACGGCGTCGAGCAGTTCGTCGCAAGAGGAAGTGTTCGAGCCGTGGTGCGCTACCTTCAAAAGATCGGCGTGGAGGGAGCGGTGATGGGCTTCGGAGTCTTCGACGAGAAGCTTCTCCATACGCTTGTGGATGTCGCCCATGAAGAGGGCGGTGTGCCCTGCATAGGTGAGGCGCAGGACCATCGAAGCGTCGTCCTGGCCACGCGGTTTTAGCTCCCAATCGGGGGGAGGGGAGAGGACCTCGAAGCGGATTCCGTCGAAATCGAAGTGGTCGCCAAAGTGGCGCTCGATGCGGCGCACGTGGAGGCGGTCGGCGGTGGCGAGAAGCGTCGCAACTTCGTGCGAGGGATAGTTTCTCGCATACCAGATCTCGTTGGGGCGGAAGTTGCGGAGGATGGCCGTCAGGCCGCCCATGTGATCGGAGTGTCCGTGGCTGAAGGCGACGGCGTCGAGGCGCGAGAGTCCGCGCTGCCACAGGTAGGGGGAGACGACGTCTTCGCCGATGTCGAGGTCGCTGTGACTCATGCCGAGCAGGCCGCCGGAGTCGAGCAGAAGAGTGTGGCCGCCGGGGGTGACCAGCAGGAAGGAATCTCCCTGTCCGATGTCGATGGCGGTGATCTCCAACTCGTGCGGCTGGTAAGCGAAGGGACGCGGGTGCTGAAAGACCGTCCAGGCAGAGGCGGCCAGAAGTCCAAGAGAGGTGAAGGCTAGTATCCAGTGGCGTCGCGAGAGCAGGAGGGCTATCGCATAGGCGCCCGCCACGGCTGATATCGCGGCGAGGGTGGGCATGGCGACTCGGAGGTCGGGAAGCTGTGTTCCTCCTGACCAGTGTACGGTGAGCAGGATGCCTTGCAGCGCGTAGCGGGCGGCTAACGAGAAGGGGGCGGCCAACCACTGGGCGAGATAGGAGAATGCCACGGCGAGCATCGACGTTGGCATGAGCAGGCCGGTGAGGGGCAGGACAGCCATGTTGGCCCACACGGCGTGGGGGTTCACGCGATGAAAGTACCAGACGGTGGGGAGCGTTAGCGCAGCCTGCATCAGGGCGGAGAGCGCGGCGAGCTCCGCAATGGCAATTACGACGTAGATCAGCTTCGTCAGGAGCCAGAGCGTGGGGCGGGTTCCAATGAGGTAGCCAAGTTTGGTGGCGATGGCGCGAAGGTCGAGGCGGAGCTGCGCTTGCCGGGGACGCAAGGTCAGATCGCGCTGCGGGCTCGCGATGTCCGCAAGAGCTTCGCGAACGGGCGTGGTGGTGCGTGAAAAGAGGGGGACGCCGATTCCTGCGATGGTGAGCACGGCGAGAAACGTCAGTTGAAAGCTGGCGTCGAACAGGGATTGCGGGTCGCATACCAGAAGCAACAGGGCGGCTAAGGAAACTGTGTTCAGGGGAGCGCGGTCGCGGTTCCATAGCGCGGCTATCTGGTAGGCGACGATCATGATAACCGAGCGCAGGATGGGCGCGCCAAGATCGGTGAGCCATGCATAACCACAGGTGAGAACGATGGTGGCAACGATGGCGTACTCGACTGGAAGGCGCAGCCAGCGCATGAGCCACAGCAGGAAGACCGCGAAGATGGCTACGTTCATCCCGCTGACGACCAGCAGGTGAAAAGTTCCGCTGCGCTGGAATTCGAGGCGCTGTTCGTGGGTGACGAGGCCGCGTTCTCCGAGAACCATGGCCTGAAAAAGTCCCGCGTAGGGAGCGGGCCACAGGCGCTCCATGTGCCGCAAGACACTGCGGCGGGCGTGCCAGCGGAGGCGATCGATTTTGGAGCCGTCAGCTCCGGGGAGAACATCGATATTTGTCGATTTGGCGGAGCCGAGCACGGCGACTCCCTGTCCACGCAGCCAGCCGACGTAATCCATGTTGCCGGGGTTGCGGAAATTTACCGGGGGGCGAAGCTTGGCGCGGATTCGGAGGCGCTGGCCGTAGTCGAACTCGGGCAGGGCGGCTGCCTCCTCGTCGTCTGCTTGATCATCGTCTTCCTGCCACGCGAAGTGGGAACCGGGCACGTAGATGTTGAGGCGGGCGCTGCCGGTTACCGGCTGTGAAGCTTCGCCATCGAATTGCGCCTGCTCCACGGCAAAGTCCATCGACTCGCGAGGGTCGCGTCCGGCGCGCCGGGAACTTTCGCGGGCAACGTAGCCGGTGAGCGTGACCTCGTCGCCACCGGCGTATTGCAAAACCGTGGCTACGGGCGCGGGGCGCGAGGCGTGGGCGGCGGTGAGCAGGGCTCCCGCCGGAAAGAAGGCGAGCACGGCGGCGATGTATCCAAAGAGAGCTCGATGGCCGCGGGTGGCAAAGCGAAGGGCGATCACCGAACAGAGCGCCAGGCCGATGGTGCAGAGGAAGTAGAGCGCGGCAGGTTTATCGACGTAGGTCTGGAGGAGGATGCCGCAGGAAAAAGAGACAGTGGCAGCGAACAGCGGAGCGGCTGGCGGACGGCGGCGAGCCGTTTCCGGATTCGAATGCACGTCAGGCATTAGAGGGCGTACTTACGGGGTACTTACATTGTGGCAAACAATCGCCGAATGGGCACTCGCAAATTGCGCATTGACGCTGCGCGATTTGGGAGTGCCCATATTGTTGATACTTAGAATTTCAGATCTGACGGGAACGTCTTACAGTTTGTCCAGGTCTTCGTTGCCGATGATGACATTCCACGGGATGAGTTCGTAGTTGGCGACGTTCTTCTTGTAGAAAGGATCTTCATCGCGCAGGTCGGTAAGGTTCTGCTGCACGTTGTCGTTGGGAACGCGAACCAGCAACGCGCCTCCCGTGCGGGGATCCATGGGGCCGGAGGCGATGAGAGTTCCGTCGGCCTTGAGTTCGCGCAGATAGGCGCGGTGTTCGTCTGTAACCTTGGCGACTTCGTCCAACGGAAGCCGATATCGAATCAGAATCAGTGCGTACATTTTTCTGTGCTCCTTACTTTCGTGGCTCGCTTTAGCGCGCCAGGTGAAGAACGGTTTCCATGTGGTAAGTCTGGGGGAACAAATCTACCAGGTGAGCTTCTTCCACGTGATATCCGGCGGCGAGGAGCGTGACAAGGTCGCGCGAGAGCGTCGCGGGATCGCAGGAGACATAGGCGATCCGGGGGATCGACAGACCGGCCAAAGATTTCGCAACGCGCTCGCCGAGACCGGCGCGCGGAGGATCGACAATGGCAAAGTCCCAACGTCCGCGAGCAGCGTTCAAGTAGTCCTCGGTGGTGCTGTGCACGGCCTGGATGTGGGGGACGGCGGCGTTGGCAGCGAGATCGTCGAAGGAGTTCTGCGCGATTTCAATCGAGGTGATGCGTTCGAAATTGCGCGACATGGGAAGGGTGAACAGTCCCACTCCGGCGAAGAGGTCGAGCGCGGCGCGGCCACTGCGGTTCCTCGTGACCAACTCGACGAGCTTTGCGGCAAGGAAGCGGTTGGTCTGGAAAAACGATCCGGCGGAAACGCGATAGTTGTGGCTGCCAACGGTGTAGATAAGGCTTGGCGCGCCTTCGACGTGCGGCACTCCGGCACGGGTGAGGCGGCGCGAGGCTTCGATATTGCCATCCTCAAGGTCGCCGTCGGTGGCTCCGCTGGCAAACACGGCGACGCCTGCAATCTGCGGCATCCGCTCACGAAGGAGCTTGGCAAACTTGGCCAGCAGGACGGGGGTGGTCGCGTGGTGAATGAAAAGCTCGACCAGCATCTGGGAATCATCGTGATTGGCGAAGAACTGCACTTCGCGCAACGATGGGTAGGCTGCCGCTTCGGGCGCGAGCTCCCACAGGGCGGCGACCGCCTGGTTGATGAGCGGCGAACTGATGGGGCAACGGCGCACCGGTTCAAGTTCGTGCGAGCCGTGGCGATAGTAGCCGAGCGCGAACTCGGGTTCGACCGCGATCTTCATGCGCGTGCGATTGCGGAAGGCGTAGGGCTCGCCGGAATGAGTCTCGATGTGCGGAATCGCCAGCTTGGCTCCACGAAGAATCGTCTCCTGCAGAATCTGGCGCTTGTCTTCGAGTTGCGCGGCGTAGTCGGAGTGCTGATATTGGCAGCCTCCGCAGACACCGAAGTGTGGGCACGGAGGCACAACCCGCGCGGTGGAAGGCGAAAGAACCTCGACCAGCGATGCGCGGGTGTATCCCTTGCGCTCTTCGACTACGGTCGCTTCCACAACTTCTCCGGGTAGAACATAGGGGACGAAGACGGTTTTGCCACGTCGTTCGTCGCCGGTGGCAGGGATGCGCGCGAGGCCATCTCCGCCGTAGATGAGTTTTTCTATGGTGAACTGCACAGTATGAGGATAACAGGTGGGGGCAAGGCACTACAGGTAGAACAGGCTTAGGCGGGGCAGGTTGTACTTTTCCAGAAGCTGCTTGTTGCCGTACTGGCGGAGGAGTTGGTCGATTTGGGGGGCGGACATTTTGCCACGGTAGGGAGCTAGTTCGCGTTCGGCCTGGGTTCGGGCAGCGAGTAGTTCTTCGTCGCTGGCGTTGCTCCACAGGGTGGCGAAGAGCTTCTCTTCCATGATGGTCATGCGGCGTTCGAGGTCTTCGAGGTCGGCGGGAGATTCGCTGGCTTTGATGGCAGCGGCGAGTTCGCGCAGGGTTGTGGATTGTTCGGCGGTGAGGGCCTGAACGGCGGCAGATGGATGTTTGCAGGCGGCGAACTGCTGGGCGTTGCGCTCGAAATATCGGGCGACATCGGTATTTGGGATGCTGGTGGCGCTGGGATCGCGCTTGGAACCGATGGCGGCTTCCTGGAGGTCTTCGACGGCGGCAAGGACTTCCTGCTGACAGTAGGCGAGGGAGTTTACCTTGCGCGTCTTCTTAGGGCGACGGTCGTATTTGTCGAAGGCGGCGTCGATGCCGCGCAGAACGGCTTCGAGCGGGATTCCGGCTTCCTTCCACATTTCCATCAAGGCCCAGTCAAGAGGCGAGCAGATGAGGATGGTTCCGCGACGGCGCTGGAAGTGCTCTTCGATTTCAGAAAAATATGTGAAATGTTCCACGAAAAGAAGTTGGCCTGTCTGCTCTCAGCGGAGCCGTTTTATCTTCTGCGGCTGTGCAGATTGCGCTCCCAGATAATCCTCAGCCCCATCAATGTTAGCGTGTCGTCGATCTCGGCGAGAAATCGCGAGCCGCTGGCAATGAACGGAGCCATGCCTCCGGTGGCAATCACCCGGGCGGTGCCGAACTCGGCAAGCACGCGTTCGAGGATTCCATCGACGAGGCCAACGTACCCATAAAAGAGTCCCGACTGCAGCGAATGCACGGTGTTGCTGCCGATGACATGCGGAGGCCGTTTGAGGTCCACTCGCGGCAGACGGGCGGTGCGCGCAAAGAGCGCTTCGGCGGAGATGCTGATGCCGGGAGCGATGACGCCGCCGAGATATTCGCCGCGGGCCGAGACGGCGTCAAAGGTGGTGGCTGTACCGAAATCGACCACTACACAGCTCTGCTTGCATTTCTCGTAGGCGGCGACGGCGTTCACGATGCGGTCGGCACCGACTTCGGCGGGATTGTCGTAATGGACGGGCATGCCGGTCTTGATGCCGGGCTCGATGAACAGCGCCTTCACGCCGAAATATCGTTCGCACATCAGCCGCATCAGCGACTCCAGGGGCGGCACGACGGAGGCAATGACGATGCCGTGGACGACGTTGAGTTCGAGTCCGCGCATGGCAAATAGCTGGCGGATCAGAACGCCGTACTCATCCGTCGTCTGGCTCTGCGAGGTGGAGATGCGCCACTGCGCGGAGAGTTCACCGGCGGCGCTCCCGTCCTCCCGGAGTGGAAACAGACCTAGTTCGATTTCTGTATTGCCGATATCAATGACGAGCAGCATAGCGAAGGGACCATCATAGTACAGACGGTGGCCGT
>Ga0255336_100593_pt1 | contig 49190 bp, 41 predicted proteins | sample MeOH1_35cm_T3_17_FD_189102 | JGI IMG/M metagenome (GOLD analysis project Ga0255336, IMG submission 189102) | Sandy soil microbial communities from University of British Columbia, Vancouver, Canada - MeOH1_35cm_T3_179 | ecosystem: Engineered > Artificial ecosystem > Sand microcosm > Unclassified ... | reverse complement strand
GAATCAGAGGCGATGGAAGGAGGCTGAAGAGCTATTTGCGCAAGTGGTGGAGACGAGAAAGAGAGTGCTGGGCCCAGAGCATCCTTCCACACTGACCAGCATGGCCAACCTCGCCTATACCTGGGAAAACCAAGGTCAACAGACGGAGGCTGTGACCCTTCTGGAAGACTTTGTAAGGCTGAGGCGTCAAGTTCTTGGCCCAGATCATCCATTTACTATGTCTTCTCTCACCGCCTTGAACGAGTGGAAGAAAGAGTAATGTATCTCTGTCTACTGCACACAATGTGCACCTAATGTTAATTGAACATTGGTCTGTCCTAGTTTAAAGGTTGATTCTCATTTCAAAACAGTTTTCCAGTATATTCTTGCAATATGAACAGCACCAGTGGGACGGCTCAACATGTTGATGAAACCCAGCTCTGGCTCTTTCGCGCTTGCCCCCTTAACCCCCGAGGCATGGGCGGTAGGTATATCAAGGAGTTTGACACTCTAGTCCTAATCCTGAAATAGTGTCCCTAAGTGAATTGTCGAGGGTCTGCCCCCGTGTGGTCTTATTTTCGTCATGACAGAAAGCAGGGTCAAGGCGCTGTATTGCTTAGCTCTATCTGCAAAAAGACTCAAGCTGAGGAGAGGTAGAACGCCCCTCCCCTGAGACGGAGGATAAATAGTATCGTAGACTATGACGCCTCGTTGGGTCTCGTTCGGAAACACAATATGTAATTCATTGTTGCGTTGCAGCACCAAGATCATTTAACGGCAGTGGAGGGTCGGAGCTGATCATTCAGCAAAGTCGGCCTCCGATTCCTGGGTCTTCCACGTTGCCAGATCACCCCATGAACTATTTGTGGCTTGTATGTCTTTTTCACTGTCAATTCTGTAGCAAGTCTTCAGTGCAGTATGAGCTCGAGATGTGTGATGACTGCTCTGTCTAGCCAGGTGTCAAAAATCAAAAGAGATCGCAAGAAGTAAAGACAGGACAAAGTTGGACTTTAATCAGGGTCGTTACTGGTATTACAACCATGAGGCAACAGAATTTAAGCCCTCGGGTACTGGCTGTGAGGTATCCTGTCCGCTGAGGAGATAACTATGTTTATAGACAGGGTGACGAGATCGCAGAGGAGTACATAGTTACAGTTGTACTCCAAAACTAATCTCTGGAGAACCAGAAGAGGATGTCCGGGTGGGCGCCCTATACACGCCGCACTAGCGCTGGGTCTTAGCTTTCGCGTTGCGAGCCTCACACTGGTCTATAATTTTCTCTTGTGCTTCAAAAAATGGCGTTTCTCAATCGGGTTCCGTTCTCTGGCTAACAAAGCTGAGACCACTGAATGCCCAGGTCCATAGTACGCCCCATGCCAAACAAAAACAATCCAATCATTGGAGCTTGACGCCAGGTATTGCCTGTGTAAGAGAAGAGCAATTGCCGCAGCTGGCAGATTATGGTTTTTTTCTTTGCGATGCCGAGGGGGGAATACCTGCAATGGTGTGCCATAAAAAGGAGAATTTTAACTGGCAGCCCTTCTCCTGGAGATTCCCATTACCTCCTGCTGCAAATCTTTATCGTGCTCCATTCTCTCATAGGTCTCGCTACGGCCACGGTAGAACAGTCGATATATGCCCAAGTGCTGGACATGCGGAAACAGGTCCGGCAAAATTCTCATCAGAGCTTGGAGTTCAGTCCTTTCTTTACTCAGATAAGTTGTGATGAGTTCGATCCGCTGCGGAGACGGGGCCTCCGACACCGAGATGCTACTGTTGAAGCTGCGAATGGACATTGACGTCCCCAGGTACAGGTCGAGATGGGCGAGATTCGGCAAGGCAGTTGCAGAACACAGGCCTCGAGAGAGGAGGTCTCGACGGCCTGTGCGAGCGTATTTCGCGAGAGATTCGGTCACGGATCCGCTCATTTTCAACCGCAGCCTGGTAATCTTCTCTTTCCATGCCGGATGGAGGATGAGATTCCGAAGAGAAACTTTTGCCAGACTCGGATTCGATCCCCAAGCGGGATAAGATACAGACTCGCAGATGGTCAAAGCCAGCGTGCCCAAGTGGGTCAACGCTCGTTGGATCATGTCGAGAATCTTGTCAGGCCGAAAGACGACGGAGACCCGTTGATGGATGCCATGTGAAAATTGCATGACAGCATCCAGGGCGATGTCAATACCACGGACGAATTCTCTCGCGGGCATACGTGAGAGCCTGACCAGCGACTCAAACCGAGGATTGATGACGACCGTTGCATCTCGGTAAAGAAGGGAGAGACACTCGGCGTGGAGTTGCCGGCAGGCCAGCAGCAGAGGCGGGCAGTGGCAGGGTTTGCCGGTGAAAAATTGCAGCCATGATGGTCCGGGTGCCATGTGGAGACGGCGTGGAAAAGGGTGCAACGCATAGCTCAAGATCTGCTCGCGAAGCTCGAGCGGGAGTTTTAGGATATGGGCTCGTCCAGATCCAGGACCCATCACGTCAGAGGCACGAGCAAATTGTGCATATATCTTCGACCACCTGGAGAAAGTTCTGGACCTTCGGATGAATTGATCTTTCAACTGAAACGGGTTCAAGTCATGGAAGGTATCAGAAGGCTATCATAATGCCAAGAAACTGTCACGTGCGACACCTTGCCGGGGTGAAGAGTAGATGGGTGTAGTTAAAAGTGATATTATGACACTTTTAGAATTCTGCGGCCTCACATTCCTGCTATCTGCGGCTACCCTGGATTAAGCCAAAAAACGCCACCAATGCATCCAAATTCAAGTCAGGTACCAAACATGCCAAAAGTCCTCGCTCCATTGTTCAAGCAATGCCATAACAAGACCTCCATAAAGCCGTTTCGATCTAGTTGATCTCAATCAAACCCGGGCCGGCAATGGTGGCCTTGGCCACAGCATCGACATCAGCGAATGGGCCTTGGCCGGTCACCACCGCGGCAATGGTCAGGCCGTTCATCTCATTCTCGGTGAACGGGAAGTTGGCCGAGAAGGTGATGGCGCCGTTGGAGACGTATGACTGGGTGATCGGCTGGACGACCGGGGTGTTCTGCTGGTTGATGTAGACGAGGGACAGGCCATCCATGGACTGGTACTTGCTGTCCGAGAAGCTGAACTGGATCGTCTGGTCCTTGGGCTGAATGTTCTGGGTCAAGACGTTCAGCGTGTCGAAGATGGGCAGGGCAATGGTGTTGGCATTGGGGCACGAGCCGGGGACGATAAAGTCTTGGTTGAGGGCCGAGAACGCGAACTCGCGTGCAGAAGCAGTCAGGAACGGCAGAGCACTAGGGATCTTGCCGAGGATCTGGCGATAGAAACCGTTCTGCTCACCCTCCTGGCCGATGACGGATCCCACACCACGGATCAGGCCCGCATCGCCGTTCTGGCCAAAGTGGACCTGGACATCCGGGAGCGTGCCGAGGACGACATCAGTGAAGGTGGATGCGAGGGCGATGGCCGAGTTGAAGTCGCTCACAGGCGCGACATACTTGCAAGGCTGGATGGGCCCGGCATTGAAGTGGGCAAGGGCGCCATTGGCGTTGAGAAGATGGAGCTCTTCCTGAGCTTGGACGGCCGTGATGGCGTCGATGACGGTCTGGCGGAAGTGAGGATCCTGGAACTGGTAGCCGGGCACGTTGTTGGTGATGTTGGCGAGCAGTTCGGTGAAGAAGGCCACTTCCCACAGCTCGTTGAAGGCAATCAAGCGCAAGCTCAACAGGTCATCGGCCGCCGGGGGGGATGGCGGCGGGGGACCGTTGGGCAGGGTGCCATGGGCTTGAATCTCGATGTCGGTCAATTGCTGTGACGGGTTCTGGATGTTGGGGAATCCGTTGGACAGCGGGAAAGAAAATGGGTTGCTGCCGGAGTTGGAGCCCGACGGAAGCGGGGGGGCACCACTGCTCCAGGATGGTGTTGCCGATGGTGTGGACGAGGCGGCGGTGGTGTAAGTACCGCTGCCCCAGGTCTGCGGTGGGGCCCCGTATTGGGAGGACGAGCCGGACTGAGCGGCTTGATAGGCCTTGACATGTTCACCACGATCACCATATTGAATGACACCCCTTTTGTCCACGGGGACAGCCGAGACAAGCGAGGCCAAGGCGAGAGAGCCGACAACGGGAGCAACTTTGTTGAAATACATGGCTAGATGAACAAAGTGTGGGGTGAACGAATGTGTGGTAACAGAAAAGAAAAATGGTAAGGAAAGAAAATGATGATGGTAAGATTAATATCGTGGTGTAAATGATTGTGTGCTTGTATGAGATGGATAGATTGGGCAGAGACAAAGAATCAAGCCAGATATATAGCCATTGAAGCTGGAGGCCGGATATCGCAGGCCTGGACCTTGGAGCTGAAATTACAGGCTGACGCTGACCGTGAGGGCAGCACGAACCATCCTAGGAGGCACGGCCACGCGCCATCCTGCGGTGTATAGATGCTGGTGTGGGAACGGTATGCTGCCATGTTACAGACACCAAAGACCCGGAGGCCGAGATCGAGGGTCAGCGCTTGAGTGCTAGTGCTGACCGAGGCGCAGGTGCCCAGCAGCAGAGCCGCAGCAGATTGGCCGACCAGGCTGTGCTGGCAAAAGCTTGCACTACTGCTTATTTTTGCGCAATGGGGCCAACAGATAAACAGATTCTCCGAAAAGCTAGTCAATATGCAGTTAGATTCAGATTGAACTAACCATGAATGATTTAGCCGTTTCTTTGTCAGGACTCGCCAAAAATAACCGCAGACGCCTAAAGTAACCTGGCAGGACCACACCCGCCTCAGTACATACCCCGCCAGCCGAGCTGAGGACCCTTTCTCCCACAATCGCACTCGTTCCGTGGCTCACTGCGCCATACCCACCTAAATCTGGAGTCTGCGGCGGCCAAGCGAGGTGCCACTGGGGCCGTCCATGCCCGACTTCACCACTACTATAGTTCACCGTGACTCCCTTGTTTAGGCCTACATTGCTATTCTTCTACGTATACTGCTATTGTGGGAGTGCCAGCACGCATTCACCTCCCCGGAATATTCAGAATTCCAAATATCCAAGGGCAACACACCATCGGTGCTTTTCATCCTTCGCCGCTCCTGAAATTGCATCGACCCTGGCTCGCCCCGATTCAGGATCCGTCCGGTCTTGTTTCTCCCGGGTCGGGACGATGGCGACCATCGGAGCCGGCATTGCAAATTAGCGAGGATGACGGAATGGTCCTATTGACGCCAAACTCTGAATGCTGTGACCTGCAGAATTAGATCTCATGTCAGAACGAGGTCATCCTTGCGCTCCCAATTTCCTGCTCATCCATGGATTGCAACAACCCCGAACAGCACAGGATGGAACGAACAGATCAGACCTCTGTCGGACTTGCTCACGTTCATCCTGAGCACCATTCCTTGCCACTCGGCAAAGCTCGTGTTGCATCACTTCAGCTCCGGCCAGGTGGCTACCAGCTCACGTTGCCGATGCTTCCAGACACAGCAGCTGCCGGCAAATGGGCTCTGAGAAAACTCTGGGACGACAAAGTCTTCATCGGTCATGTGCGCCGTCTGTTCGAGCGGAGGATGGTCAGGACCCCATGTGGCGTTTTCAGCAGGTCCGGTCCATCCAGCCAGTCTGTTGACATACACCTCCCACGCCATTGGGCCCTGGAAATCCGGCTCCTGCAAGGTGAGCATCCATCGAGATGACGCGTGAGAACGGACAAAGTCCTGCAGCTGCAGCGCATCGAAAGTGATCCCCTTGAGCTTCACCACGCGCAGCCGGTTCCAAACCTGGCCGGGAGCGAAAATGTCGACCAAGAGGAGGCAGCGTTCCGCCGCCAGGAATGTGACGTCCACGGTCTCGAGATTGCGCGCAGCCTGAACAAGAGCCTGGATTGTGTTTCCCTCGACGTCGAGCGGCTCATCCCCTAGTGCTGACTCGAGATCTTGCCGTTGAGTGGTGATGAGGTCGAGCCGGAGACTCTTGAGCGCTGAAAATGCTTCCTTCCACGGCTCTGGCGACGCACTCATGTCTCTGAACAATTTCCAATTGATGCCGTCTAACTCGAGATGCTGCAAGCGTGGCATCGGCGAAATCTCCCGGCCAGCGCGAACGATGGGTGCAAGAATCGTCCACGCCTGGCGGACGCCGATGTAACGATATACGGAAATGCGGGCGGGATAGGACACGTCGGCGGCAAAGTCGCCATCTGGGGCGCAGAATGTTCGAACGGTAAGTTTGTGCAGCAGGCCATGGCCGGGCTTGAAGATCTCAGCCATCAACACCCGCACGGTTTCAAGATTGACAAGCATCGGTACCGCCGTTTCCATGACCTCCTTGTCCACGCCGGCAGCGGTCAGTTCACGTTGTTCTTCAGAAAGGCGCTTATATTCCTCGTAAGGATTCCGAGGCCACATTAAGGCGTTCATTTGTGCGTGACGGACCCGATTGTAATACAACTGCCACATTTCTGGCGAGAGGCCGGGCGGGTATCGACTGCCGACATAGAACAATTGACGAACATGACCCCTGATATTCCTGCTACCGGCAATGAGCTTTAGGCGCTCAAAGTCTGCACGAGTGAAGAGTATGACGACCGTGTTGAAGAGTGGAGGAGTCGCATAGTCCGCAAACTGCTGGTTGCATAAGCGGGCCGTCTTGAGATCTTCCGATTCGAGGTAATCCACCACGCACGCCAGCAGTTCTGATGGCAAGATGGACATGGCGTCTTTGGCTTTCCTTTCCAGCGTTCATAGATGTCGCTTGACACTCGACTTGAAGGGTTTATTTACTGATTGCCACAGCCCCTCAGCGGACGTCATTTATTCTTGCCAAGCCTCGTGATTTCAACTTGGAGTGGAAACTCGTGAGGATTGAGTCTATGGAGGGAGTGCAGGGAACAGCAAGGGTTCCAGACTGACAACTCCCCAGGTAGAACCTGCTCCATATTCATCTCGATATCATGATCGCTGGTATTCTCTTGTGCATACTGCGTCTAGCCGGCCGCCGAGGATATATCTAATCCCTTACCTGCCATGTGCTCCTCTACATCCCTTTTCTTCCCCGTCTCGTATCCCCCCTACCTTATCGGAGGCTCACACCTTCACAAAGCAGAAGCCGTGATATACCTCCACTGCCTCCCTCTCTTCCGGGCTCATGAGCAGTTCTCCACCCTCATACTGAACCACGCCCATCCTGACGCCTAACTGGGCCATCTCTCTATCCTGCTTCTCGGTCTCCCAGATGTTCAGGAAGGGTTTGCGGTACCTCTGCTCGAGATTGAAGCCTTCTGCGATGGCACGGAACGCTTCCCACGGCACCACGAACTCCGGGACATCGACGGCTTCGGTCATCCAGTACATGTACTTCCAGCTGAACGGCGGCCGAAACGTCCCGTCCGGGTTGAGCGGGCGCAGAGGGTCTGGAGGGAAGCGCACAGAATAGATGCTGTTTCCCCAGCTCGGGCCTTCGTCATCTTCACGGGCACCAGGCTCACTGGCACCAGGCGCACCGTCCGACTTTTGTGTCCCATCCACAGGGCCGTTGGCTTCGTTCTCCTGGCCTGACCGTCCTTTCTTCTTGAACCAATCCCTGATTCTCGCGGCGAGAACATCGCTATTCGGCACCACGCCGATAAACCTTCCTCCCTTCTTCAAACTTCCAGCGACGTTTCTCAACATCATTCGGACCTTCTCCTCACTCTCAAACGAGTAGTGCATCGTAAACATCGCCGTCACCACGTCAAAGCCGCCACCTCCCCAGCGACTGATCTGCCCGCTACCGGCGTGGGGGTCAATGCCTACTTCTCTGACAATGCCGACGTCTCCGATCCACTCGCCAAAACAGTCTTTCACCACGAATCTCGCATCGAAGATGGGGCGTCGGCTTCTTCGCATCTGCTCGTATCGATCTCGCGCCTGTCGAATGCTGGTTTCGGCCGGGTCAAGGCCAACATACAGCTCCACTGGCTGCGGTGCGAGCTGCCACTTGCCCAGGTCACCACCCTTTCCACACCCGATATCCAACACGAGGAGTGGTCGCCGCGCCTCGGGCTCCTTGGCTTCCTCACCCCATCCTAATTCCTCCTCTTCACCCTTCTCCTGGGGACTGAATTTCTGGATCAGGCAGCTCTTGACCCAGTTATTGAAGCTCCGTAGATTCTTAATTTGTGACTCGTTCTTCCGCCAATCACGCCCTCGCTCTTTCACCCACTCCGGTCGAGTATTGTAGAACTGATTTGACACGTCTTGGACTCCCCGCTTCGTTTGTGCCAACACTGGCGCATTTTGCCGCTCTCTCTCTGCCTGCAGGCGTTGTTGGTCGGCGAGAACGTTGCGGCCCCGTCCTCTGGCCCCTCCTGGTCGAATGATTTCACGAGGGGGGGATGCGCGAATGGGTGATGGCGATCGTGGTCGCTCGCGTGGAGGAGAGCGGCGGCGGTATACCGAAGTGGGAGAGCGGCGGTGAGGAGACTGAGACCGTCTCCTCCACGGACGGCCGTTCGGACGGACGTTGTTACCATCAGGACGGCGACTGTACGCTGCTGGCGCGGGGGGGTGGGAAGAGATCTCACCCTCTTCTCGAGGCCGCCGTGGCACCCGAGGGAGATCAGACACTGACTTTGGGCCGGGTTTGTCCTGTTTTACACCGTCCGTAGACTGCTGAGATGTCTGTTCCTTTCTCGTAGGCGAAGGCAACGCAGGGGGGGACGGCCGCCGTTTCTTCGTCGGTGGTCCATCTGGGCCATCGGCCGCACCGTCAGGTTTGGTCCGCCTCTGCGTCTCTGCCGGCTCAGACCTCCTGCGTTTCTTGCTCTCCTCTGGAGCAGCCTCTTCGGGAGGGGGACTGGATATTATGGCTTCCGAAGACTGTCGCAATTCTGGATCAGCCTCTGCATCCGCTTTATCCGGTAGGTTGTTTGGGATCTCTGTAAACGTGTCGCGGGCTGGGTCGTACGCGATCATCGAGGACCGACGTCGAGATGGGCCAGTAAGGGATGGTTCCGACATTTTGAGGACACGTATGGAAGGGGTGGTGCAGTTTCAGTAAATAAAGCAAGAATCCGTCGTGTTTCCGGCAATACAATAACTAATGACAAAATTCATCAAATGGACTCGGTATTGCTGAATGTGCAGGAAGTTGAGGCGCTGCCAAAATGTTTACCACGTTTGTACTAATTGAGGCCAAGAGAAGCGGCCTGTTGGTGCAGGGGTTATTATAGGGAATGAATGATGATCACTTGGCGAGAATTCCATCATTTGTACCCAGCATCATTCTTGCTGGCGATCTGGCAGGCATAAGCTACATGTGGCGGCGAGAGCAGATATCACGTGCTCGCATGGACAGAAACATTGCTGAGCGACTGTTAGGCAAGTTCCAAAGGAAAGGTGATGTTGTGTCAGGCTGCAACTGCTTAGCGCTTGTATTTTTGAGGGTGAAAATCGATACCTGGTCGTAATGGTAGTCTAGCGCCTGTCAGGTACAATGGTTCCTCTCACTTACTCTCTATCATCCCATCTCTTTCCAAATTCTGAGGCCCTCTGGACTTGGCGGTAAGCGTGGATGGCCTTGCGATGCCGAAGACGGCCAAGTCTGAGTTTGTCAGAGTCGAAACCGGCTTCGCTCGGATCATGGATGCTGATTTGTTTTCGTGCCAGTTGCGGTGGCTTCATCGCCGTGGCTGTCCTAGCGAGGGATTTGCACAGGAAGGAGGGGAGGTGTTGTGGTTGTGTCCTGGTTGATTGAGATGAAGGTGAAGACACGGTTGATGTAGGTGTGATGGGCGGGTTGGGCTAGAATGGCGTTGGACTCCGAGACATCATCGAAGCGACTTTCGTGTCTTGGTGACGTCCGCTATTAGTTTGTCTAGGCCATGTCTGCTTCCGAATAGTAGCGTCGGGCCAGTGCGACGCTCATTTACCTCCTTACTCTCTCTCTAGCTCTTTCAGGCACGTTTGCGCTTCTCTATTCTCGGGTCTTGCTGAGAGAGGAGCCTTGGAGAGGGGAATCAGAGACAGGCTTGAGTTGAGATGTTTGCAAGTATGCTGGATTGATCTGACGTTTGACCTTCTGCATTTGTTATGGCTGTCGGTCGTGTCCTCCACTCCGCTTCCGAGATCATGACAGGCGCTCGGCTAACTCCTGGATCGCTTTCCAATACGTGGCAATTTTTAATGACATGAGGTTTGCCTCTGTCTCTCGTTGGGATAGTCAGAACAGCGTCTCTTACCGATGAATGGGCCATGGTCCACGTTGGGGCCTAGACGGTTAGAAAAGTTCACGGGATGGACATGTATTTGGACCGTATCTTCATCCTGTGAGACTGCCATGTTGTAGTAAATCTTGAAGGGCAATTCGGGAAGCCAACCGATTCTCGCCAGAGTTACTGGGTCGGCAACTGAAATGTCAAGACAGAAGACACAAAGAGTCGGGCACCATTTACTGGAGTTGTACGGCGAGCGCAGAGCCGGTGCTTAAGAAAACGCGGAGAACATCAGGACTTTGGCAGAGCATAAGCAGTGCATACCGCAAGCGGAGGCGGATCTTAGAAGCATGATGGCAGCATAGGACAAATGAGGAACTGGAGCACTCTTCTTCTGCCTCTCCTGTTCTAGTTCATGTTCAACTCGGAGGATGCCTGGTCAGCGAAGCTGTCAAGCCCAAGGTAATAAAGATCTGCATAGGCGGGCCGGTCCGTTGGAGAACCCTGTCCACCTCTGCAGCTTGGCCGTTTTGCGTGTTGTCGCAGCGACGTGATATGCAGGCACTTCAGGTTCGACGTCGAGGATTCCGCTGAATTGCTGGCCGGTAGCACTGATTCTCATTATGGCTTATGCACTTGAGACAAAGAAGAGAAAGTTTGATCGTATCCTAGAGTCCCTCACCGACGGCCACCCCTCCCAGCCTCGCTCGTTCCTTGGCTCCCTCAGCGATGCTCCCGTCACGTCAGGGACCCAAGATGGCGCGTCTGACGCATCCAAGAGACGGAGAATAGCCTTGGGCTTGTCTTCGAAGAACGCGTCAGCCACGTCTCTCCCGGGTCACTATCTACCCTCGAGCCGAACGGCCTTCCTCGACCGACTAGAGACCTTTCGACATGTGACTCAGTGGCATGTTCCGTCTACTGAACCGATTAACGCTTCAGCCTGGGCCAAGCAAGGCTGGACCTGTGTCGACACGGACACGGTCTTTTGTGCATCCTGCAAAGAAAGAGTACACATTGACCTGGAGTTGGATGGCGATGTCACCGAGACGGCGGACCACACGAGAGATACGGGCGACGGGAGGGCGCATGGCGATGATGGCTTCTCTTTGGCGGCAGAAATCTACCAGAGCATGATCAAGCGCTACCTCGAGATGATCACGTCTGCCCACGCCGAGAGCTGCCCATGGCGGAGGCGCGGCTGTGATGCTTCGATCCAGCGCATCGAAGGACTGTTGAACACGTCAAATGCAATATCAAGACTACAATGCAGATATGCGAGCATCATGGCTCGGCCGGATGAAATACCAGACGTGGCTCCACTTCCAGCCCACCCCGTGGTGGACGAGCACGAGCTTGAACACTTCGAATTTGACGGCCAGGGCGACCTGGTCATCAATGCCCTCAGGCTGGCGGTATGTGGCTGGCAGAGAAAGGGTGAAGACGTCCTGGAATGCCGGAACTGCTTCCGCTCGCTCGGATTATGGCTGTACCGGGGTGAGAAGCCGGCCATGGACAAGCTCGATGCCGTCGACAGTCACTTGGAATACTGTCCGTGGCGGTGTGGCGAAGCCCAAGACACTGAAGTCACGACGACCTCCATGTCCGACAGCGGGCCGGTGCAGGAGAAGGAGTGGGTACCTGGCTGGATTCTGGTCTACCAAGCTGTGGCCAAAGACAATGTGAAGAGGCGCAGCTCTAACACGCCCAGTGCGACGCCCGCATCCGACATCGGATCGAGTCAGACACCGGAACAGCGCGAGAAGAAGATGAAGGAGCTCTTGAGGCGGATCAAGGAGATCAAGAAGCCATTCAACGTCAAAGCCTTGTTGAAGCGGAAAGACACGCCCAGGGTTTGAGGCTGGTGGCCGATGTCTGTTAGCATTCTTAGTGTCACTGGCGTGTCTCGAGAGCATATGGTCCCGGCATTGTGAGCTCGCGTCATCTCAACCTGATTTCCAATTGAATCCTCCTCCGGCCCGCGTGCCCTGTCCCAGTTGGGTACCTGCCAAAAGGGGGCGGTAGAACGCATCCGATATCACGGAGTCCGGTTCAGAGCTGGTACCCGGGAAGCAGGCCGCTTTTCGGGCAATTTCGGGTGCTGTCTTCATCGATCGTCAGGTGGAGCACAAGTATGAAGCGACGAAGACTTTGCTACCGCGCAGCATGGTGTCGACAGTGGGAATTGAAGGGGACAAATTGAAGAGGACTCCCAATTCGGATCTTCACGGCGCATGTCGTGCAGCAGCCTGCAGCATACCGAGGCGCCTACCTCCGGCCGCGGTTCCCGGGCGGTGTGTTACCCCAGATTTGCTAGCGACAGGCCGCTTCTATGGCCGCGCCTGATGCCGGATCAGCAACAATCCTTTGCTGCTCGTTGATCCTAAAGCTCTAACCATCGATCAGCCCTACACGCCACCGGCATCAGATCGCACCCACTCCCACCCGTGCCATCGAGGCTCGGCACAGGAACAGAAGAGCCCGAAAATTCCCGTGGCAATTGGTTTTTGCAGCTTCGACAAATGGCGCCAAGGGAGGCGTGCTCCGTCCACCGACTAGTACCATCATCCTCGACCAATGGAAGCCAGTGGCTATGGCAGCGAGCGAGGCACGACTGGCCGTCGGCGCCATCGATAAGCTTGCGGCCAGCAGGGCTTCTCAACTGGAGCGAAACCGAGGCCGGCACGAAGAGCGGCAGTGCGAGGCAAACTGGTTGAGGACCATAACGGCGGATGGCGGCGGTCCGGCGATGACATCCCACGCCATCCCGTGCTCAATGCTGGAAAAAAACAACCCAGACTGCTCAACGGATGGGATATGGGACTTTGATGAGACGATTACGCACGACAAGCACGGGCAGAGGCGGCCAGAGGGGGCCAGAGTCGGCGAGGAAGTTGATGGCCCAACCACATTCCACCATGACCCATCCATCCTCCCCCGCATCTCGTGCCTTGCCTCTGGCCAATCCATGCCCAGTCATCTGGTCGCACGGCAATGGACATGACCAACGGAGGTCCAACTCGGTCTTTCAAGCCGTTGATCATCTGGCGTTTCAATCTCCGGTCTGTCTTCCTCCTATATCACTGTCCACTGTCGACGCCGCCCTACACGGCGCTCTGATACCAGGTGTAGTTGGCCTATGACGTTGCCTGCTCAGACCGTCGGACTAGAGGAAGGATTCCGCCACCCAAGTCAGCCAGCACGCGCCGTTGACCCCTCTCCCCTCACCACGCCGGCGTTGACACGCGCTTGTCGAGTCTCTTGCAGCTTTCAGGTACGCTGAGCACCGACTCTCCCGACCATACAGCTTCGTGTGAGCAGGAAAGGGCACGCCGGACGGGCGCACCCTGACCGGTGGTGACCCCATTGGAACTGCTTGCAAGGATGATGTTGATTCGCATCTTCTGACATGGCCCAGCGTCTCTAGGCTCGCTCGGTGTGAAGGCTGAGGTCTCTGTCCACTGAACACCATGTCCACCAGCACGGCCAACCGGATCAAAGAGGGTGCCCGCAAGGTGGAGGAGGCGGCATCGGAAGCGGCCAGCAACCCGGTGCAAGCGAAGAACGACTTCCTCCACCTTCCCCTCACTCGAGCGGCGCTGCCCTTTGTCAATGGCGGCCTCGCGGGCATGTTCGCGACGGCATGCATCCAGCCCATCGATATGATCAAGGTGCGCTTACAATTGGCGGGAGAAGGTGTCAGGACCGGGCCACGCCCGTCGGCTTTGGGCATTACCCGAGACATTATTGCACAAGGGAAGGTGCTGGATCTGTACACTGGTCTGTCCGCTGGCCTCCTCCGGCAGGCTGTGTACACCACCGCGAGACTGGGTTTCTTCGACACCTTCCAGAACATCCTGCATGCTCGGGCCGAGAAGAACGGGACCTCTGTCGGCTTCGGCGAGCGGGCCGCGGCTGGACTCACGGCGGGCGGTCTGGCAGCCATGGTGGGCAACCCGGCCGATTTGGCTCTGATTCGCATGCAGTCAGACGGTCTGAAACCCAAGGAGCAAAGAGCCAACTATCGGTCTGTCTTTGATGCCCTCAAGCGTATCGCCGGTACCGAAGGGATCACCGCTCTCTGGGCGGGCGCGTATCCCACTGTCATTCGCGCCATGGCCCTGAACTTTGGCCAGTTATCGTTCTTTGCCGAATCCAAGGCGCAGTTGAAGAAGCATGCCCCCCAGCTGTCTGAAAATACCAATCGATTTGGTGCCTCGGCCATTGCTGGATTCTTCGCGTCCTTCTTCAGCTTGCCGTTTGACTTTATCAAGACCCGACTGCAGAAGCAGCAAAGACTCCCCGACGGAAGCCTCCCCTATAAGGGCCTTTTTGACTGTGCCAGAAAGGTCATCCGAGACGAAGGCTGGCTCCGGTTCTACCGCGGATTCGGTACTTACTATGTTCGCATTGCGCCTCACGCGTAAGTGGGAGTGTCCCCGCTGAATACGCTCGCTAACTGTGGCCAGCATGATTACATTGATCGTTGCGGACTACCTGAAGCTGATCACCTCGTGAAATTCTTGACCCGAGCTCGCGAGGCGCCAAAGACAAGCACGAGGCCAACATCACTCGTTTGGTCATCCGAAGGAGGCACGTCCATGCATTCAGCAGGCAAGAGGCGGGCACCGAAAAGGAGTATGGTTTGCGGAGTACAAACTGTTTCTTTGGTAAAGACCGATGCGCTGCCTTGCATGGTTCTCTATATCCGGGTCGATAGAGTACAACGGATAGCATGGTGGTCCTGCGTTCGTTCTAGGATAGTAAATATGAAGATGATTTTATTTCCCTGTGCTGGCATGAAGCTGCCCATTCCATGTCTTGGCGCGGGCCCATTTCTGCTTAGCCGAAGCCAGGGAAAGTTTGCCGCAGGATATGAACCAACCCAAGTTCCTGCGAATTCGCGAATAGAGTCGAGCCGAAATCTCGACATCCATGTGGAGGACCCAAAGAGGCCGCGATTATGAACGGGATTGCCTCTCAAAATGAGCGCCGCACTGCTATTGCAGCTCGTGTTAACAGGAACACAGACACACTATGAAAATCGCGGCTTGATCGACGACAAGAGGCTCGAGCACCTCCTCCTGGCCGGCAAGCAGATTTTGTACAAATCACACCAAGAGAGCGATGTCAGATCGGCACTGGGATTCAACCCCAAGGTGTGGGAAGGGCTGACAAGCGTTCTCACCGTCGCCATCCCCGTCCTCGAGCAGCAGTCTTTTGCGTGGAAGAATCCTCCGGCCTCGAGCTTCAACGGAAGCAGTTCGGATTTGATTGCCGCTCATTATCTCTCTCTGGTCAAGGACATTGAGCGATTGAATGATCTGTGCACGATTGCGCGAAACCTGTTGGCGACGACCAAAAAGGCCCAGAACCTCGCGGCCGAGAAGGGGTTCGACCAGCAGATTCTCAAGCTGATCGATGTCTGCGTGCGGGTCACGGCGAGAGGATTTGACGGCGAGACCAATGCGAGGAACGAAGAGAGATGGCAGAAGGTGGTCAATTTGTACAAGAGGTTGTTGATCACATGTCTCCAGTTCCTGCACAACTTCATCATGCACAATGAACACAGAAAGCTCGTTTTGTGGTTGGACCTCTTTGGAAACTCGCAGCCTTCCGAAAGCGAAGGACAACTCACCCGCGAACGGTCGGCAGAAGATGAGAGCTTGCAAGCCGCCAAGGAAGCGAGAATCAAGGCGACGGTCCAGAAACTCCCCGAGGGCGACCAGCTCACGCCGGGAGGAGGTCTGGGATACAATATCAATGATGTTCATGCTTTGTTCGACCTGATGAGCACGAATGCCGAGCCAGACGAGAACACCCAAGAGGCCGCCAAGGTGCTGATGGACAAGATTCGGAACGACATGGAAAGACTTTCGGGCCTGAGTGCAAACCAGTTGGACGATAATCCCGAGGCCTTGTTGAAGGTTGGAGCAGCGCTGCGAGCCCAGCTTCCGGCCAAAGACTTTCCCGCCAGCAGCTCCCGTGCCGTCTCGGTCGATCACCAAGGTTCGAAGAAAGCTGCGGGGAACGTCAACAAAGCCCACAACAGCTCTGGCCCGGCACGGCCGGGTCCGTGGAGCACTTTGCCAGATCTCAGCTCCTATGGCGATATCACGGGGTCACATCAGGAAATTACCGACGAAGATCTGACCATGCCCAGGACTGCTCAGTCGGCGGCAGAAACTTTGCAGGAGGCCAAGGACGAGCTGATGGCACGCTTGCACGACTCGGCGCCTCTCGTCGATGAAAATGGGGAACATATCTATGACGAAGACGACAACCCGGAGGGCGTCCTGGAGGACGACTTGATGGACAGCGCCGAGGACAGCATGGATGACGAAGAAGACGACGACGACGACGATGACGACGACGATTATCGGAGCCCTGGAGACCAAGAGCGAGGCTTGCTGACGGACGTCCCGCTCGTCCTCGGACCGACCGAGATCGAGGCTCTCCCCATGATCATCCAGGCTGGCATTGTCGACAACTTTGGGTCGAAGAATGGAGATCGGCAGGGGGTCAAGAACATGCAGGCCGTGAGGTGTCATATCTTGCTGGCACAAGAGGCCGGCCGAAACGTGCTGCGAGAGTTGTTGATCTTCATCGCCGCTTGGGATCTACCGGACGACGAGTTCTATTTCAAGATGATGGTTCAGATCATGGAGGCCATCCTCAAAAACGGCCTCATGTCACACGCGTATTCCGATTTCGGACAGCCCAAGGACATTATTTCCCCGGCCCAAGCCGTTGTCATCAAGATCCTGACACACATCTTCCGGGCCAAGTACAGCCCGACGTCGGTTGTGCAAAACTCCAACGACCAGGGCCCCCCCAATCCACGTTTCCCCGCGCCACTGAGTCGGGTCGACGTTCTGACGGTGCGGTATATATTCACCGTCTTTCGAGGAAATATCATCCCCGAGACCTGTGCGCTCATATACCTCCAAGGTCAGATCAGAGCTGGTCTAGCCTTGGCCGAGGACTTTCCGCTCAACTTGTGGGACATGGAGCGTGTGTACGAAGGCGTCTATCAGTTCTTGGAGTTTTTTGCCGTACTGACGGAGAACAATGACTGGAAGCGACTTCTGGTGGAGTGGGAAATCGTCTATGATCTGGTCACCTTAATCAAGGAGCTCGACGCCAGTATTCCGAAGATACCCTTGACCCAGTCCATACCTCCTCCATCCACGACGTCGCCGGTAGCGACTCAACCGGCTGAGCCGTCATCCGCACCGATCGCGGTCGAGCGTCCCTACGATGCGACAGTAGAGTCACTTCCCGGCCCTGGAGCGGACAGCGCCCCACCGCCCCCGCCGCCAGAGTCGACCTCTCCACCACCTCCCGTGGTCACGGAGGAACCGGCCGACTTTGAATGGCGGAACCTGAAGAAACTCATTGTCCTTGTCCTGTCGTCGCTTGTGTGGAAGTCGCCGCTTGTGCAGAACCAGATCCGCCAGTATGGAGGCGTGGAAACGATCTTGTCGTGTACGCAGTATGATGGTGGGTGATCTGACCGCTCCTGTTTCAGATGGACTGCTGACTTTGTGTGCGAGCTTGTAACCCATATATCAAGGAACATGCAGTCATGTGTCTCAAGTTCCTCCTGGAAGGGAATGCCGAAAATCAGGCGCTCATCGGGTGTTTAGAGGCCAGAGAGGTGGTAGGAGGTCAGGATGTGATGAAGGAAATGGGCGTGGACGTCGCCATTGAGGAGGGAAAAGTCAAGGTGTTGAAGAATCAGAGGGAAGGCGTGAGAGGAATGCGAAGGGCGAGCGAGAGCAGTGCGAGTGTGAGGGAGAGGTTTGCGAGGTTGGATGTCAATGGGCATGGTGTTGGGAGTGGCAATAGAACTGGAAGCGAGAAGCAGGGAAAGGAGCAGGCGAGCGGGAAGGTGATGGATGAGGAGACTTCAGATGAACCCGAGTTCATGTGAGAGGATGGCTGCCATACCGATGAAGCCGAGCAATGTTTCTAGAACACTATAGTAGACATATCATACTGAAGACCAATACCCTCAGCCTTGGAAATTGTATTTCAGCGCCATGATCAGGTTGCAAAGCCTCTGTCTATCTTCGAACTGAAGCTTCAGTGTACCGTGCACGAGCCGGAGGAATGTGGCAGGAAGGGACCGTGTCAGTGGTACAGTTAGGCCGGGGCCGTGGGGTTGATCGACAGGCACAGCAAGGAGAAATTCGTCAGACAAACAGTATTCCTAACTCGAGTCTCTATAAGACTCGCCCCTAGCTCTCATCCCCGCACAGTCATCAAGTGGTGCCAGCCAAATGGTTGCATGGGTGTCCGATCTAAAAGCCCAACGGTCTATATTGCATGCTAATAACGTGTCGGAAAATTTGGAAACGTTCTCTCGTCTTCTCTCGGTGGTCTCTATTAGAACGGCCTTACCATCCCTCCCTTCTAGCCTCTTCACGTCCCAGACTTTGAAAATATCACCACTCATGTCTCCAATTGAAAACAAACTCTGACCAAGCTCGGCAGGCATAGGTGTCCTAGGCTGTCTTTAGTCAATTGACCGCCGAGTCCTCCATTGGGCAAAACGACTGTGGGACTCAAACGGCCATGGAAGGACGACGCGAGAAACATCGGTTCCAAAGAGCCTGCCTGCACGAATTGCTCCTAGCTTGCTGGCGCTTCTAGCATGACTTGCGACTGTAGAGCAATTTGTGGATGATATTCACCGCTGGCGAATAGTGGTTCGTCATCAATGTCGATGCTGCGGTCAATCTTAAAGTACCGGACTTCCCATTCCTCGTCGATTTCGTCGCCGAAAGAAAGCAGATCTTCCCACAGCTCTGGGTATGCTTGCTTGGCCCAGGCTTCGACCTCGTCCTTTCGATATTGCCATGGAATGGCATTGTAGAAAATGCCGATGGTAATGGCGTCGGGTTTCTCACCAATGTCACTTTCCATCTCTTCTATCAGCTCGACCACGTTTTCAAACTCGCTTTGGCCGGCCAGTGCACCAATATAGCAATCGTAGATTTCTTTAGTGATGATCAGATTCCAGCTCTGCATCAACGCCATAATCCGTCGAGCTTCCAGAGCGCCCTGTGGGATCCAGGTTTCACAAGCTCGAAGGGCGAGGGCGAAAGAGCTCAGCGTCGGCCCTTGTCGAGACTCCAAAATCTTCCAGAAATGGTCAATAATGGCGGTGAAGGGCAACTGGCATGCCGTGTACGCGGCTATGAGTCCGTTGTGAATGCGCGTAGTTTGCTCTACCTCCAGGTCGAGTTTGAGCATATTGTAGATCATTTGAAGACCATCGACATCTTTGCACCTGGCGATCCCCTCAAAGCATTGAGCATATGCTTCATCATCCGGTCGACCCTCTGGATCTTCCCGCTGCCTCATGTGTCCGAAAACAAGACATCCAAGGTCTGGTCGGTTTCTTTCAAAGAACGACCGCATGAGGGGCAGTCGGTCTTCAACGCTCGTCTCGGGAAAGGCATGTCGGAACAGCTCGTAAGCATTGAAAGCCCGCTGATCCTTCACGGCTTGGTTGACAATGAACTCGCGGAACACGGCACTGATTCTCGCTCGGTCGTCCGTTGGAAGCGAATCCACCCTGTGGCGCAACAAGTTTGTGGCCTCTTCCAGCTCGTCCCTCTCGAGGAAAACATGGCACAGACCGGCAATGGCCTCGGCGTCGAGCTCTGCTCCCGTCTCCAAGAGTCGATCAACGATCCGCATGAGAAGTTCATAGTCATGCTCTGCCGAGAACGCAAGGGCGGCAATGTATCGATTGAGCACCGGAACGTCCGATTTATCCGACGGGAAATCTTCTCGAGAAAGCAATTCGAATGTCCTGACCGCTGCCGCACGGTCTCCTTGCTTCAGTTCATAGTCCAGCTGCATCGAATAAGACGTGCCATCGGGGCTCAAGCCGAGTGATCTTGCCATGTCGATGTAATCGACAGCCACTTGAGGTAGATGTTGGGCATATGCGTACTTGACGAGCCGATTGATTTCTTTCATGGTGATGGCCTTGGCCATTCCCCGTTTCAGAAGCTCCCCTATCTTCTGTCGGATCTTCTTCGCGTCCAGATCTTGGGCGGCGTGGTAGAGGAGCAAGGTTCCGGCGATATCCCCGGCATCCGTCCTCGAATATAGGGACTCCACCAAAGGGCCAGCCCATTTCAGCTCGTCATTGCGGACACATGAGTCGATGAGCCTCACAAGAGAGGTCGTTGTAGGTTGCATGCCATCCTCCAAAGGCCTTGTAAACACCTTTTTGCTGGCGGAAATCTCGTCGCGGTCAGCGAAGAAGACCACTAATTCCTCGTGCGATGTCGGATCCAAAGGACCGGCCGTCTGCTCCATTTCCGACAAGACTTCCCAAAACTCTTGTAAGTGGCCCTCGTTCGCCAGGCCTTTCAGAATGGAAATCCACATTGGTAGACTGTCTCTCTGAGAGCTCCGCCCAGAGTTGCCGAGTAATTCTAGTGCCTCATGAGAGGACCCGGTCTTGGATAGAACAGTAATGTACGTCACAAGGAGCGGCCCTTGAGGCAACGAATTCGCGTTGGCCGCCGGCATGGCTTCTTCTGCGGCATCGGACAATCCCGGCCGCAGGGCGTCGAAGATCGCTGTCGCCAATATCCTCGCATCTGTACGAAACCGGTCCCTGCCCGTTGACGAGGCCAATGCAAGTAAAACATTATGCAAATCTTCTGCTGACAAGCCGACGGTATCGGTTGGAGTCAGAACAAGGCCACACTCCTGGAGGTGATTAAATGCCGCCGTGGCAAGAAAGATTTCGTTTCTGGTCAGTCGCCGAGGCGACTCCAGTCTCGACACAAATAAGAACCTGAAAGCGTCGACCAGCTCATCATCCGCTGGTAATCTTGAATGCGTCCGGCGAGCCCGGACCAGGTCGACCAGTTTGCCCAAGGCAGTTTCAAGATTGGCTGGGGTATTCCTGGCACCATTCAAACCGTTTGACGTCGACCCAAAGGCGAATCCAAAGAGGGTTCGTTGATGCCTTGATAGGAGTGTACCATTGGGAGGTCGTAATCTCGGTGGAAGTCTAGATCGCTTCCGGCATCCGGCAGTTGTGTAGGGTCTATTGGAAAGTATAGCACGGAAGACGTTCCGGGTGAGGTTTGACGGTTTCATATTGAACGACAGCCTTTGAAGTCGAAAGACTCTAAAAGGGCATCGCAGAGGTCGAGGTGTATGAGGATGGTTGTTCAAGGTGGAAGAGGCATGGACTGCGCCGGATCTCCGCTCCTTGGCGGCCGTCGAGACTTTTAGCTATTGCTCCCAGGCAAGGGCTGACCTGAAGTTCGTCTCAAAGGCCTCTGTTCTCTCAGTTCGTTCGATGACGCCGGCCATGGCGAAGCCGGTGACTTGCAGTGTAGGTTTGCCAGTTTCTCGAGCAGCCAGACCAACGCAATTTCATCGACTCTTTGCAGGTAAATTGTCCTAGCGTTTGACGGCCCAGTCATTGACGCTTTGTAGAGCCGTTCCGGCGGCAAGCAAGCTCTTTCAATTTCCGCAAAGAGGACCGACGTATAGTCGAGAATCAGGCCATTGCGAGGCAATTGACGCGACAGTGGAAGCCGGGTGATGTCTACGCGCCTCACGACTTGAGCGCGGCAGAGGCGCGGAAATGGAGGAAGCGTTCTCGTCCCACGACCGACGCTTTTGACGCTCTGTCGATTGACCCGTTGAGCCTCTACAAGGTTGCTGCATGTTGTCCACGGCTGTCTCTGCTTGCTGACCTGTGTTCCAGAACTTTTCCATCATGTCGGAATTCATGACCGACATGGGTCGCATTCGACACTCTAATACCACCGGTCTTCGAGCTGTCAATCAGCGCAAAATCTCGAAGGCGATCCGACGGGCGATTGCCCTGGGGCTGATGCCCAGTGTACACAAGCATCCTGAATACATAAAACTGGAGACGGAGCATCGGAAGGAAAGGAGCGGCAGACTATGAACTGTACCATCATCAATCAAATGCTCCGACAGCCAGGGACCGCATGAACAAGTCCACCGCAGGGCACCTGCAGGCGCCAACAGATGGGATAGACACCTCCGAATCAATTCACCACCAAAAGAGGAGGACTGAGACTGCTGCGCCGAGACTGCTCCTGGAGACACCGTCCTGTATCTTTAGTGTAGGAGAAGAGCAGATCTTACTTGGGAATAAAGAACCAGCCTCTGTTTTGTAGATAGTCTGGCGCTGGATCGAGAAGTTGGGCTGAAGATGGGACTAGAATGATCGAGAGTAAAGACAGTTGCTGGGAGAAGCAGATTGGCAGGACTGCAGTGGATGGCTGGAGGATACTTGCAATTAACATGGCAGAAAATAATGAGGTGAAGCCTCTCCTGTGCCGTTGCCAATTGGCTTTAGCGATCGAAGTCTCGTGCTGAGAGCCTGATTTGCACATTCACCTTCTGCATGGTTTCTGCGCATCCTGCGACAACATGATGTCAGCAAGCCTGCCCACACCAACATTGTGGGCGCCTCACACGTCCTCCTGTACCTCCACACACGGCCCCCTCTAATATTAGGGCCAACTGGGCGGACATCTGAGATCTGTGGCAGGCATCTGGTCGGCGAATATAGCTTCAGTAGCTTCTTCCGGCCTGTGGATGAAGGAAGATGTCCATTCTCGCTGGTAGGCCGACGCCCAAATTGTCCCATCTCAACCACCAAGACCACTCACGCACATCCAGATGGCATATATGCCGCACTCCCCAGCACCACTCGCGGGCAGCCAACGCCGCTATCGGCCGACTTGAAAGGTGAACGAATTGCTTATGCTTCCAACAAATCAATCTTTCTCCGTTCCATCGACAGACCGGCAGAAGCGACGCAGTATACCCAGCACACGGCCACCACTACAGTCGCCAGATTCTCCCCCTCAGGCTTCTATTGCGCTTCAGGAGACGCATCTGGGATCGTCCGGGTATGGGACTGCTCTCCCAACGGGTCCGGGGCTACAAAAGGAGAATATGCCATTATATCAGGCAGGATCAATGACATTGCCTGGGATGGAGACAGCCAGCGAATCATAGCGGTCGGAGACGGCAAGCAACGCTATGGTCATTGCGTCACTGCAGATTCTGGCAATACTGTGGGCGAGATTAGCGGGCATTCAGCCCAGGTGAATGCTGTCAGCATACGGCAACAGAGACCGCTCCGCGCCGCCACGGCGGGAGACGACAAAAACTTGGTGTTTTACCACGGAGCGCCCTTCAAATTCAATGGAATTCCTGGTCGCGGCAAGCACACCAACTTCATCTACGGAGTAGCCTTCTCACCTGATGGCAACCATCTGGTGAGTGTCGGCGGTGACAAGAAGATCTGGCTCTACGATGGCAAGACTGGGGACGTGAAAACCGAAATTGTGGACAGCACAGAGGGCCACAAGGGGAGTATTTTTGGCATATCATGGTCGAAAGACTCGAGAAGCCTCGTGACGTGTTCAGCAGACCGCACTGTCAAGACGTGGGATGTCGACGCGGGGAAAGTGATTCACTCTTGGTCATTTGGCGATGCAATGAACGTCTCGGATCAGCAAGTGGGCGTGGTCTGGCCTGCCGGCCGGTCAGATGGCCTGATCATCTCCTTGTCGCTCAGCGGTGATCTGAACTATCTCCACCCCGATGCGAGCCAGCCAACAAAAGTGATATCTGGCCACCAGAAGAACATCACAGCTCTCACGCACTCTGGGGAATCTGCAAACGCCACCCTGTGGACGGGAAGCTACGACGGCCGACTGTGTGCATGGGATGCAAGCAGCGGAGATGCAGAAACAATTGAGGGTGAGGGACACACCAACATCATCTCAGGCCTCGCCGCCTCTTCTAGCACCAAGCATCCACAGATTTACTCGGTCGGCTGGGACGACACCTTGAGGACGGTGGACGCGGGTGCCAAAACCTTTACCGGCACCTCTACCCATCTGTCATCTCAACCGAAGGCGTTGACCTGCACAGCCGATTCCCTGATTGTTGTTGCGCAGCTGGAAAGTGTTCTGGTGTATCGAGACGGCGAAGAGGAGGGTGAACTTCCGCTCAAATCGTCCCCGACAGCCCTCGCCTCAGCCGGAAGTACGGTCGCGATTGGCTCATCCGATTCAAGTCTACGACTCTTTTCCGTGGTTCCGGGTAAAGCTCCGAAGCAGACAGCGGCGGTTGATAAGGTTTCGGCGACGCCTCTCACCTCGATCGCGTTTTCCGCAGACGGCTCCCTGGTGGCCGCGGGGACGGCAACTGGCAAGATCTACGTCTATAAGATCGGCTCCGGAGTGGGTTCGGCCTCGTTAGAGCTTGTGACAGATCGGTGGAGTGCGCACACTGCAAAGATTACATGTATTGCATGGAATCCAGAAGGCACAGGTGCGGTGTCGGGAAGCCTGGACACCAACATCTTCGCATGGAGTTTAAAAGAGCCAGGGAAGAGAGTCAAAGCAACGAATGCGCATAAAGAGGGTGTCAATGGCATTACGTGGATTGGAGATGTCGTTTTCAGCACCGGCGCGGATGCAACTATCAAGAAATGGAAGGTGAGAATAGGGTGAGGACGTATGGACGCTTCTGGGAGATGCGTTGCATCACGCCTCCTCTTTTCTCATCACCACTCAGACATGACATTATGAAGATTTACATCAACTGACTTGGGACATTTCAAATCTTCGCTGGCAACTTTAGTTGTGTTCACAAATCAAGGCTGGTCTGGTCTGAGCAGTCAATATACTTCAGGGTGCTCCATCCGAGCCTTGCCTTGGCACAGCCTCCCTGTCTGGAAAGTCGCATCATCCCGCGTCAGGACATATTCGCTTCCATGTATGGTGAATATGTGTATAATACCGGCGTTCTCTTAGCCAGAGAAGAGCTGCAGATTGCTGGGCCATTATTTTTTATTCCTGTGCTGGTGCTTATGAATCGCTTGGGCACTGCGCTGCAGATGCGCAGTGCATAGACTGCAAATGGTCATCGAGCCAGGATGGCGACACTTGAGGAGACATTCAACCCGGCTGCATTATCGCGGTCTGATACGATCATTTCAAACGCCGGCAATACGAAAGCGACCTCTGGATCTTCGGCGAAACAAGCCAAAGCCACGCAGAGTTATTCGCGCATCGACTTCGAACCGCTCTACACAGACTTGAAGTCCTTGATCGGGCATCATTGGGGAACATATTATGATGCTCTCACCAGATTCATCCGAGGTATGCTCTTGGATCGGCAATATTTACCAGCGCGCTGGGAGGTCCGGATTAACCATGCCATAGGAGAACTTTGTGCAACCGAATTTGGCGACCTTTGTGACCACTTTCTCCTGGCGACGCCCGCCACTGAACACGCACACAACTCTCTCATATGCGCCATCCTTTATAACTCGGGCAGAGACATTCCCGATCCCGGGCCCGCGGCATGGGTCAGCGCTGCTTCGGACAAGGCGGCCGGTGCCACGACCTCCAAAGCCGTTGCCACAAGCGATGCGGCGGAACAGCGACTGAAAACCGAAGTGATGGCACTGCCCGCCCGTGACCGGCGACGGTTGAAGGGGGCTGCGAGCGATAAAACAGAAGAGGAGGCGGCCGCTCGACGAAATGTCTACGAGGAATATTATCATGCCAGTCGCATTAAAGCGCCCGAGGCCGCTCCGGGAGCGGCGGCGGGTTTGACCAAGACAAACTGGGACCTTGAGATTCGCAAACGATATCTGCAGCCTCTGTTTGCGGAAACGTTAGAGTTCCCCGATGCGGCGACCATATACGCCAGAATGGTCCCCATTTGCTACGAGGAGTCGGTCGCCGCGGGGACGTCGATGCATTGTGCTGAACTGGTTAGCTTTGCGGCCGAAGTGTTCATCAAAGATTTCCTGAGCGTGGCCTTCAACCGTACCCGATCCAACGGACCGAGATATGAGAACGGCGCAGGGGATGGCATTCATACTGCGGCCTATAAAAGGCAGATCGCCCGCGAGGAAGCTGAGGTGAAGAATGGGACATTACTACGCAATCGGGAGGATGATCTCCTGCCAGTTGAGTCCAAGGAAGCGAATACCCGGCGACCGATCGGCATCGCCGACCTTCAACTGGCGAACCGAGTCGGCCCATCTCTATGGAACAGCATGCCTTTGATCGGGATGTCAGTCGCTGAAGCTGCGACCGAATTTGACCGAAATGATTGGCCGACGGACTGTGACCCGCGCCCGACGACCAATGGCCACATGCCCAACATTGACGAAGCTACGGACGTCGACCCCGACGATGATTACGGTTGGGACGGAACCGGATCAAACGAAAGGCACGGTCTGAATTCGCTTCTTGCTGATTGTCTTGCGACACAAGCCTAGTGTGTGCGCCAACTTGGATGAGTTCCACGTTAGTGGAATACAAGACTCCCCGTGGCGGGCGAGTCGTGACCGTAAGTCTATGAGACCGAATTCAGGCCCGAAAATTATTTTGAACATATACACGAAGGGCATATGACCTTCATAGCGCCCAAATGCTCATTTACAGCGGTCGACTTCATCTTTGGACTGGTTTGGTCGGGCCTCTCTGCTGTGGTTCCCATGACCTCAAGACACGCGACCAGCGGCTATAACACAGCAGTCTGTTCAGCAATGACCAAGAGAAAATGGGTGGCGAACCTGACGGTGCCGTGGTGGGGCTGGAAAATTCATGATACCCTCCGGGAATACTCAAGATTATGCATGCGGAGTTTTGCACTTGGTAGTCGGTACTGCCTCTTCTATTCACGGTGCGTCTTCAACTTGTTCTTCAGTTTCCTCCCAGTCGGTCTTATCTGCGCGACGGCGTCTGCCTATGTTATGCCGCGTGCGGCCTCCAGCACGCAATCTCAAGACGTCATTCTCGGATTTCAACCAAAACATCAACCTCGCAACGACTTCCTTGGCGTGGAGAACGGAGATGCGAGTTGCCAATGCAGCGGAGATGGACATGTGCGTCGATCAACAGCGCCGAACGCCCACGTCGCACGTCTTTTTCTTCAATGAGTTTTCGCCCCGCCTCTTGTGAGTGTGGTCTTGACTGGTCTATAAAGCCCTTTCCGCCTGGCCGAACCGGGGGGCGAGTCCGGCGCTTCGATCCCGTGTACGCTCTTTTCCTCCTGGGCGCAGTCAGGCTGAAGGCAGTTGAGTCGAATGTCTACTCTTTGCTTGGTTGCGCTCGCCGCGCTCGTGCTCCCCGTCCTTCCTCGCGGCCTCGCTCACAGTGTGGATATCGAGTCGGTTAATGTTGGACCCAATTACGCGCACCCACTCGAGGACCTCGACAAAGATCTGCCCTTCTCTCAACCGGTCACCTTTGCTCATCTTCCGTGGCAGCGCTGCTTCTCGCCCTCTCACGCGGAAGCACTTGATATTGCCGTCGTTGGATTTCCCTATGATACCTCCACGTCCTATCGACCAGGAGCGCGTTTTGGGCCCCGAGGCATTCGCGCTGCGAGCTCGAGAGAGAAGAAAGGGAGGAGCTACAACACGGTTTGGGGTGTCGATCCGTTGACCGAAGGGAACCTGTCGGTGGTCGACTGTGGAGACATCCCGATCACACCGTTTGATGCCAAACACGCCTTTCGACAGATGGAACAAGGCTATCGACAAGTCCTTTTCCACAATACAACCGGGGCCAATTCGTGGCCACAGCCGCGAATACTGAGCCTGGGCGGTGACCACAGCATCGTCCTGCCGATCCTCAGGAGTCTGAAGGAGGTGTATGGCCCCATTTCTGTGATTCACCTCGACAGCCACCTTGACACCTGGGATCCCTATGCTGGCTACACCGGAATTGTTTCAGAACAGTCTGCCATTACCCATGGGACCTTTTTCTGGCACGCTGCAAGGGAGGGCTGCATTCGCAAAGGCACTTCGGTGCACGGGGGACTAAGGACCAAGTTGTTCAGTCCCAACGACTACGTCATCGACCGTGATGTCGTCGGATTCGAGCTGATCGAAGCACATGAGATTGATGATATTGGCATTCAAGGCATCATCAACAAGATCAGGAAGGCGGTGAAAAATACACCAACATACTTATCGATTGACATTGACGTCCTGGATCCGAGTATTGCACCTGCCACGGGGACACCGGAGTCAGGAGGCTGGACGACAAGAGAGGTGAAGAGACTCATCAAGGGGCTTGAAGGGATCACCTTGGTTGGCGCCGACGTGGTCGAAGTCAGTCCTCCGTATGACACGAGCGCAGAAGTGACATCGATTGCGGCGAGTGATCTGCTGGCAGATATTATGGCGCTCATGGTCAAGGATTCCAAGCACGGAGGAAAAGAGCAAGTGAGAGATGAACTGTGATGTTGGCCCGTTGTGGCACCTAAATTTTTAGAGATCGGACGTCCCTGACCCTACTTGCATATCGTTGCATGATCTGAGGGAGAAACAGCTCAAAGTCATGGACTATAATTACGGCATGTCGCGTCTGACTCAAGCTCTCAACATCAGCATTCCTCGAAGACCATCATTAATATAAGAATCCATGAATTCTACCAATGACATCAAATACCTCACCTTCTCAAACACTGAGATCCTTTATCATAGCGTTGGAGTGTTCTTAAGCTGCAAAATGCCCTCGACCTTCATTCCTGCTTTCACCAGTCCATCTGTGGTGCCAGAGCGTCGGCCAACTGAAAACCAGCGATAACCAGCAGATCGATATAAGCGTAACGCCAGCGAAAATAGACCCAGGCCGGCTTCTTTTTCTTATCTTGCAGTGTAGCACTGGTCTGTCCAAGGCTTGCGGCCAAAGCAGCAGATTCATCATCCGTCTCGGGATCACTGCGGATCCAATCGTGGAGTTCTTGTCGATCCACCCGACGAGCCTGTGGTGCTCTCGGCCGTACTGATAGCAAGGCTTTGGTTCTGAAGATGTGGCACCGGAGATATAAAATAACATGCAGTGCTTGAGGCCATAGGCCAGCATTGGGCTCTGAGGGAGCGTAAGTTGGTACTGTTTAGAGAAGGCCTGCTCTAATTATGAGCTATGCCAGGCGCCAGGTACAAGACGCAGTGCAGTGACCAAAGGCAAGACATGAGTAAGGATTCCGCGCTTAGAGTCCAGATAGTCGACTACTTCTTAGGGTGGCTTGCGGTCATCACTCTCCTTTTTCGCACCGGACTGGCGCAGAGCTTGGTCCTAACCGTGAAGCTGCGGTACGGACGTCATTTGACAACCGGTGGCTTATATGATGGGGAAGCCGGTTCTTGGTGTGAGAGTAGTGTCGTTTGATAAGGATGACGCAGAAGCAGGTGAAGAGAAATTCTCAAGTTCCTTCTGTTCTCCGTACCGCCGGTCAAGTTCCTTCCCGCCAATTTCCTGCCAGGGATGGTGTTGTTGAAACGTTCGCTTGTCATCTGTGAAACTGGGTGTCACCGTGACCTTGTGATGTGCTTCAGCCGGTTCTGCACCAGCAACGGCGTGAGTCCAAGGGTTGGTGCCACCAGTGCCGCCGTCTTCCAAAGCCACCTCCTCTTGCCTCACTTTGCCATGGATGTCGCGACACCAGCGGCTCTGCAGCATCTCACCAGTGTTCCAATGTCTCTCCCGCGGATGAACAAGTGCCTAGGAGATGGCGCTGGAGATCAAGTCGTCGTCGTCACGCTTGGACAAGATGTCGTCATCTAGAGTCGTTCTCAGACCGGTAGGTAAGCATGGATCTGGTATAGGACTCTATGAGCCCTTTGACATATCGGCGACGCGCCTCGTTGACGCCGAATCCTAGCCAGGTGGTGACGAAGACTCGGTACTCCTGTTCAAAGCCACCAACTGTCCTCAGCCTTAACAACTTGAGGTCATTCGCGTGCTTCTCCGCCTCGGTCCTCTTCGGGCCCATTCCAGATGTATATGCCCGCTGAGAAGTTTGATCTCGATAGTGGCTCTTTTGAAACCAAACATGCCACCTTGAAATAAATGAATGCTTTGGGAGTCTTGAAGTCCAAAGACAGCCATGCCAGTCACTACAGTCCCTTTTACTCACCGATATCAATGATGCTCTCCAGCGGAGTGGTATTTACTAATTCCCAAATTGCCTTCTGGGAAAACTCTCAGGAAGCTGATTCAAAATCCTTATGGGGTCTCCTCGAACCGCCAATCTAGACTGTAGGTACTGTGTGCGGTGTTGGGCCAAAGGGTAGAGGAAGATCGGGCGTGAATCATTTCGAGGGAAATGAGTAGAGACTTCAGAGTCGCGCTGATGGCAGCGTGGCCGGCTTTTGCTTCCGTCAAAGGTGGGCCCACGTATACTTGACCGTCTATCAACGAGAAAGCCTTTGGGGGGTCCAATCTGTTGGGAACACAGGCAGTGTGACAGCGTCTTCACGGGTAAGCGCTTGGCCTTCGGCACACCTACAACACCACAGCAGACAGCATCTTAGACAGTCATAGCCATCTATCGACCACCTGGTTGGCTCCATCACAATCCGCAACTTCAACTTATTCTTGAGACTTGTGAATAGATGCCCACCGAAACCGGTAGACGAGTTCAAGTCGATGGCTTGCCGCTGTTTCGGTCAATCACCGAGAGCTGACCAGCGGCGTTGTCTGTGCAGACGCCATCAGAATCTAACTTGGGCCGGTTAGGACTTGGTGTTGAGGCGAAGCCATTGAGTCCGGAGCCCCGGGCACCCCGCACCCCGCTATTGCTCTGCTACCCCTTCCTTCCGTGCCCGTGTCTGCACGCCTCCAACACTCTCTCTTGGTCGCGGCAGCATCGGAAATCTTTAACAGCATGGAGTGCGACCAGCGAAACCTACGGTTCGAGCACTATGAGTTGTCAGGAGATGCAGCAAATCTCCCGAACGATTTTTTGCACCGTCCTGTCCGAAAACGAGCTGCGCGGGCCTGCCTGAGCTGTCGCGCGCGAAAGATACGATGCGATGTAGTCCTGTGTGGAAAACCTTGCACGAACTGCCGTCTTGACAATGGAGAGTGCAAAGTGCTGGCAAGGCCCACCAAATAGTAGGTTGATCTGGCAACATCCTGCAGAAATATTTGCCTTCTGACTTTACAATTCCAGTGCTGGCGCTTCGAAACAAAGCCTCCACGATCGCGCTCCGATGCAGGCCTATTGGCAGCGCCCAACAGCTAGAACCCTCCCCAGTTCGGCCCGAATTGAAGAGCACGAATATCTGAATGGCAAGAACGAGTCACCTAGTAGCACAGACGACTGGCGATTTTCTCGAGCGAATACTGACTTTCCGAGCCAATATGCCACGCCCGTGCATGATTCGCCTGATCGAGGTGTGACGAGTGCGCATCAGCACATTGGCCGGGGAAATAACAGTGATGCCTTACGGATAGATGAGCCCGTGGATCACAGTTTGCTTCGCAGACCAGGACATGAACAAACCGGGAGGGGGATCGAGGCCGAACCTCAGCATCATGATATGAGCTTTTCATTTTTTGGTCAGTCTGCTATCCATATACATTCAATCTACCTGGACAGCAACTGATACTTGAATGGCGGGGCAGATCCACACAAGCAAACAGTCTCAGACACTCCCGTCCCGGGACACATTGATCAGCCACCGCATTTGGAAGACCAGAAAACCACACAAGATCAAGTTGGACATGTACCCTATTATTCTTATCCGTTCATCGAGTCGGACAACTTGTCAGATATCTCTCCCTCTGACATCGGCTATTTGAAACGCCAGGGTTCGTTCAGCATTCCTGCCAGACCCGTACTCGAGACGTTCGTCAGACAGTATTTTCTTTGCGTGCATCCTTTTCTTCCTGTCCTCGATGAAGCTCTCTTCTGGGACATATTTGCGACCTGCCACAACGAAACCGGTGCCATGACGCAGATTTCACTGTTTACCTTCCAGGCCATGCTTTTTGCATCTTCCAGTGTAAGCAACTTGGCTTCTGTGGCAATAGATGTAAAACTAACTCGCACTTCAGTTTGTTCCCGTCAATATCCTTCAAGATATTGGATTCACGAGCACTCATGATGCTCGCACTGCCTTTTACCGGCGAGCGAAGGTAAACGACCCGGCTTCTTGCTATATCGGATTCCTGAATATTTGTGCAGGTACTCTTCGACGTTGACGGCGAAAGGGACATAATTTCCACTGCTCAAGGTGCACTATTATTGTCCTACTACTCGCCAAGAGCCCACAATCGAGGGATAAACACTCGCTGGTTGGAGACTGCTATTCACTATGCGAAACAAGCAGGTGCCCATCAATTCACTAATGACGCAAAAATGACCAAGAGCCAGCAATTTACAAGCAAGCGTTTGTGGTGGAGTTGTATCTTAAGAGACAGGATTCTTCCTCTTGGAGTCCATCGGCCATTGCGTATTACGCATGAGTATTTCAACGTCAGAAACAACTTATTGACGATCGAGGACTTTGAAGGAGAGATCCAAAAGTCCAGGGTTTATGATCCGGCTACGAAAAAAGTACTCGTCAATTTACTGATCGAGCTCTGCAAACTTTGCATTGTACTCACCGACATCATTCTAATTGTTTGCCCCCTTGATGGGTTTCCCCGAATCACATCTGGAGACACAGACGATTCTGATCTGCGACGACGCATTGACCGATGCAGAGCGGCACTGGCCGAGTGGTTTGGCAATGCAATTATACAGTTTCCAACCCCCGCCGGCATAGGGAACGCCAACGAATCGGTCATCTTGTTCACCAACCTGATATACATTTACTATCATTCTGCGAAAGTGGCCCTTTGCCACCACGAGGTGTTGCATTGGGACACACCGTCTACGACCGACGCCGGGTACCGAGTGCAGCTCCTTACGATCAAGAAAGAACTCCAAGAGTCCATAGCCGCCATCACCGAGAACACCAAAGAAGTGATTCTGCTCAAATTAGGAAAGTATTTGCCCATCAGTGCCGTGGCATATACGGCATTGCCATTAGTTCTGCATATCCTCGATGTCAAGCTATCATCAACACAATCGCAGAGGGCGATCAAGCAGCGGCAACTGGAGGTCTTCATGGAGGCCATGAAAATATATCGGTCCCAATACGATGGTACAGACCCGGTTATTGACTCGATCGAGAGGCTCTTCGCATACCTGGAGACAGGCAACATGTTGAAGTGGCACAATTCTCCGTTGCAAAATAGTCATCAGGTGAACCACAACGTCAAGTCAATGGACGTATCCCCTCGGACAGCAGCATTGGCGCCCGTTATTCGCGACTGGAGTGATGTATTTCTGCAGAAAACCCGCTGCTACCTTCGAATCGCGGTCACTCTCGAACTGGCTTTATCGAAAACAGAATATCCGGATGATGCTGACTTCCCTGCGAGCCTTCAAAACCAATACTTGCTTTCGACGCTTTTCCCGCTTTACAGGAATAGCCTAGGTGAAAAGGAAGACGACAACCGCTATGGCCGTGCCCGACATCAGCAGAGCAGAGATCACAGTTTCCGTCACAATGGTCAGGAGCATGACAGCGACGACAGCCCGCCGGGTTCGATCATACGATATACAGGGCCACCGAGTCCATTTCGAGACCTGGCATTTAACAGTGCTGACCAAGAGTCATCGCTCGACTCTCATTTTGGGATAGATTCGGCAGTGGGCACGAATCTGACGGATTTGGATATGGATGCACAAGTATGGAGCGACCTCCACTTTGAACATTATATATGATTGGAATGATTCAGGATACGCCATGAATGGTTTTGTGGGAGGTCTAAAAGATGGCGCAGAAGGTTAGCAACGCTCGGCAAAGGTTCCTGCCGATTTTATTGCTTTTCTCTAGAAGCAAATTTCATAAAGGCTGGCAACTTCTTAAAGAGCGTCTATTGCTCTAAAATAATTATTACTCTACCCCTTCGTGTTGCATGGATATTGTCTTGACTTTCCATCAGGAACAGACGCCAAGTTGAGCAAATCCAAGCGTGTGAATATTTCCCCTGCGACGATATTGTTTGATTGCTACACCTTCCAAACAACAAGTGACTGCCTCATGTATAAAGCTGTCCTATATCATCGTGGGTCGACCAGGTAAGACTGAAACCTGAAGAGCAGCCCAGAGCCTGCGCATCAGGGAACGATACATTCCAGTAGTTCCATAACTTCTTCTTGCCACCTTTATCGGTCGTACTGTGCACATGAAGATTTGCGAGAACGTCCCTCGAGAGCCGGGGGGGCCATCGGCTGAGGTCGAAATTCGGCGCGAAAAGCCTGACCCATTTCACCATCTTTGGGCAACTGCCCTGTCGATGAGTATAGGTCAAGTGAGAGCGTGAGCCGAAGGTGACATGTGGGATATTGGAGAAAGTCAGGTACCAGTCGAAGGGTTCTCTGATGCGGAGGGAGAAGTGTGTCGCGCAGAGGCCGAAGCAGCGGAGGTCGGCTCGAATGGTTGAGGAATCTTGCACCAGTCATGCTCCGCATCCCTTGAGACTTTCTCGGCAATGGCGGCGACGGATTCGGTGCCATCATAAAGATGTTGATACAGCTGCATGGCTTTGAGGTACGTCTTCAAGGCACGCTCGCTAGCCGCCAACTCACTGGTTTGGGAGCATTTGTATCAAGCGCAGCCAGAACAAGTGGCCAGGTCGTGTAAGCAACGCAGGACACCAGTGGTACCAAAAGTGCGATGGTGGAGAACACATACACACTGAGAGATAGATAATGGGCTATATATGCACATGAATATGTCGGAATATGCCGTTTATTGTAGTTGCAGCAGATTGAAGGTCAAGGCCGATATCGCTCAGTCGTTGTACTTTGTCTTCTTGATTTCATTCTGGCAGTAAATCAATGAGGCGACCCTCGTGATTGCAAAGCACGATTCTAGCCGAACCATGAGGACGTTAGCGTGCAGTTGCAAGAATGGGGGAGTAGGACAGATTGTCAAGGCATACTTATAGTACATGAAGCTCCAGGCGATATACACCACCACCGAGACGTGACTAGAGAGTGGTATTAGAGCAATTCGAATAGCCATGCCGTCAAATCAGTGTGCCAAGATGGGACCAGCATATTGAAGCCATTCTGGGGATACAATTCGGCGAGGACATCGGTCAGTTCGATTGCAAGCTCACACTGCAGTACAAGTATCTTTGCGAGAAAGTGTTGTGTGTCGGTCTCGTGGAAATTGAACGGGCCATGATCTTCGATGTCATCCTCTGCCAAAAGGGACTGGTCAAAGTCAAAGGTTTCGCGTGTGATTTGCAGAGGCGACGTAGACCAAGTGACAGAGATCGATCTCGCAAAATGCAGCACCACCAGAGTCTTCTCTTCATCCTTCCAGACGCGTTGAGTGACGGGTCTTTATCGTACAGATGGGAAGTCGCATCCCTCGTGGACTGGCAGGCGCTGACCCACATCGTGTTGCTTTTTTTGTTTATATCGGTGCTGTTAAATGATAGGAGTAGGGCTGCTTGTGCAGTCGTGCTGGATCTGACTCGGCACCGGCTTCAAACAGGAGCTAGGTTGCTCTCGACGTCGTTTGTCAAGACCACTCAATAATGACGGGATGATTTTACCTTGGCTCGCTGGTACAGCTTTCGTGAGCCTCCTGATACTCCCAAATCTGCATCCTTGAATGGTATAACGAGAGACGGACTGAGATAAATCATAAGAAATGGACCTCCTTTGAAATGGGAATAATTGTTGGGGGGAGTTTGACGCACACTACAGCCTGCAAACAGGATGGCGGATGCATTGACTCTTTGAAGGTTTCAACCTCTCGGTGTCGACGTGATCGGATCCCGATACGAGGGCTCAGGCGCTTCGTCTCTCGAATCAATGATCTCCGACAATTGCGAACTGGGTTCTGCGGTTCCGTTTTGAACATCCTGCATTGAGATCTGATTCAAAGTGTCGGGCATATCGAAAAAGGCAAACATGATCGCGTCTGTCAAAGACGGCTCTATGATCGTGAACTCATCTTGCTCGGGAAATTTCATGGCTGAATTCACATCGGATAATGACACGCCTCTGTCACTGGATACAGGTTCGTCTTTCCAAGCTGCTGTAAGAAGTCTAGTCAAGATTAGGATCGTCGAACAAGTCAAGGGTCAGCACCGAACGCACGGTGTCTCTGTACACAACCCGGCCCACCTTCTGTCGAACGACACACTCCTGATTGTGGAGGCAACAGTTCGTGCATATGTTGCCTGGTGAATACCGATTTGCATCAAATCGCACTTTGCGCATATGGCAGTTCATGCAAGCAGCCTTGGTTCGTCCACACCGACATTGGGGGCGATGTCCCTCCGTGGGCCTGAGGTCTCCATGTTGTGACTCTCCTCAAATTTCAACATATTCAGGAGCATGGACAACTGTGCAGCCTAGTTCGAGATCACGCCAAGTTATATGACCGATACTACCGCACGGCAAGGTGGAAAGGCATGTGGCATCGCGGGAGGGCTCGAGAATTTGGAACTGCTTTCGGTCACATGAGACCTGGACCCCAGGAGCGAAATCCGCGGTTGAAATTATTTCACGGGCCAAACGCTAGATCCGGGCTGGATCTAGCCGAGGAACACACGCTTCAGGAGCTCTGGACTTTGCGGATAACATGGTTGGGGTACACTCTAGCACCTCCGTGGACTCGACCGATTGTCGAGAGTCTTCATACAGTACGTACGTTCTGCCACGCGGTCTCCTGAGAAGAATCTAAAAGGGATTGAATACTAGTAGCCCAGGGAGTCATTGGTCTCACCAAGAGTTCAGAATTTTATTGTATTGCACCGTAGTGTTCACGATCTGAGATCTGACCCAAGGGTCTCCCCCAATGTCCTCCTAGCCTACCCATTACTGTTTCTCCACTGCTTCGGTCTTCTCCCCATGAATAATATGAGCTGCGACTCGGTTGGTCATGAATCTGCTGGTGTTGCCTAGAAAGGCGCATGCCATGACTGCACAGATTCCGAATGGGATACTGGTATACCAGACGTATTTCAGAGAATCGGCATAAGCCCATTGCGTGCCCTTGGTAGCAGCTGCAATAATGGCAGCATTGACACCTGGAATGCTGGTAACTTTGGCTGGGTTTGTCAAAAATGCCTCGACAAAGGTTGTGGCAGATGAAGCCGGCAATCCAGCTCCAATGGCAAATTTGGCAACATATGCAGGAAGCCTGGCCGTCAGCTTATTGACAAAGATGTTATAGTAAATCGCATAGCCAATTGAGCCACCAATGACACGGACTGATAAAGACAAGGCCACAACAGTAGCGATAAAATCGTCAGGGCTGTCCTCACGGTTACTCTTGAACAGATCGTAGATGATGAGACTTTCAGGTCACTTACCTGCACACAACCGCAATTGTTTGGGTAGGAACAAGAAGTCCGCCCACTCCAAACCCAGAGAGTGTTCCCATCGCGACAGCGACGCCAGGATTTTCGGGTGTAACGGCAGCGACGGCTCCTCCGAAGGCCGCTGGAGAGAGGTGGAAGTCAACATCTGCTCCCATGGCTGAGTGAGAATGATGGTTTAGGACACTTACTCATTATGACTGCGGCGATCGTGAGGACTTCGCGGTTGTGTTTTTTGAAGACGCTCAGCATGAAATTGAAGAAAACGGCGCCGAGCGTCACGCTAAAACCATAACCAAGGCCTTTCAATCCGACTGCGACCGGGGTGGGTGTATAGACGGATGAGAACGTCAACGGGTAAAAGTTAAGCAAGGAGTAGAAGTTCATGCCACCCACAAAGGCGGCAAAAAAACTCACACCCACTGCCCGCTGACCAGTGAAGATCTCTCTCGGGATGATCGGTCGTTTTGCACCTTTCCACTCCCAAGCAATAAAGGCAATAATCAGGAGGATGCCGACTATCAGAGGACCCAAGGCTCTTCCAGAAACCCACGGAACATCGTATCCACCGGCCTGGAGGCCGACCAAACTAGAATGACAGATAAGCATCCATTGGAAACGGTTTTGGACGAGGGATTACCCACAAGAGCGTTGCCCCTGCGATGGATAGAAGCGCGCCAATAAAGTCGATCTTCTTGATAATCTCCATCTTAGGGACGGCCAGTGCTTGATGATGTTTCTCGGGGAAATAGAAGAAGAGTGTTCCGAGGAAAGCCACTCCATTATATATCCTGCACGACGCATCAGGACCGGGAGTCTGAAATGAGGGTGACAACACTTACAAGGAAATCCACATGCACCACCTCCAAGAGGCGTGGGTCGAGAGTAATTGACTGTAGAGGACATAGGGACAAAACGGCAGGATGAAGCAAACTATCAAGCCGACATACAGACCTCGCAGCTTGACGGGCACCAGTTCCGACGTGCTATACAAGTTTGGGTTAACAGTTTCTCGCCCAAAAAAGGAGGGGGGGTGGCTTACCCAGCCAGTGCAGTGAGTTCCCCAATGGCTGCGCCTCCACCAGCAAGACACATGCCAGCAATGCCCTGCGCAAAGGAATGTGCAGTTCCAACAAGGACGACGCCCACCATAATGGTGATGGATCCGCACAGGGTAATCCAACGACGTCCGAAGAGATCTTGAAGGTATCCAGAAAATGGCCCCACGGCCGCCAGCACTAGCGTATTGCACACTGGAAGCCAGACCTGACCAGCGGTGCCACCGATATCCTTCGTCATGTACGACAACATTCCACCGACAAAGTAGAGAGGAACCTGAGACCCTATGGGCCAGAAACGGGAATCAGCTCGTGCCTCCTGGTGCGAGTGCGTGAGATCATGAGGACATTACTTACCCACCCAGAGGGTAGATAGCGAAAAGAGGGCAATGACCTGCCTAACAGTCCAGTCGACATGGCCGTCTGAATTGTCTCCATGGATGTCGTCCTCGACGTCCTCGGCATGATAAGCGCTTCTCACGCTTGTCTCGACTTCATCTTTCATACTGTTCTCTTTGGACATTGTGGGATCTCTCGATGGGCTGAGTTGCGCCAGCACTTGGGAGGGAAGTTTTCTGAGGAAAAGGAGCTCCTGGGCCGAAGAAAACGGAACTATGAGATTGTAAATTGAGCAAGATCTCGGATTTGCGAGGGAGAGAAGAAGCACAGGCGCTCGTATATGAGGCTGACCTGACTACGGTTGGGGGTGCTTGTTCCCGACGCCATTCTCGACACCAACTATCTAGTCCGCATTCCGCCGAACAGACTTATGCGGGGTCACCCATACTCTGAGGAGCATCTGTGGGGCAAAAAGACATCAGAAGCAGTATCAGTTTGGGTGGAGTACTGATCTTACCGTCCACATATCTCGAGAGGTACGAGTCAGCTTTGCCAGATCTGAAAGCCAATCACAGCAAGCCCAAGTCGTTTGTCGATCGTCACGAAAACATGGAGCGAATGGTAGGGAAGACCCTGAATGTCAACCAACCACTCGTTGGAGGGTTGATCTTTAGCTCCAGTCTCCGGATTGTGGGGACCATACAAAATGCGATCGTATTCTGAAAGCCCTTGGGCACGACCCCGGCTGCGGCTTCGGCTACGGTCTCGGCTGCGGTTGCGGTTGCGGCAGTCGGTCAACCTCGACCAGTAGATTAGTACCGTACACCCCTGCTCTCCTGGAAGGAGGGGAGCGGGGAATCCCAGTTGATTTCACTGAACGTTCAGCTAAACCAATCACATGACCCACCTCTCACGTTCAACAGATGGCTGTGGATGGAGCGAAGCCTTCCGCTAATCTGCCTCAGACTTCTGATATCGCTGCCTCACTGCCAGAAAGACGCTTTACGCGCCATTCATTCTTTAAAAACGACCATCTACTCACAGAGGATTGGCGGAAATTTGTAATGCAGATCTTCTCAAACTGTGCAGACGGTCACTTAGGACACCTGTCAGACTCCATGCGGCCTATGATGAAGTTCTGCCTGTCAGGGAACCCGTGCCTCGTGGACGGTGCTTCAGCCGGTCTGATCTCGCTCATAAACAGTGTCTATAAACAGATCTGAGATGGGGAACAGTTAGATGATCAGTGGACTCAGAATATACGGACGATCAAGGACGTGAGAGATCAGCCAGCTGGCCGGGAGCAGTCTTGGCAGGTCTGCTATTTTGTTCGGCAGCTTTGTTTACCGCTCTGGCCGAACATCGGAACTTGCACCTCGCTCCTTGGACATTGATCAGCAACTCAGCTACAGCATTCAAAGCATTTGACCATGGCGGAGAGTCAAAACAATGAAGCGAAACGGCACGTGGCTGCGTCTGATGCTCGCAAACTTGTTGTGGACATACTGACCGGCAACGGCGTTGCGACCGACGATGCTGGCATCATTGCTGAATGCCTCATCCAAGCGGATCTTCGGGGCGTTGATACCCACGGCATGCATCGCATTCCTTCATACATGGAACGCATTCGCCAGGGCGTGCTGGACCCGGCCGCTCAGCCCACTTTCCATCAGATCACGCCGGTCGTGGGTCAAGTAGACGGTCACAATGCCTTTGGCTTTCTCTGCGCCCACCTGGGGATGGCGCGTGCCATCGAGATGGCCAAAACATACGGAATCGGAGTGGTAAGCATAAAACACTCGAATCACTTCGGCATGTCCGCGTGGGTGGTCCGGCAAGCGATTGACGCTGGCATGATGAGCCTGGTCTTCACCAACTCCAGCCCGGCACTTCCTGTCTGGGGAGGTAAAGAAAAGCTCATGGGCGTCAGTCCGATTGCCTGCGGAGCACCGGCGGGCCAGTCTCCCCCTTTCATATTAGATATGGCGCCGAGTGTCGCGGCGCGAGGGAAGGTGTATAAAGCCAAGCGGCGAGGCCAGAAAATTCCGCTGGATTGGGCATTGGACCAGCAAGGACGGCCCACGGATGATCCCACGGCGGCTTTGGAAGGCGTGATACTGCCGATGGGTGGACCCAAAGGCTCAGGACTGTCAATTATGATGGACGTCTTCTCTGGCGTCCTGTCCGGCAGTGCATTCGCCGGGCACGTCACGAATCCTTACGACCCATCAAAGCCTGCAGACGTGGGACATTTTCTGATGGCGATCAAACCAGATCTGTTCATGGACCTGGAGGCATTCAAGGGTCGGATGGACTATCTCTATCAGAGGGTTGTCGGCAGTGAGAAGATGGCCGGCGTAAACAAGATCTACTTTCCCGGTGAGATCGAGCAGGTCACCGAAGAGGAGAGATTGAAATCTGGAATCCCCTTGGTGAAGGCTGAGATTGAGGCTTTGAATGCCGAGGCGGACAAAGTAGGTAAGGACAGGCTTGTGCTTATTGATTAGGCCGATCATAGAACCAGTCATCCGAGTTTGACAGAGCAGTCGGAGGCGTCTGATTTCGGTCTGCTGCCCATCGCTGTGATCTAGATGTCGCGGGCCATTTAGTCTATTCCGAAGATCGCAGTCAATATGTCGCCATTCTTCGGCCTTGGCATGATGTTTCACCGGAAGTTGGGGTTCCATACAGTGATGAAATTTTGAGACCCAGCTCTTTTCTCATCTCCAAAACCGACGTCTCCAATCACCTTGAAGGTGATTACGACAAGGCATTCGGATGGAAAGAGGGCATCCTCCTTACTGCGGCGACTTGGTGTGGAAGTTGCATCGACATGGATGGCCAGCAGAAGCAGGAGACCGAGTCCAATGGCGAGCACAAGGCCTCAATATACCCAGACTATGACCTGTCTCGGCCGATAACGTCTCAATCAAGCCTTCGCTCAGGCCTCACCTCCTATGGTGACTCCCACTTTTCTTTGTTCCTTCGAAAGGTCTTCATTAAAGCACTCGGCTATTCCGACTCCGCACTCTCTTTGCCGATCGTGGGCATTATCAACACCTACTCGTCGTTCAACCCTTGCCACTCGAATGTCCCGCAACTCATTGAGGCCGTGAAGCGGGGTGTCCTGGCTTCCGGAGGACTCCCGGTTGACTTTCCCACAATCAGCATCCATGAGAGTTTCGCCAGTCCGACCAGCATGTACCTGAGGAACTTGATGAGCATGGATACCGAGGAAATGGTCAGGGCTCAACCAGTCGATGCTGTTGTCATGATTGGCGGCTGCGACAAGACTGTTCCAGCGCAGTTGATGGGAGGAATCAGTGCCAACAAACCGGTCATCCCCTTGATCACTGGCCCGATGATGCCAGGATCCGTTGAAGGCGTCAGAGTAGGCGCCTGCACCGATTGCCGAAGTTATTGGGCCCGGTACCGAGCTGGAGACGTTGACGTGGAGGACATTATGCAGGTGAACGAGGAGCTGGCGCCCACTGGCGGCACCTGTGGCGTCATGGGTACCGCTTCCACCATGGCCTGTCTCACCGCGGCATTGGGCTTGATTGAACTGAGAGCCGGTGCCACAGCCCCTGCGGTCAGTTCGGCGCGGCTCCGAGTGGCAGAGCAAGCGGGACGCAATGCTGTAGGTATGCTCAAGATGGAAGGTATGCGGCCCCGAGAACTACTCCGCCGGGGGAACTTCTTGAATGCGATCACGGTCCTCCAAGCGATCGGGGGCAGCACCAATGCCGTGGTGCATTTGATGGCCATCATCAATCGACATCCTGATGTTGCTGGCACGATTGACCTCAAAACCTTTGATGAGATTGGCAAGAAGACGCCGCTGCTGGTCGATCTCAAGCCCAGTGGTGACAATTACATGACGGATTTTCACAACGCCGGTGGCATGCTGGCCCTGCTACACACGTTGAGACCTCTGCTCCATCTGGACGCGACGACGTACACCGGTCAGTCTCTGGGCGAGTTGCTGGACAGCTCGCCGTTCAAGTCGTTTCAGTACTCACGACAGATTGTGCGGCCGCTGGGCGATCCGCTGCATCCGAATTCCAGCTTGGTGGTGTTGTACGGAAATCTATCCCCACACGGGGCGGTGATGAAGGCTTCCGCGTCCAAAGATCGACGGCTGCTCCATCACCGCGGCCCTGCGTGCGTGTTTGAGAACACGGAAGACATGGCGAATCGCATCGACTCAGACGATCTCGATGTGACCCAGGATTCGGTGCTCGTATTGAAGAGCATCGGGCCCGTGGGCAATCCCGGCATGCCTGAAGCTGGTCTGATCCCAATCCCGCGGAAGCTGGGCCGGGAAGGTGTTTCTGATATGTTGCGAATCAGCGATGGCCGCATGAGCGGTACGGCCGGGGGCACCATTGTCTTGCACATTTCTCCAGAGGCGGCCGACCTGGATGCCGTTTTTGGAGTCGTGCAGAATGGTGACAGGATTGTCTGCGACGTGACGAACAGAAAGCTGTTCCTCGAGGTCGAAGAGGATGAGATCAAGAGAAGAATCGGCGAACGCAAGCAGCGAGCAAGACCCACGCAGCCATCGACCGATGACCCGGGAGAAACAGGATCAGGGAGGGAAGAAGTGTGGTGCTCTCGCGTGGGACGACGAGGCTATCGTGGTTTGTATGAACGGGAAGTCAACCAGGCACACCAGGGCTGTGACTTTGGCTTCCTGACAGCCAAGGGTCCACGTGCTGTGGTCTGATGGCAGGCCATTGCAGACATGCAGGTCATCCGTCTTTGACCACCTGTTTCTAGATTTGCATCATCCCAGCACCCGACCATCATTGTTCAGTTGAGGATGCGAGTTGCCAACAGGCCATATTTCTTCCAATCCCGACATGGGCAGTGCATGGAGTTTCCAGGATATTCCCCTGTTCCGTCGCCCAGTTGCTCTTTTCGTCCATGTCGAATCTCAAGCGAAGCTGAGCTGATGACAAGGATGGTGATGCCAAAGAATCAGCCATCACTTCCGATCCAGGAAGCAGGTAGAAGACCGGAGCCCGTTGCAGACTCTGAAAGGGGCAACTTCGCTGCCTATAAGGGCCATCGGACAAAAGTTCATGGCTCAGCATCAAGCAGCTGCTGCTGAATTGGGAAAGACAAACTGGTCCACCAAATGGGATTGCTGCGCTGTCAGCTTTAAGAGGGGACGCTTCGGACATTACACCCGACATGAACCCTGCATTTGGGCGGGCGCAAGGCCGAACCAAAAGCGAGCTCAACTATTCCCCTATCAGGAAATTGCAGACCCTGGTCATTAATTAGAAGTGCAGATGCTGATGATTTGAATAGCAATGCAGTTCCTTTTTTGCCCTTCTTGGGCCGAACCAGTGACCAAGTATTTTCGTGACTGGCTTGTACTACCTTGGTTCTGTGTACCAAAAATGGTCCTGTCGGATCGTGGATCAGGAGTCAACTGGTTCTCTCATGGAAAGAATCTAGATCCTTAACATTGTTTATGAGCGAGATGTGACAAGCTGCAATGCTGTTCACCGAATAACCTGGTGCTGGGCCTTTGTAGGCTTGGTCTCTAGGCGCTTGGCCTCCGGCTCTCCTACAACACCACCGCAGGCAGTCTCCTGGTAGGATCAATCAGCCTACTCAGCTTGCTTGGCTCATCACCTGGTTCAGGGGCAACGTCATCCTCGCTGTAAGCATCATGGAGGCTGACAGGTCCTCTTCAGAGTCAGCAACGGACCCCTCGACTCCTGGGGAAGATGCCTTTGACCACACCGCCTCCAACAATGGCGCCTCTAGGACGTGCATGTAGTTTCTAGCCGCAGTGAACCAGAGCCAGCCGGTTCCCAGCTGGCTGCAGAGTTCCTCTGACTCCCAACACTACCACAGAGCGAGGAACTCGTTCGACCTCCAAAGGTGCCTCCCCACTGTAGAAGCAATGATGGCGACCGACGAAGATCCAGGATTGATGAACCATAGATTCATCACGTGTCCCGACTCGGACAAATTTGATTTCTTTTACAGCAGGATGATCCTTTGCAAAACGTCCTACTATACAATCCATGAAGAAAACTCCTCCAAAGTGCATATCCGCCAAGGAAACCACCCTCCTCAGCCTGCCCATGTGCGTTCAGATCCATTCCATGACACGGGATAACAGAAGGACATAGTGTCGCCGTTGAAATTTCCGGCCAAAACCTGCAGCCTCTTTTCAACGAGTTGTCCACATTGGAGGTCAGGTCCGGGACCAGCCATCGTCATCAACACTTTCATCGTCATCCAAGTCCAGGATTGGCCATTCCGCAGCACCTGACATTCCCACGAGACGTTGAAGAAACCACTGCATCTCCAAGAGTTCCAGGCCTGGTAACGGTAAGTTTTGGGGGTCCTTTGTTGTGAATGTAAACACCTCTCCAGAACGAATATCGTGCCGAGTTGTGCCATCGCCCTCAATACAACTTAAAAAATATCCATCTCCGATGAGATCCAAGCCTTCTGATGATGTAGGCTCCGCAAGCAAATCAACCCGGCTGTCAATCTCGTACTTGCCCGGAACTTGCCAGAAGAATTGAACGGTAAGCTCCTTCCGATCGGGTGAAAGTTCCAGCGGCTTAAGCGCGATCAACCCACGATTCCACATCTCATGTGCTCCGAGCGAGAGAGAGATGAGATTGAAGCATCTTTCAACACCAATGTCAGGATTCTCAGAATCCGAAAAGGTTGAATTTTTCCATTTTTGGATCCGATCCCGGTCCCAGAAGACGCTTAAAGATTTCCAAAATTCGAATATGGCATTGGAGGCTTTATTTCGATCGGTCTTTGGGCGTGGATTGCAGTAGTGGAATATATGGGCTGCCTGAGGTATTGGCGTCTTCGTCAGGACGCATCGGTAACCATCGCGCTCATGGCACTATGTGTTTTGTCAGACGGGAGTATTCTGAGGGGCCGGACAATATGGACTTACGTTAGCACCACTTTCGCCGACCGCAGCGCCATCAGAATTCAGTTTGCGCCTCTTTGGACCGTCTGAACGTCGTGAGGCTGCCTCTGATCCTGGCAATCCGGAATCTCGGATTCGCTGAGCCCCTATTAACAGTGAGCACGTCGACAGTTAAACACCACCTCGATTTGGCTTGAATCCTAGCAACGCACATTGCATCGGTAGAGCGCAGATTGGCTGCTCGAAGAAAAGAATTATTCCTCGATCAGTATTGGCCATAGCTTGCAAGCGGCTCATATCGGCGAGCTGACAGCAAGCCCAGAAAGCGGGAGAGACGGGAGAGTTGTCGATTACTTTTTTAATCTGGGTCAGGAGCTGGTACGCTCCGGTGAGCGTACGTCGTAATCCTCATTCAAGTCAACTGAGTCGATTTCAGGCGCTGTTGCCTGGCCATTTCCTTTCATGTTTTCTTGGGGCTTTTGGAGGATCCCTTTCTGGATCTCTTCTTTGAACTCTTCTCTGAGAATGGGGCCATTTGAAGTAGTTTTGTACCCTTGGACTGAAGTGGACTGGAGATCGGCTGGGGGAACGCTGGAGGAAAATATGAACAGTCACACGCACGGTGACGAAATGGTGAATCACATCGGAGTAGGGGTAACAGCTGCCAGGCAGAAATGGTAATTTGAAGGGCCGAAACTGTTTGAGTCGAGCTTGTGGTCGGTGGTCGCGGGGACGGCGGCGGGAACACAGGCAGCTGTTCTTTACTTGAAGCGCTTGGCCTCCGCCACATCTACAAGACCACCGCAGGTAGCATCTTGGATAGATCAACCATCCACCTCACCTGGTCTGGTTCATCAGGCGGAAGGGTAGGTTGCAGGTGGAGTCGAGAGTGGAGGGCTCCAGCTGTGTCATGTGAAGTAGGTCGCCTTGTGCGGCGCCAAGGCCGGACGTGTTGGATGCAGGAGGTCGGAGGAATATGAAGGAACCGGGACGGCCTTCATGACAGAAACCCTAGGCTGGGAGCAAAGGCATCCCACTGCGAATTGTCCAATATATGGTCGAAAAGGGCTGCTGTCTCGTCGTCCCAGTTCGGATCGAGGCTAACACCGGGAGGGACTGCTTCGGTCCAAGGGCCCTCATCGATCGTCATTTCAGAGCTATGGCCGCCGTAAAGCCCAGCCACAGACGAAGATATCGACAAAGAATGGCCAGGAAGCGAACGAGACATCGATGAGGACCCCTCCTGCACCATGTTTGCGGACGCAGCCACAACCCCGGCGCTGGGCTGGTGTTTCGGATAAGCAAGGTGAGCCGCGTCAGAAGAGTCGGAATTTAACAAGTAACCAATCTTGCATCTTCTCAGGTACCTCAGAGTAGTCTGCTCGTCTCCGAGGACAGACGAGATAGCGGGAGCCAGGCGTTCAGGTTCCCGTGCATCACACCATGCACGACGGTCGTAAATATGAAGCATCATGCGGAGAAGCTTGCTCCCATCGAAAGGCAAGATGAGCGTTCTTGCGGTGTCGGTCCGATCGATGTCGTCGATGACCATCTCAATGTTCTTCCGGATCGGATCAGATGGGAACGAAGGCTCGACCAGAAGAAGAGCGGCAAGTCCGACCGCGGCCGATATGGGCTGGTAGCTGTGCGCTCGAAACTTCTGGGAACTCTTGAAATCAAGGCCGTACTTCTCGCGGAGGAGACGGTAGACGGCAAGAACATCCTCAGCGGATTTCGCACATATGGCGGCCGCATTGCCCGTCGGGGGGTGTAAGAATGGCCGATACATGCGAATACGTTGCATACAGATGCAGCTGTGGAGGAGGTAGAGCTGCCAAGGAAGTATTCCCTCCTCGATGGGAAGCCTGTGGTGGCCATTCCCATTGTTGATATGGAAGTACCAAGGAAATTTATCCATCAATGCCACGATTTCGGCGTCGACACTCGAAACATAATGATAAGAGGATAAATAAGCGCCGTTGTTGATGTGGAGTTTCTTGAAAACAGACAGCATTTGAGCTCGCAAAACATTCAAGCTCATCTCGGTGGGTTCTTCAAGCGGCCTGGCACGGACGAATGTCTCAGTAATGTCGGAATCGTGGCAATTAGACGGCAAAGGAACTGTCGAGTCATGGATTTGTATGAGAGGTGCTCGTCCTAAGCAGCATGACTGGAATCTGAACCGTTCAACATTGATGTTAGCCAGAGTCGGTGCGAATTAATTGTGTGACGAGGAAGCTGGAGCGGAGGAACGTACGTGTCTGTGTTGCACAACTCCCACCATGCTCGGTGGCACATCTCCACTTCCAAATTGTCTGGCACATTTGTCTCTCGGTCGAGACCAAGGGCTTGGGCGTTTCTCACGGCTTGGCCAAGCGCCCTGTCCAAGTTAGCGAGATCACGGCTGGAGACAAAGGTCGTACGAATTTAGAGCCTCAACGTTCTTGGTGGTTAGCCAATATAACTGGGTGACCAAGAATGTTTGAATTTGGACGAGGCGGGGCTTCGCCTCAAACCCGCCTGCATGGAGCGCTTGTCGTGAAGCGGCATACCAGATATGAGCAAGGTCTCGGATTTTCAGTGGTGGTATTCCCACCATCTGGGCTATCTCTCCTGGCATGAAGAGAGCACTCTGCGAGATCATGGTGAACAAGAGAGAGAGCCACGGTAGGTCGATGGATTCGACGTCAGTGTTCCAGAACTGGGCGTATTCCTTGCGAAAAGACGGTGCATGCACCATCTGATAAATCCAATTGATGTTTTCCAAGAAATAGCTCAACAAGACATCACATTGATTCTGTGTCGGAAGTTGGGCCGCGAGTCGACGACGCCAGTAGACCGGATTTTGGGAAGGTTCCCATGCGCTTGGTGACGAAGACGAAAGGACGGAGCCCAATTGAGGCAGAAGAGAGATAACAAGAGGCCGACGCGGGTCATTCTGGATCGTAGTGGGGGCTTTATGCTTGCTCGAGATCTCGCTCCAAGCATATTTCAAAGTTCCGACATCGCTCGGCAGGGCCTGTCGCTTTCCAGCAGCCGAGGAAGTGCTCAGGCCGGCATCATGGTCGACGTTCTCACCAGGGTCTGTCGAAGGTCGCCAAGCCTTGGGTTCAGTGGTGACGCTACCGTTGGCGGGTTGGACGGCTCTCCAGCCAGGCAGTGTACGTGTCGCATTTGCGGTCTGAAAGGATGGAGCGGGATTCGATCGACACTTGTCCTCTCGACGGCACCGAATGCAGTTCTGGCATGGGATGTGACGGCTGCACTTGAGCTTGTGCTGGCGACAAGGTAGGCATGACAGCATACGGCGGTTGTGCTTACTTTCCCGTCTCCTGCCCGGTGACGAAGGGGGGGAGAGAGGGAGAGGAGGATCGGCGGAGGAAATCATTGTCACCCCATCACAGCTCAACACGGGCGACTTCCTCGGCCTTTCTTCTAAGGGGGGGGGG
>Ga0255336_100592_pt1 | contig 49240 bp, 45 predicted proteins | sample MeOH1_35cm_T3_17_FD_189102 | JGI IMG/M metagenome (GOLD analysis project Ga0255336, IMG submission 189102) | Sandy soil microbial communities from University of British Columbia, Vancouver, Canada - MeOH1_35cm_T3_179 | ecosystem: Engineered > Artificial ecosystem > Sand microcosm > Unclassified ... | reverse complement strand
TGTGTGAGACTTGATACTTTTGCTTTGCGCCAGATTCCGGAGAATCCAGCCCGCATCGCGCATCAAGCGCCCACACTTATCGGCTGTTAATTTTTAAAGATCGAGTCCGCATTCACTACCGAACCAGCACCGCACTTCCAGCTACCCGGCACCGCTTCGTTCTGCGTCGCTGCATCAGCAGCACAGAAACGAGATTATGGAGAACTTTCGCTGCGTCGTCAACAGGTTTTTCTAACTTTCTCAACCCGCCCACTCCGCTGAAAGCCTTGCCACTGCTGGCTCTCCCGCCTCCCGCGCCCCGTTGACCGAAGCACGAAAGAGCGAGATTCTAGCGAGCCGGACACCGCCTTGCAAGCGTTATTTTGACAAGCGTATTAACGATGCTTGAAAACCGGCTTGCGCTTCTCCACGAACGCAGCCATGCCTTCTTTCTGATCTTCGGTGGCGAAGAGCGAGTGGAACAGGCGGCGCTCGAAATGCACGCCTTCCGCGAGCGTCGTTTCATAGGCGCGATTGACTGATTCCTTCACCATCATCACGGCCGGCAGCGGGAATTCAGCGATCGTGGCAGCCGCAGCTATCGCCTCGTCGACCAGGGAAGCAGCCGGAATCACGCGCGACACCAACCCGGCACGCTCGGCTTCCGCGGCATCCATGAAGCGCGCGGTCAGGCAAAGGTCCATTGCCTTCGCCTTGGAGACGGCGCGCGGCAAACGCTGCGTACCTCCGGCACCCGGCATGATGCCGAGCTTGATTTCCGGCTGACCGAATTTTGCCGTGTCGGCGGCAAAAATGATGTCGCACATCATCGCCAGCTCGCAGCCCCCGCCCAGCGCGAAGCCGGCCACCGCGGCAATGATCGGCTTGCGGACGGAGCGAACCGTTTCCCAGTTGCGCGTGATGTAGTCACCCTTATAGACATCCATATAGGTGTAAGTGGACATCATGCCGATGTCGGCACCAGCCGCGAACGCCTTTTCGCTGCCCGTGACCACGATCGCACCGATCGCGTCATCGGCATCGAACTCGCGCAGCGCCGCGCCCAACTCATCCATCAACGCGTCGTTCAGAGCGTTCAACGCCTTCGGGCGATTCAACGTGACCAACCCGACCCGTCCCCGCGTCTCAACCAGAATGTTCTCGTAAGCCATGCCGCCTCCTATGGGTAGAAAAATCGCGCGCGAAAACACTTCGCGCGGCCATCCTAATAATGCTAACATTCCCCAACCAACCGGTCGGTCAATTATTCGACAGGCTTTCCCCAACGTACAAGCCAAGCCCCTCTGCCATGACACATCCGCTATTCACCAAGCACGAAGACACACTGCAAAAGGCGCTCACTGCGATCGAAACGCGCGGCTACTGGAGCCCGTTCGTCGAAATGCCCAGTCCGAAAGTGTACGGGGAAACAGCTAACGCAGACGGCGAAGCCGCATTCAAAGCCCATCTCAACGCGACGTTCCAGTTAGACCAGCCGTCGACGGGCGAAACGGTCGGGGCCGAGGTCTCGCCGTTCGGATTTCCGCTCGGTATCCGCTACCCGAAGGCCGACCCCGCCGCACTGATCGCGGCGGCGGCCGCAGCCCAGCGCGACTGGCGCGCCGCCGGCCCGCAGGCGTGGATCGGCGTGTGCCTCGAAATCCTTGTGCGCGTGAATCGCGCCAGTTTCGAAATTGGTTACAGCGTGATGCACACGACCGGCCAGGCATTCATGATGGCCTTCCAGGCCGGCGGCCCGCACGCACAAGATCGTGCGCTCGAAGCCGTCGTGTACGCGTGGGACCAATTGCGCCGCATTCCCGGCGAGGCCCACTGGGAAAAGCCGCAAGGCAAAAATCCTCCGCTTGCGATGCACAAGCGCTACACCATCGTGCCGCGCGGCACCGGCCTTGTACTCGGCTGCTGCACGTTCCCGACATGGAACGGCTATCCGGGCCTCTTCGCCGACCTGGCCACAGGCAACACCGTCATCGTCAAGCCGCATCCGGGCGCAATTCTGCCGCTCGCTCTGACTGTGCGAATTGCGCGCGACGTTCTGCGCGAAGCGGGTTTCGATCCGAACGTCGTTACCTTGCTGGCTACCGAACCGAACGACGGCGCGCTCGTCCAGGATTTGGCCCTGCGTCCCGAAATCAAGCTCATCGACTTCACGGGCAGCACGCAAAACGGCACGTGGCTCGAGCGCAATGCGCACCAGGCGCAGGTTTACACGGAAAAAGCCGGCGTAAACCAGATCGTGATCGACTCGGTCGACGACATCAAAGCCGCTGCCCGCAACATCGCCTTCTCACTGGCGCTGTACTCGGGCCAGATGTGCACCGCGCCGCAAAACATCTACGTGCCGCGCGGCGGCATCCGCACGGCGGAAGGCACGCTCGGCTTTGACGAAGTCGCGCAAGCCATTGCCGGCGCGGTGCAAAAGCTTGTCTCCGACCCCGCGCGCGCGGTCGAACTACTCGGCGCGATTCAGAACGAAGGCGTGGCCCAACGCATCGGCGAAGCCGCAAAACTCGGCCGCGTTCTCGCTGAGAGCCAGTCGCTCGTGCATCCCGCTTTTGCCGGCGCCCGTGTGCGCACACCGCTCGTGGTCCAACTGGATGCCGCGACCGACCATGCGCAATTCACCAAAGAATGGTTCGGCCCGATCTCGTTCGTCATTGCGACGGACTCGACTGCGCAGTCGCTCGATCTTGCCGGCGCAATCGCGGCTGAACACGGTGCGTTGACGCTGTCGATCTACAGCACGGACGAAACCGTGCTCGAACAGGCGCACGAGGCATCGATCCGCGGTGGCGTAGCCCTGTCGATCAATCTGACCGGCGGTGTGTTCGTCAACCAGTCTGCGGCCTTTTCGGACTTCCACGGCACGGGCGCCAACCCGGCGGCCAATGCCGCGCTGGCTGACGCGGCCTTCGTGGCGAATCGCTTCCGCGTAGTTCAAAGCCGCGTTCATGTTGAACCGAAAGCGGCGCCGGCGGTAGCTGGCTGAATGGCATAAGACAAAGCACGGCTTCGTCCTATGCCGTTCGGCCGAATGGACCGGGCTGTGCGTCCAAATTAACATGAGACATCGGATCGGCATCTCGCGCCGATCCGCCCCCGCAGGAACCCCTATGAACGACGCCTTCATCTGCGATGCGATTCGCACCCCAATCGGCCGCTACGGCGGCGCCCTGAAAGATGTCCGCGCCGACGACCTCGGCGCGGTACCGATCAAGGCGTTGATCGAACGCAATCCCGGCGTCGACTGGCGCGCTCTCGACGACGTGATCTACGGCTGCGCCAATCAGGCGGGTGAAGACAACCGCAATGTCGCGCGGATGTCGGCATTGCTGGCCGGCTTGCCCACTGAGGCGCCGGGCGCCACCATCAACCGCCTGTGCGGCTCGGGTATGGACGCGGTCGGTACCGCCGCGCGTGCAATCAAGGCGGGTGAAGCACGCCTGATGATCGCCGGCGGCGTCGAAAGCATGACACGCGCACCGTTCGTCATGGGCAAGGCGGCTAGTGCGTTCTCGCGCCAGGCTGACATTTACGACACGACCATCGGCTGGCGCTTCATCAATCCGCTGATGAAGCGCCAGTACGGCGTCGATTCGATGCCTGAGACCGCGGAGAACGTTGCCGTCGAATTCGGCGTGAGCCGTGCGGATCAGGACGCGTTTGCGCTGGCGAGCCAGCAAAAGGCGGCACGCGCGCAGCAGGACGGAACGCTGGCCGAGGAAATCGTCGGCGTCGACATCGCGCAGAAGAAAGGCGACCCCGTGCGCGTACTGCTCGACGAACACCCGCGCGAAACATCGCTCGAAAGCCTGGGCAAGCTCAAAGGCGTGGTTCGTCCGGACGGCAGCGTGACGGCCGGCAATGCGTCGGGCGTGAACGACGGCGCGTGCGCGCTGTTGCTCGCGAACCAGCAGGCGGCCGACCAATACGGCCTGCGCCGGCGCGCCCGGGTGGTGGGCATGGCGACGGCGGGCGTCGAGCCGCGCATCATGGGTATCGGCCCGGCGCCGGCCACGCAAAAGCTGCTGAAACAACTCGGCATGACGCTAGAACAGCTCGACGTGATCGAGTTGAACGAAGCCTTCGCATCCCAAGGCCTGGCTGTGCTGCGCACGCTCGGTCTGCGCGACGACGACCCGCGCGTCAATCCGAACGGCGGAGCCATTGCACTCGGCCACCCGTTGGGCGCGTCGGGCGCGCGTCTGGTCACGACCGCGCTATACCAGCTGGAGCGGATCAACGGTCGCTTTGCGCTTTGCACGATGTGCATCGGCGTGGGTCAGGGCATCGCGTTGGTTATCGAGCGGCTCTGACACCAACGCCACAGCGCCCAGCGATCAAAGAGACTTTGAGGAGACACCCAATGTCATACGAAGCGATTAGTCTCAACATCGACGCATCGAGCCATGTCGCCGTCATCACCCTGAACCGGCCGGACAAACTCAATAGCTTTACTCGCGCGATGCATCAGGAATTGAGCGCCGCGCTCGACCAGGTCGAAACGTCCGGCGTTCGTGCGCTCGTGCTCACGGGCGCGGGGCGAGGCTTCTGCGCCGGCCAGGATCTGGCCGACCTCGACTTCACGCCAGGCGCCATGACCGATCTGGGTGAGCTGATCGAACAACATTTCAATCCGCTGATTCGCCGCCTGCAGGCATTGCCAATGCCGGTCATCGCCGCGGTGAACGGCACGGCTGCCGGTGCCGGCGCCAATCTCGCCCTCGCCTGCGACCTTGTGCTCGCGGCTCGCTCCGCGAGCTTCATTCAGGCGTTCGTGAAGATCGGTCTCGTGCCCGACTCAGGCGGCACATGGTTCCTGCCGCAGCGTGTCGGCATGGCTCGCGCCATGGGGCTCGCGATGACTGGCGACAAACTCAGCGCGGAAAAAGCCGAAAACTGGGGTTTGATCTGGCAGGTAGTCGATGACGCGGAACTCGCCGGCACCGCGACAAAACTCGCGTCCCAACTCGCGCAGCAACCCACGCGCGCCATCGCCGCAATCAAGCAGGCCATGCGGGCGGGCGCGACGCAAACGCTCGACCAGCAACTCGATCTCGAGCGCGATCTGCAACGCGAACTGGGTGCTTCCCACGACTACGCGGAAGGCGTGCAGGCCTTCGTGGAAAAGCGCGCGCCGCGCTTCGAGGGGCGGTGATATGTCCAGTCGAGCCAACCATCCCAGCCACATGACGCCGGACGAACTCGCCCGCGCGACCGCTGCGGCGATGTACGAGAACGACGCGTGCAGCCGCGCGCTCGGCCTCGAAATCGTCGAAGTGCGCCCCGGATACGCGCGCCTGCGCATGGCAGTGCGCGACGACTTTCTGAACGGCCATCAGATTTGCCATGGCGGCCTCATCTTCACGCTCGCGGACTCGACCTTCGCGTTCGCCTGCAACACGTACAACATCAATACGGTCGCGGCCGGTTGCTCGATCGAGTTCCTGCGGCCCGTGCACGGCGGCGACGTGCTGACGGCGGAAGCCGTCGAGCAGACGTTGAGCGGCCGAACCGGCATTTACGACATTCGCGTGACGAATCGTGCCGAGGAAACCGTCGCGATGTTTCGCGGCAAATCGGCACAGATCAAAGGGACCCTGATTCCAACAGGCGATTGATATTGGCAACTTCGCGGCAACCCCGCGGCAACCATGCTGCAACTCGCGGCGAGCACCCGGCAATTGCGCGATGCCCCGTGACGAAAACCGCGGCAAATTCGCCGCTCAGTGGAGCTCTCGGGCGCCGCATCGTTAAGCAGCAGCCAGCCCCGGCTTTCGCGCACAAGCGCACGTACACCAGACCCAAGCATTGAGGCAGCAAGGAGACATTTCATGACCACCGCCCTTCCGCTCGATCCGATCGAGACCGCCAGCCGCGACGAACTTGCCGCGCTTCAACTTGAACGGCTCAAATGGTCGCTGAACCATGCCTATGAAAACTCGCCGGTTTATCGTCGCAAATTCGATGAAGCCGGCGTTCACCCGAGCGAAGTGAAAAGCCTCGCGGACCTGGCGCGCTTTCCCTTCACCACCAAGAAGGATTTGCGCGACAGCTACCCGTTCGGAATGTTCGCCGTGCCGCAGGATCAGATTTCACGGATTCACGCGTCGTCGGGAACCACGGGCAAGCCGACCGTAGTGGGTTACACCGCGCGCGACATCGATACGTGGGCAAACCTCGTCGCGCGGTCGGTTCGCGCCGCGGGCGCAAGGCGCGGCGACAAGGTTCATGTGAGCTACGGCTATGGTCTGTTCACGGGTGGTCTAGGCGCGCATTACGGTGCCGAGCGCGCGGGGCTCACCGTGATCCCGTTCGGTGGCGGCCAGACCGAAAAGCAGGTGCAGCTGATCCAGGACTTCCGGCCCGACATCATCATGGTGACGCCGAGCTACATGCTCTCGATTGCGGACGAACTCGAGCGTCAAGGCGTGGACCCGGCGAATTGTTCGCTGCGTATCGGTATCTTCGGTGCGGAACCGTGGACCAACGACATGCGCCAGGCGATCGAAAAGCGCATGGGAATCGATGCTGTCGACATCTATGGCCTGTCCGAAGTGATGGGACCCGGTGTCGCGTCGGAGTGCGTGGAAACGAAAGACGGTCCGACCATCTGGGAAGATCATTTCTATCCCGAGATCATCGATCCCGAAACCGGCGAGGTGCTGCCGGACGGCGAACTCGGCGAACTCGTGTTTACCTCGCTGACCAAAGAAGCGCTGCCGATCATCCGTTACCGGACCCGCGACCTGACGCGCCTCCTGCCGGGCAGCGCGCGCACCATGCGCCGGATGGAAAAAATCACCGGCCGCTCGGACGACATGATGATCGTGCGCGGCGTGAATGTGTTCCCGACGCAAATTGAAGAACTGCTGCTCAAGCAGCATGCGCTCGCCCCGCACTATCAGATCGTGCTGACCAAGGAAGGTCCGCTCGACGTGTTGACGTTGAACGTCGAGCCTTGCCCGGAATCGGCGCCGGACACGGCCGCCCTGAACACCGCCAAGCAAGCGTTGGCCTACGACATCAAGGCGCTGATCGGCGTGAGCGCGGTGGTCAACGTGCTGGGTGTGAACGGGATCGAGCGTTCGGTGGGCAAGGCGCGGCGTGTGGTGGACAAGCGCCAGTCGGGTTTGTAACAACGGGACGAAGCGCGCGATGCGGCGGATCCACGCCGCGCCGCGCGCCGCTCACTCTGCTCACACCTCAGGAATTCGGCAGCAGCAACCACATCCGGCCGCCCTGCTTCATCTTGCCCGCCAGGTCGCCGGCGTCGTCGCCGAGGCCCCAGAAGTAATCCGCGCGCACGCCGCCCTTGATTGCGGAACCCGTGTCCTGCGCGAAGACGAGGCGATTCATCGGCGAGTTGGTCAGCGGACGCGTGGTTTGCAAGAACACCGGCGTGCCGAGTGGGATCGCCGCCGGATCGACCGCGATCGAGCGCTCCGGCGTCAGCGGAACGCCCAGCGCGCCGATCGGACCGTCCGCGCCGCCGCCCGGCACGCTTTCGCCGGACGGCATCTCGCGGAAAAACACAAAACGCGGATTCGTATCGAGCAACGCGTCGACGCGGGTGGGATTCGCACGCGCCCACGCCTTGATGCCCTGCATGGTCGCCTGTGCGGGCGTGAGTTCGCCGCGATCCAGCAACCAGCGCCCAATCGACTTGTACGGCTGATTGTTGGTGCCGCCGAAGCCGAGACGCATCACGCTGCCGTCTTCCATCACGATGCGCCCGGAGCCCTGCACCTGCAGGAAGAACGCTTCGATCGGATCGTCGACCCACACGATTTCATTGCCGTTGAGCACACCCGCGCGCTCCAGCTGCGCGCGCGCCGGCAGCGGCGCGCCCGCGCGATAGCCGGATGGCCAACGATACAACGCGGTCTGATACACGCCGTGCCGCGTGCGTGACCCGCGCAACAAGGGCTCGTAGTACCCGGTGACCAGGCCGTCGACGGTGCCGTCGGTATTCGCTAACTGGAAGGGCGTGAAATAGGCTTCAAAGAAAGCCCGCGCACTGGTGACGTCGAGGTCGTCGATTTGCGAGGCTGCGGCGCACGCGCGCGCCCAGTTCGGCTGACGCGCCAACCGCGCGCAGTTTTGCCGCAATGCGGCGGTCGCGCCGATCAGCGAGTCGTCCTGCCAACCCGGCACCTGCTGCCACGCAACGGCCGTCAGCCGCGTCGCGGCAATCTGCCCGGGTATGATCGCGGCACCCGTGGGCGGCGACACGGAGGGCCGGACCGCGCCGCCGCCGCCGCAGGACGCCAGCAACACCGCAACCGAAAGCGCGCCGAGCCATGCTCCGGCCGTGCGGACAAAACGCATACAATGTTCGTTCTTGATGGAAACCGCCATGTCTGATCTGTTCGACGAATACCCGATGCTTATCTTTGCGCTGGAATCGCTCCTCGCGCTCTTCCTGCTCGTCTTTATCGTTGTATGGACGTCGTCCGGCAAGAAGAAAGCGGCGCGCGCCAACGCGAGTGAACAGCAAAAACAACAAAAACCGCAAAGCCCGCAATGAAGCCGCGCGTCGATCCGCGCATCGAGCTTTCTAAAGACCGCTAGCCACGCCCCCGGTTCAATGCAACGTACGCGGCATGCGCAGGATGAATTCCGGCACCGGCGCATCGAAACGCTCGCCGTCCTCGGCCACGCAGAAGTACTCCCCGCGCATGGTGCCGACCGGCGTGGCGATCACCGCCCAACTCGTGTACTCGAAATGCTCGCCCGGTTTGAGCAGCGGCTGATGGCCGACCACGCCCAGGCCCTTCACTTCCTGTACGTTCTTGTCACTGTCCGTGATCACCCAATGGCGCGCGATCAACTGCGCCGGCACCTGGCCGGTGTTACGGATAGTCAGCGTGTATGCGAATGCATACTGGCGGCGCTCCGGGTCCGACTCTTCGGGCAGATATTGCACCTGCGTCGAGACGCTGAATTCGTACTGGCTCATCCTGATTCCGGTCTGCTGAAGCGGGTGTGAAAAATCGCGGGAAAGCCCGAACGTCAATGGTTTGCGGGCACATTGGCAAAGCGGCGCCGATGGTGTTGGCATTCTGCTTGATGCGCGACACGCCCGCAACCGGACAAATCCCTTTGGCCAAGGGCCAGTAAGACGTTTTGTCACGCTCAAAGCTCGAATGGGGGCCGGGCGTGGAGCGGACTCAAAGCGCTGGCGAACCGGAGCACCCGTGCACAACACGGTAAAATGGCGCTTTCCCGCTTGCATCCTCCCCCGCCATGACGCAATTCCGCATCGCTCCAAGCATTCTGTCCGCCGATTTCGCCCGCCTCGGCGAAGAAGTCCGCAATGTTGTCGCCGCCGGCGCCGACTGGATCCACTTCGACGTGATGGACAATCACTATGTGCCGAACCTGACCATCGGCCCGCTCGTCTGCGAAGCGATCCGCCCGCACGTCGACGTGCCGATCGACGTGCATCTGATGGTGCGTCCGGTCGACCGGATCGTGCCAGACTTCGCCAAAGCCGGGGCAAACCTGATCAGCTTTCATCCTGAAGGCTCGGACCATATCGACCGCACGCTGTCGCTGATCCGCGATCACGGCTGCAAGGCCGGCCTGGTGTTCAATCCGGCCACGTCGCTGAATTATCTCGATCACGTGATGGACAAGGTCGATCTCGTGCTGATCATGTCGGTGAATCCGGGCTTCGGCGGCCAATCCTTCATTCCGGAAGCGCTCAACAAGCTGCGCGAAGCGCGCCGGCGCATCAACGCCTACACGGAGCGCACCGGCCGCGAGATTCATCTGGAAGTGGACGGCGGCGTAAAAGTGGACAACATCGCGGAAATCGCGGCGGCCGGCGCGGACACTTTCGTGGCCGGTTCGGCGATTTTCGGCCAGCCCGACCACAAGGTCGTGATCGATAAGATGCGCGCGGCGCTCGCCAACATCCAGCACTGAGCATCCACGCACAACCGGCCCGCACGATGACCACTCCGTTTCCCGCCCCGACTTTCACCGGCCCGCGACTGCAAGCCGCGATCATCGACCTCGACGGCACGATGATCGATACCGCCGACGACTTCACCGCCGGCCTGAACGGCATGCTCGCGCAACTCGACGCGCAGGAGACTTCGCGCGAGGAAGTGGTCGGTTATGTCGGCAAGGGTTCGGAGCATCTGATCCGCAGCGTGCTGGCGCCGCGCTTCGAAACGGAGCATGCGCAAGACCGCTTCGACGAGGCGCTCGCGATCTATCAGGCGGAATACGCAAAAATCAACGGCACGCACACGCGGCTTTACCCCAACGTGGAAGCCGGCCTGATCGCCATGCGCGACGCCGGTCTCAAACTCGCCTGCGTGACCAACAAGCCGCATCGGTTCGCGGTGGAATTGCTGCAGCAATACGGGATCGCCCAGTATTTCAGTGTCGTGCTCGGCGGCGACAGCCTCGCGAAAAAGAAGCCCGATCCGCTGCCCATGCTCACCGCCGCAGCGCAACTCGGCGTCGAGCCGCGGGCCACGGTGGCCATCGGCGATTCGGAAAACGATGCGCTGGCAGGTCGCGCCGCGGGCATGGCCACGCTCACGGTGCCGTACGGCTACAACCACGGCCAAGCTATACAAACGATAAAATCCGATGGTATAGTTGATTCGCTGCTGGACGCCGCCAAGGCGATCGCAGCGCACCATTCCACGACTTGAATAGTCCTTCATCCTCATGTTTCTGAATAAAAAACGGAGTCTGATTAGCATCGACCGGGGAGCCTGGCCCTGGCGTCGCTGGTCGCGCTAACCTCGCCTGAGGTACGCTGAAGCTCGCCTTCGGCGACCGTTTTTTACTTCGCTGCGCTCACGCGTTTTTTCCATCACTTTGTTTCGCTGCATCGGTTGATTCGGCCTGCGTGTACCCGCAAAGTACATCTGTGCGCTGAAATCCCTTGCACGCGTCGATGGGAAACTCGCGCCGGTCGGTATCATCGTGTCGAAACGTCGAACGAACGCCTGACCGGGCGCGCCACGCCCCGCTTTGTCCGACGCAAGCCGCCGGACCACCGTACAGGATCGGAACATGACCGAACTCGAATTCCAGTCCCTCGCCAACGAGGGTTTCAACCGCATCCCGCTGATCGCCGAAGCGCTCGCCGACCTCGAAACGCCGCTCTCGTTGTACCTGAAGCTCGCGCAGAGCGAGCGCAACGGCGCCAACTCGTTCCTGCTGGAATCGGTGGTGGGCGGCGAACGTTTCGGCCGCTATTCGTTCATCGGCCTGCCGGCGCGCACGCTGCTGCGCACCCGCAACGGCGTGTCGGAAGTGGTGCGCGACGGCAAGGTCGTCGAAACGCACGAGGGCGACCCGCTCGAGTTCATCCAGCAATTCCAGGGGCGTTTCAAAGTGGCGCAACGCCCCGGTCTGCCGCGTTTCGCGGGCGGTCTGGCCGGCTATTTTGGCTACGACGCGGTGCGCTACATCGAAAAGAAGCTTGCGCACACGGCGCCGAAAGACGACCTGAATCTGCCCGACATCCAATTGCTGCTGACCGAAGAGGTCGCGGTGATCGACAACCTCGCGGGCAAGCTCTACCTCGTGATCTACGCCGACCCGACCCAGCCCGAGGCGTACACGAAAGCCAAACAGCGTCTGCGTGAGTTGCGCCAGCGCTTGCGCACCACCGTGCAGCCGCCGGTCACGTCGGCCAGCGTGCGGACCGAAACTTACCGCGAATTCGCGAAAGACGACTATCTGGCGGCCGTGCGCAAGGCGAAGGAATACATCGCGGCCGGCGAACTGATGCAGGTGCAGGTCGGCCAGCGCCTGATCAAGCCGTACCGCGACAATCCGCTCTCGCTGTATCGCGCGCTGCGCTCGCTGAATCCGTCGCCGTATATGTACTACTACAACTTCGGCGACTTCCACGTGGTGGGGGCATCGCCGGAAATTCTGGTGCGCCAGGAAAAGCGCGGCGAGGATCGCATCGTCACGATCCGGCCGCTCGCCGGCACGCGTCCGCGCGGCAACACGCCGGAACGCGACGCGGAACTCGCGACCGAACTGCTGAATGACCCGAAGGAAATCGCCGAACACGTCATGCTGATCGACCTCGCGCGTAACGACGTGGGCCGCATCGCGCAGATCGGCTCGGTGGTCGTCACCGACAAGATGGTGATCGAGAAGTACTCGCACGTGCAGCACATCGTGAGTTCGGTCGAAGGCAAGCTGAAGCCCGGCACCACCAATTTCGACGTGCTGCGGGCCACCTTCCCGGCCGGCACGCTGTCCGGCGCGCCGAAGGTCCGCGCGATGGAACTGATCGACGAACTGGAACCCGTGAAGCGCGGCCTGTACGGCGGTGCTGTCGGCTACCTGTCGTTCACGGGCGAAATGGATCTGGCCATCACGATCCGCACCGGCGTGATCGCGAACGGCAATCTGTACGTGCAGGCGGCAGCGGGTGTAGTCGCGGATTCGGTGCCGGAATCCGAATGGCAAGAGACCGAGAACAAGGCACGCGCGGTGTTGCGCGCCGCCGAACAGGTTCAAGACGGCCTCGATAGCGACTTCTGACCGGAGACACACCATGCTGCTCATGATCGACAACTACGACTCGTTCACCTACAACCTGGTGCAATACTTCGGCGAACTCGGCGAAGACGTGCGCACCTTTCGGAACGACGAAATCACGCTGGACGAAATCGCAAAGCTCAACCCGGAGCGCATTTGCCTGTCGCCCGGCCCGAGCAACCCGCAACATGCCGGCATCACGCTCGACGTACTGCGCGAATTCGCCGGCAAGACGCCGATTCTCGGCGTGTGTCTCGGCCATCAGGCAATCGGCGAGGCGTTCGGCGGGCGCGTGGTGCGCGCGCAAACCATCATGCACGGCAAGGTCAGCACCATCGAAACCGATTGCAAAGGCGTGTTTGCCGACCTGCCGAAGCATTTCGTCGTGACGCGCTATCACTCGCTCGCGATCGAACGCGAATCGCTGCCCGACTGTCTCGAAGTGTCCGCCTGGACCGAAGACGGCGAGATCATGGGCGTGCGTCACAAGGAACTGGCGGTGGAAGGTGTGCAGTTCCACCCGGAATCGATCCTGTCCGAACACGGCCACGCGCTGCTTGAAAACTTCCTGAAGCAATCGAAATCGGCCGGCGCCCCGACGCCCACCCGCAACGCTTGATGAACCGAGACGACATCATGACGATTACGCCCCAGGAAGCGCTGCAACGGACCATCGAGCACCGCGAGATTTTCCACGACGAAATGCTGCACCTGATGCGGCTCATCATGCGCGGCGAACTCTCGCCCGTGATGGCGGCCGCGATCATCACCGGCTTGCGCGTCAAAAAAGAGACCATCGGCGAAATCACGGCAGCCGCCACGGTGATGCGTGAATTCGCCCGGCACGTCGACGTGCCGGACAACTCGAACTTCGTCGATATCGTCGGCACCGGCGGCGACGGCTCACAGACCTTCAACATCTCCACGGCAACCATGTTCGTGTCGGCCGCGGCGGGCGCCAAGGTCGCGAAACACGGCGGCCGCGGCGTGTCGAGCAAGTCGGGCAGCGCGGACGTACTCGAAGCGCTCGGCGTGAATATCGATCTGCAGCCGGAACAGGTGGCGGCTTCGATTGCGGAAACCGGCATGGGTTTCATGTTCGCGCCGAACCATCATCCGGCCATGAAGAACATCGCGCCGGTGCGCCGTGAGCTCGGCGTGCGGACCATCTTCAACATTCTCGGGCCGCTGACCAATCCGGCCGGCGCGCCCAACCAGCTGATGGGCGTGTTCCACGGCGACCTCGTCGGCATTCAGGTGCGCGTGATGCAGCGCCTCGGCGCGAAGCACGTGCTGGTGGTGTACGGCATGGACGGCATGGACGAAGTCTCGCTCGGCGCGGCAACGCAAGTCGGCGAGTTGCGCGACGGCCAGGTCCACGAATATGAAATCCATCCGGAAGATTTCGGCATGCAGATGGTGTCGAACCGCTCGCTGAAAGTGGCCGACGCCACCGAATCCAAAGCGATGCTGCTCGAAGCGCTCGACAACAAACCGGGCGTGGCCCGCGAAATCGTCACGCTGAACGCGGGCACGGCGCTCTATTCGGCGAACGTGGCCTCGTCGATTGCGGACGGCATCCAGTTGGCGCGCGAAGCGATCGCGAGCGGCAAGGCGCGGTCGAAAGTCGACGAGCTGGTCCGCTTTACCCAGCAATTCAAGCAGTAATCACGTAGCGAGACACTTATGAGCGACATCCTCGACCGCATCATCGCGGTCAAACGCGAAGAAGTCCGGGCGGCCGAACAGAGCGCGCCGCTCGAAGAGCTGCGCCTCGAAGCGTCGTCGCGCGACCTGCGCGATTTCGTCGGCGCGTTGCGCGCGAAACACGCGGCGGGTCTCGCGGCGGTGATCGCCGAAGTCAAGAAAGCGAGCCCGTCCAAAGGCGTGCTGCGCGAACACTTCGTGCCGGCCGAGATCGCGCGTTCGTATGAAAAACACGGCGCGGCCTGCCTGTCCGTGCTCACCGACGTGCAGTTCTTCAAGGGCAGCGTCGCGTATCTGGAGCAGGCGCGCGCGGCCTGCAATTTGCCGGTGCTGCGCAAAGACTTCATCGTCGATCCGTATCAGATCGTCGAAGCCCGCGCGATGGGCGCCGACGCCATCCTGCTGATTGCCGCCGCGCTCGAAACCGCGCAGATGCAGGACCTCGAAGCGCTCGCGCATTCGCTGGGTCTGGCCGTGCTGGTCGAAGTGCACGACGAGAACGAGCTGAGGGAAGCGCTCACGCTGAAAACGCCGCTGATCGGCATCAACAACCGCAATCTGCGCACCTTCGAGACGTCGATCGAGACGACGATCGGCATGCTCGAAGCGATTCCCGACGACCGTATTGTCGTCACCGAGTCGGGCATTCTGTCGCGCGTCGATGTGGATCGCCTGCGCGCGATGGACGTGCACACGTTCCTCGTGGGCGAAGCGTTCATGCGCGCGGACGAGCCGGGTGTGGAACTTGCGCGGATGTTCTTCTGAGCGCGCTGTCGACATACGGCAAGCGGCATACGTAGCGGAGCAGGTCATGGGCATGGAACGCGAAATCAAGCTGGCGCTGCCGCCTGCGCAGGTGCAGGCGGCGACGCAGTGGTTCGTTGCGCGCACCGGGGCGCAGGGTCGTCCGATCAAGCTGGTGAATATTTACTTCGACACGCCTCGACTGGCGCTGGCGGGTTCGAAGAGCGCCTTGCGTTTGCGCCAGACGCCCGACGGCTGGCTGCAAACCTTCAAAACGGTCGGCAAGGCCGCGAATGGTTTGCACAGCCGACATGAATGGGAAATGCCGGTCGCCGGTGAAAAGCTGGAGATCGACGCGCTGCTGCGCGAGTGCGACGAATCGTCCGCCGCGGATGCTTTGCGTCAGGCCGCGCCGGAACTCATCGAACTCTTTCGCACGAATTTCACCCGGACGCTGTGGCAGGTTCAAGCGGACAGCGCGCAAGTCGAAGCCGCGATCGATCAGGGCGACGTGCTCGCCGAGGTCGATGGCCAAACGCGCCGCGCCCCGATTTCGGAAGTGGAACTGGAACTGAAGTCCGGCGACGAAGCCGCGCTCCACGCGCTCGCGGCGGAACTCGGCAAGCAGATCGCCGGCCTCGCACCGGACGACGTCAGCAAGGCGCAGCGCGGTTATCAATTGCGGGCAGCTTGAGCGCGGCAAAGCCGCTCTCCGGCGCACGAGACTGAATGGCGCGCCACACCTTGAGCAACGCGGCGTTTGCTGCGACACTTCCCCGCCATGACCTCCGCTTCCCGCCCCCGCTCCAATCCGTCGCAGGCTTCGCTGTTCGGCGACGCCGCATCCGCACCGACCGGCGCCACGTCGATCACTCCGCCGCAACCCGGCGCCGGTGCGCCGCCGCCGACGCTCGAAGCGCAATTCGACGCTCTGCCGCCGGCATGGCGCGCGCATCTGAAACCGTTTATTGAAAGCGATGCCTACGCGCCGCTCTGCCGTTTCGTCGACGGTGAGCGCGCCGCCGGCAAAACCGTCTACCCCGCCGACGTATTCCGCGCGCTGCGCCTCACGAGTCCCAATGAAGTGAAAGTGGTGATCCTTGGCCAGGATCCCTACCACGGCGAAGATCGCGGTACGCCGCAAGCGCACGGGCTCGCGTTTTCGGTGGCGCCGAACGTGCGCACGCCGCCGTCGCTGCGCAACATCTTCAAGGAGATTGCCGTAAGCCTCGGCCACGAGACGCCACGTCACGGCTGTCTCGACACCTGGGCGAAGCAAGGCGTGCTGCTGCTGAACACCGTCTTGACCGTGGAGCGCGACTCAGCCGCCAGCCACGCAAAACGCGGCTGGGAAAAATGCACCGACACGCTGATCCATGAACTGGCGACGCGTCATGACGGTCTCGTGTTCATGTTGTGGGGCGCGCATGCGCAAGCCAAGCGCGCGTTGCTCGGCGGCAAGTCGCATTGTGTGCTGGAAGCGCCGCATCCGTCGCCGCTGTCGGCGCATCGCGGCTTTCTCGGCTGCGGGCATTTTGCCAAGGCGAACGAGTATCTCGCAGCGCACGGCCGCCAGCCCATCGACTGGCGCCTGCCCGACGAAGCGCAAATGCTCGCGTGAGGCCGCCGGCAACAGGCATCCGCGCGACCACCGCCTCATAAACAAAAGACGCCACGGACTCAAAATCCGTGGCGTCTTTCATTTCGGAAAGCTATCCGCCGCACATTGAAGCGGCTCGGCCAGCTTTACGCAGCGGCGATCGCTTCGCGTGCCGAAGCCAATGCGGCGCTCGCGGCGTCCGGGCCCATGTTCAGGCCTTCGGCGTAAATGAAGCTCACGTCGGTCATACCGAGGAAGCCTAGGAAGCTCTTCAGGTACGGCGTCTGGCTGTCGTTCGGCGTGCCCAGATACTTGCCGCCGCGTGCCGACACGACGTAGACCTTCTTGCCCTTCACGAGACCTTCCGGACCGTTCGCGGTGTACTGGAACGTGATGCCGGCGCGCGCGATGAAGTCGAAGTACGTCTTCAGTTGCGACGAGATGCCGAAGTTGTACATCGGCGCGCCGATCACGACGATGTCGGCGGCTTGCAGTTCGGCGATCAGCGCTTCGCTGCGCGCCGCGATGGCGGCTTGCTCGGCCGTGCGTTGGTCAGCCGGCGTGAAGAACGCGCCGAGAACGGCGTCGTCCAGATGCGGCAGCGGTTCGGCTTGCAGATTGCGGACGACGACTTGCGCGCCCGGATTCGATTGTTGCAGCTTTGCGGTCAGCTCGTTGACGAGCAGCGTCGAGTTCGCGCCTTGCGAGCGGGCTGCCGAGTTGATTTGCAGGATCGTGGTCATGGTTGACTCCAGTTGGGGCGCGCAGTGTTGCGCGAGTGGAGCCATTGTGTTTTTTTACCGACCCGGGAAAAAGCCATCCGGCGGCGACGGATTGTTGCAGTGGTAGAACAATCCGCCACGCCCGGCCGCCGATTGGAGGCGCCGGATGACGATCAGCTTGCCAGCCAGCGCTCGCGCGCCGTGCGCGCCGCGGGCCGTTTGTCGCTGACGGCGAGCTTGTAGCGCGTTACCTCGGGCCCGTCCAGCTTGACTTGCACGGTGCGCAGTTCATCGCGGCGGAAGGCGTGAACCTCGACTTTCGCGCCCGGCTGATAGCGCGCGAGCAAACCGTCGAGATTCGAGCCGGTCACGCGCAGGCCGTCGAGCGCGATCAGCACGTCGCCGGCCGAGAGTCCGGCTTTTTGCGCGGCGCTGCCGTCATGGATCGCCGCGAGGGTGCAATCCACGCCGCCGCGCACGCGTGCGCCAAGCGACGGCTTGCCGTTCTTGTCGAGCTCGGGCGCGATTGCGACGCCGAACGGCGCGAGCAGCGTGTCGAGTGGCAGATCCCGCGTGCCGTGCACGGCTTCGGCGAACAACTCGCCCAGCTTCGCGCCGGTCGCTTCCGCGAAAATCGCCTCGATCTCGCTTTCTTCGACGCCGACCGGTTTGCCGCGATAGAAGTCACGGCCAAAGCGCTGCCACAGCAGGCGCATCACGTCGTCGAGCGATTTGCGGTTATTGGTCTGCGCGCGGATGGTCAGATCGAACGCGAGCGCGACGAGCGAACCCTTGGTGTAATAGCTGACGACCGCGTTCGGCGCGTTCTCGTCCTGCCGGTAGTATTTGACCCACGCGTCGAACGAGCTTTCGGCGACACTCTGCTTGAGGCGCCCGCTGCCGCGCTGCACGCCGCCGACCACCTTGCCGAGCAGGCCGAAATAGTCGTCCTGCGAAATCAGGCCGCTGCGCACGAGGATCAGATCGTCGTAGTAAGAAGTGAAGCCCTCGAACAGCCACAGCAGCGGCGTATAGTTTTCGACGCTCAGGTCGTACGGCGCGAACACGGCCGGCTTGATGCGCTTCACGTTCCAGGTGTGGAAGTATTCATGGCTGCACAGGCCGAGGTAGGTCCGATAGCCTTCGGTGAGCGCTTCGCGCCCTTCCACCGGCAGATCGCCGCGATTGCAGATCAGCGCGGTCGAAGCGCGGTGCTCAAGCCCGCCGTAACCGTCGGTGACGGCCTGAGTCATGAACACATAGCGATCCACCGGCGCCTTCTTCGACCTGGGCTCGAACAACGCGATCTGCGCTTCGCAGATGCGCTTGAGGTCGGCGCACAGACGCGCCATGTCCAGCCCGACCACGCGCCCGGCGATCACGACGTCGTGCGGCACGCCGTGCGCCTTGAACGTCGCGAGCGCGAATTCACCCAGCGTGACCGGATGATCGATCAGCTCGTCGTAGTTCTGCGCGCGATACTCGCCGAAACCGTAACGCTTCGTGCCGCGCGCTTCGCGCAGCGCGGTGGCGACACGCCAGTTGCGGTATACCGCGCCTTGCGGCTTCTGGATATCGACCACGCATTGCGCCTCCTCGTGGCCGAGCGGCGACAGGAACACGCTCGTGCCGTTGAAAAAGCCCGTCGTATCGTCGAGATGCGCGGCGCGCACCGACAGATCCCACGCATAGACCTCGTAGCGCAGCGTCAGCGAGCCTTTGACCGGCGCGGCCTGCCATGTGTGCTTGTCGGTCTTTTCGACCCGCACCTTGCGGCCCGCGTCGTTGACGGCGCGCAGCGTCACGATGTTGCGAGCGAACTCGCGCACCATGTAGCTGCCCGGAATCCACACCGGCAGCATGAAACGCTGACCGGCCGGATCGGGATCGGCGACGGTCACGGTGACTTCGAACAGGTGGGCGGCGGGTTGCTTGGGAACGATGGTGTAGCGGATCGGCTTCATCGGCGGCGATTAGGAGTTTTCTGGCGGGGATGTTCGGGCTCGATGCGAAAGGAGGCGCACGTCGCGCCTCCTTTGCTGGATGGGTGGTGCGTGCTCAGTGCACCGCGGACATTTCCTTGTCCAGCCGTTCGGCCGGCACGGCGCCGGGCAGACGGCGGCCGTCCGCGAGGAACACCGTGGGCGTGCCGTCGACGTTCATGGCGTGGCCGAGCGCGAGGTTCTTGTCGATCGCAGCGGTGTCGCAGGTGCCGGCAGCGGTGGGCGCCTGATGGTCCTGCATCCACGACTCCCACGCCTTCGCGCGGTCCGTCGAACACCAGATCGATTTCGACTTCGCGGTCGAATCCGGCGACAGCACAGGGTACAGGAAGGTATAGACCGTCACGTTGTCGATCGACTTGAGCGACGTTTCGAGCTGCTTGCAGTACGGGCAGTTCGGATCGGAGAACACGGCGATCTTGCGCGCGCCATTGCCCTTCACGACCTTCACGGCGTTCGCGAACGGCAGGCTCGCGAAGTCGATACGGTTGGTTTCCGCGAGGCGCGCTTCGGTCAGGTTCTTGCGGGTCTTTGCGTCGACCATGTCGCCGAGCAGCAGATAATCGCCGTTCGCGTCGCTATACACGATCTGCGTGCCGAGGTTCACTTCGTACAGACCGGCCACCGGCGACTTCGTCACGCTCTTGATCGTCACATCCGCGAGGCGGGTTTGCAGCGTGGCCTTGAGCTTGTCGGTAGTCTGGTCGGCCTGGGCCGAGCAGCCGATCGTGACGGCTGCGATTGCCAGCGCGGCAGCCGCCACGCGGAAAGTCTTTTTCATGCTGAATTCCTGGGTTCAATCGTGCGTTTTGCGCGTTTCGTGACGTTGCGGGTATGACCGGCACGGCGTCCATCCGTTCATGATACCTGCCTGGCCGGCTGCGGCATGCCGGACCGGGCGCATCAACCCAGCGCGGCCGACACCAGCCAGCGTTTGATGAACGGCTGCGCACCGACGAAAGCCATGCCGGTATTGCGCAACGCCTTGGCGAACGGACCGGGAACGGAAAAGAGTTTTTGCAGACCGTCGGTGGCGATCATCAGCGCGCGGATATCTTCGCGGCGGGCGCGTTCGTAGCGGCGCAGCAGCACCATGTCGCCGAGATCGCGGAACGACTCCTTGCCCGCGACGGTATCGGCCAACGCCGCAACGTCGCGCAAGCCGAGGTTCATGCCCTGCCCGGCCAGCGGATGGATCAAATGTGCGGCGTCGCCAACCAGCGCGACGCGCGGCGCCACCAGCCGGTCGACCGTTTGCAGCGCGAGCGGGAAACCTTGCGCGGGCGTCACACAGTCGAGCGCGCCGAACTGGCCGCCCGTCACGCGCTCCACTTCGGCGGCGAGCCGCGCCGGGTCGAGCGCGACCAGCTGTTCGGCGTGCTCGGTGCGAGCCGACCACACCAGCGAGACGTGGCCGTCCGGCATGGGCAAGAGCGCGATGATCTCGCCGTCCTTGAACCATTGGTACGCGGTCTCGCCGTGCGGCTTCGCGGCCTTGAAATTGGCGACCACGCCAGTCTGTTTGTAGTCGCGCCGGACCATCTTCGAGCCGATCTGCGCGCGCACCCAGGAATGCGCGCCGTCCGCGCCGACCACCAGATCGGCTTCGAGCACATTGCCGTTGGCCAGCCCGACGCTGGCGCTGTCGGCGGTGAAGTCGAGCGCCTGAGCGCGCGTGTCGATCCAGCTGAGATTCGGCTGGAAGCGCAGCGCCGCATCCAGCCCGCGCTCGATCACCGACGACTCGACGATCCACGCCAGTTGCGGCACCGAAGCCTGGAAAGCCGAGAAATGCAGCTCGGCATGCGCGTCGCCGTAAACACGCATGTCGTAGACGGGCCCGAGCCGCGTCAGGTCGAGCGCCTGCCAGACCCGCAAACGCTCCAGCAGAGCCTGTGAGCTCGACGACAGCGCGTAGACCCGCGAGTCGAAGCTGGCGCCGTGGGGCAGCGCCGCGCAGGGTTGCGCGAGCAGCGCCACGCGCAGTCCGCCTTGCGTCAGCGCCAGCGCCGCGGTCTTGCCGACGAGCCCGCCGCCGATCACGGCGGCATCAAAGGTCTGGTGGTGTGCGTTCATCCGCGCATTATAGCCGCGGGGGTTGCGAGGGACGGATCGACACGCGCGGCATTTGCGCCCGGACAACCGCGCCCCGGTTGCCGGGCGCACCGCATGCGCGGCTTTCCCGCCGCCGCCGCAGTCAGCCGATCCGAACGGGTTACAATTGCGGTTTCCGTGAAAACTCGCACCCGGTCGTCGAGCCAACGCCCCGATCCGGTGTCTTGTCCCGCTCCGCTGAATTGATCCGCCACGCCCAACGCGAAGGCTTCTCGAATCCTGCACACAGCGTCGAGCGCGTCACGCAACTTACTGAATCACTGAAGGATTTCCATGAGCCTCAAATGCGGCATCGTCGGCCTGCCTAACGTCGGCAAGTCCACCCTGTTCAATGCGCTGACCAAGGCGGGCATCGCCGCCGAAAATTACCCGTTCTGCACGATCGAGCCGAACGTCGGCATCGTCGAAGTGCCGGACGCGCGTCTGAAGGCGCTCGCTGAAATCGTCAAGCCGGAGCGCATCCTGCCGGCCGTGGTGGAATTCGTCGACATCGCCGGCCTCGTGGCCGGCGCGAGCAAGGGCGAAGGGTTGGGCAACCAGTTTCTCGCCAACATCCGCGAAACGGATGCGATCACGCACGTGGTGCGCTGCTTCGAAGACGAGAACGTGATTCACGTCGCGAACAAGGTCGATCCGCTGTCGGATATCGAAGTGATCAACACCGAACTGGCGCTCGCCGACCTCGCCACCGTCGAAAAGGCGCTGGCGCGCTATTCGAAGGCGGCCAAGTCGGGTAACGACAAGGAAGCCATCAAGAACGCCGCCGTGCTGGAAAAAGTGCGCGCGCAGCTCGACCAGGCCAAGCCGGTCCGTGCGCTCGACCTCTCGGACGAAGAAAAAGCCACGCTCAAGCCGTTCTGCCTGATCACCGCGAAGCCGACCATGTACGTGGCCAACGTGAAGGAAGACGGTTTCGAGAACAACCCGCACCTGGACGCGGTCACGAAGTTCGCGGCCTCGGAAGGCGCGCCGGTGGTCGCCGTATGCGCCGCGATCGAAGCGGAAATCGCCGACCTCGACGAAGCCGACATGGAAGTGTTCCTCGCCGACATGGGCATGGAAGAGCCGGGCCTGAACCGCGTGATTCGCGCCGGCTTCAAGCTGCTGGGCCTGCAAACCTACTTCACGGCCGGTGTGAAGGAAGTGCGCGCGTGGACGATCCATATCGGCGATACGGCGCCGCAGGCTGCAGGCGCGATCCACACGGACTTCGAGCGCGGCTTCATTCGCGCGCAGACCATCGCGTTCAACGACTTCATCACTTACAAGGGTGAGCAAGGCGCGAAAGAAGCCGGCAAGATGCGCGCGGAAGGCAAGGAATACGTCGTGCACGACGGCGACGTAATGAACTTCCTGTTCAACGTCTAAGTTCGAACGTCTAAATCGAGTTTGAGCTTCGGCTTCGGCGCGAGGCGGCCACGGGTTGAAACCTGAGCGCCGCCACCCGCGTAGCCGGTGACCTTGAAAGAGCCCGCCTGAAGCGGGCTCTTTGCTTTATTGCCCGTCAGTCGTGCCGGCGCGCCCGCACTGCAGCGGCAACGCAATGCCGCCCCTGACGGCCGCCATCTTCGTTGGCGAGTCCGCGAGCACCGCATCGATGCCGAGGCACGCGGCCCTCCGGTAGTCGTCCGCGTTGTTCACGGCAATCGCGACGATTCGCACATCCGGCTTCTGCCGGAAGCACGCGACGGTTGCCGGCGTCCACAGCGTGGCCTGCACGTCCGAGCGCCCTTCTCCCAGCATGAACTGCTCCACCACCGTCAATGCGCGATGCAACTCGAACGCGCTCATGGCGTGTTCGGCCGGCGCGTCCACACAGCCCTGATTGAACAAGACACGCGCGAGCCGACCACGCGTGGCATCGCGCGATTCGAACAGCCTCGCTTGCGGATACGCGGCAAAGCTCTGTTGATAAGCCGCTTCTGTCGAATAGATCGACACGCGCCGCCACGCGTTTTCTTCATCGAGCACGCGTGCGACCGCCTGCGTCTGCGGCCCCGCGGGCAGCGCCTTCATGTCGAGGATGACCGGCATGCCCGCGGGCATCGCGCGCAACGCGTCGCGCAGCGTCGGAATGCCCACCGGGTGATCGCGGTACGGATACGTCTGCGCGCGGCGGAACGTCCACCCCGCATTCACGCGTGCGAGTTCAGCGGCCGTATGAGCGGACACCGGCCCCGTCGAGTCGGTCAACGCCGACAGATCGCCCGGCCGGTAGAGAACCGGCACGCCATCCTTGCTCAACTGCACGGTGAGCCACATCGCGTCGGCGTGATGTTCGACCGACAGGCGAATCGCTTCGAGCGTGTTCTCCGGCGCATCGCCCGTGCCGCCGCGATGCGCGATGATCGCCGGCAATGCGCTCACCTGCGTGGCGGCATTGCCGGTCTTCAAGGGCGTAAGCGAACACCCCGCTAACACGAGGCCCGCAATCGCGCTACCCGCGGTCAATCGTACTGAACTCAGCATCTGGAATCCTGATTAATACGCGCCGTCGCGCCACGTCCACGAAACGGCCACGCCCCCAACGGACGACTATCATGCCCGCGCGCGCACGGCCGCGTCCAGCGGACGAGCTCCGCCCTTGCTCCCACGCAGACTTGCGCATTCATGGCGCATGCGAACACCAGTTGTTTCCGTTTTGTGACACCGATGTTAAATTGCGGCATTCGGCGCCCTTCAAAAAAAATGCACGCCGCCCGGTCGCCGACGCCGGACTGTCATCGAACACAAATAGAATCGCGCGATTCGCAGCCGCGCCCTTTCCGCAACCCTGTTGCATGAGACCAGAGTCAGCGCTGAAGCGCACACTCTGGTCGACATAGGAGACAAATCGATGAGTTTGAAGCCGCTAATCCGTTCGCTATCCGTTGCCGCCGTATTGAGCGCCGGCCTCAGTCAGGCGGCCCACGCCGCAACTGAAATCCAGTTCTGGCATGGCATGGAAGCCGCGCTGGGCGAACGGCTGAACGACATTGCCAACGCGTTCAACGCGTCGCAAAGCGACTACAAGATCGTGCCGGTATTCAAAGGCACCTACGACCAGACCCTCGCCGCCGGCATCGCCGCGTACCGCAGCGGCAATGCGCCGGCCATCCTGCAGGTCTATGAAGTCGGCACCGCCACGATGATGCAGGCGAAGAAGGCCGTGATCCCCGTCTCGGAAGTATTCAAGCAAGCCGGCGTGCCGCTCGATGAAAAAGCCTTCGTGCCGACCATCGCCAGCTATTACAGCGACGCGAAAAGCGGCGAGCTGATCTCGATGCCGTTCAACAGTTCGACACCGGTGCTGTATTACAACAAGGACGCCTTCAAGAAAGCCGGCCTCGACCCGAACCAGCCGCCGAAAACCTGGGCCGAACTGCAGGCCGACGCGCAGAAGCTGAAGGCATCGGGCATGGCGTGCGGCTATTCGTCCGGCTGGCAGAGCTGGATTCAGCTCGAGAACTACAGCGCCTGGCACGGCGCGCCGTTCGCGTCGAAGAACAACGGCTTCGACGGCCCGGACGCGCAACTGGAATTCAACAAGCCGCTGCAGGTCGCGCATATCCAGTTCCTGCAAAACATGCAGAAGGACGGCACCTTCACCTATGTCGGCCGCAAGGACGAACCGGTGTCGAAGTTCTATAGCGGCGACTGCGGGATCATCACCAACTCGTCGGGTTCGCTCGCCACGATCAAGAAGTACGCGAAGTTCAACTTCGGCACCGGCATGATGCCCTACGACGCCAGCGTGAAGGGCGCGCCGCAGAACGCGATCATCGGCGGGGCAAGCCTGTGGGTGCTGTCGGGTAAAGATCCGGCGGTCTACAAGGGCGTGGCGAAATTCCTTTCGTATCTGTCGTCGGCGCCGGTTGCGGCCAAGTGGCATCAGGACACCGGCTATCTGCCGGTCACCACCGCCGCCTACCAGTTGACGCAGCAGCAGGGCTTCTACGAGAAGAATCCGGGCAGCGACACCGCCATCAAGCAGATGCTCAACAAGCCGCCGCTGCCGTACACGAAGGGCTTGCGTCTGGGCAACATGCCGCAGATCCGCACGATCATCGACGAAGAGCTCGAACAGGTCTGGGCACAGAAGAAGACGCCGCAGCAGGCGCTCGACGCGTCGGTCTCGCGCGGCGACGAACTGCTGCGCCGCTTCGAAAAAGCCGGCAACTAGGCATTCGCCGGCGGGGTTCCGGTGCGCTCGCAGCGGAACCCGTGGTTGCCGCAGAACCTTGGGAATCATCGATGGAAAAGCGCTCCAGCTTCGGCACCAGCCTGCTGCCCTACCTGCTCGTCGCGCCGCAACTCGCGATCACGCTGCTGTTCTTTCTGTGGCCGGCCGGCGAGGCGCTGTGGCAATCCACGCAAAGCCAGGACGCGTTCGGCACCTCGAGCGAGTTCGTCGGACTCGCCAACTTCAAACAACTGTTCGGCGATCCGCTCTACCTGTCGTCGTTCTATACGACGCTGATCTTCTGCGCGCTCGTCACGGTGTCGGGACTCGTGATCTCGTTGCTGCTCGCAGTCTGCGCCGATCGCGTGATACGTGGCGCGAGGACGTATCAGACGCTCCTGATCTGGCCGTACGCGGTTGCGCCCGCGATCGCCGCCGTGCTGTGGTCGTTCCTGTTCAACCCGAGCATCGGTCTCGTCACCTACGCGCTCGCCAAGTACGGCATCGTCTGGAATCACGCGCTGAACGCGGGCCAGGCCATGTTTCTGGTGGTGCTCGCGTCCGTCTGGAAACAGGTCAGCTATAACTTTCTGTTCTTCTACGCCGGCTTGCAGGCGATTCCGCGCTCGCTCATCGAAGCGGCGGCGATCGACGGCGCCGGTCCGGTGCGGCGCTTTTTCGGCATCGCACTGCCGCTCCTGTCGCCGACCAGTTTCTTCCTGCTGGTGATCAACATCACCTACGCATTCTTCGACACCTTCCCTGTGATCGACGCCGCCACCGGCGGCGGTCCCGCGCAATCAACCCGCACGCTGATCTACAAGATCTTCGCCGAAGGTTTTCAAGGGCTCGACATCGGCAGCTCCGGCGCGCAGTCGGTGATCCTGATGGTGATCGTCGTCGCATTGACGGTCGTGCAATTCCGCTTCATCGAACGCAGGGTTCAATACTCATGATCGAGAACCGCCGCGGTTTCGACCTCTTCTGCCACGCGGTGCTGATTCTGGGCGCCGTGCTGGTGGTGTTTCCGGTGTACGTCGCGTTCTGCGCGGCGACCATGAGCGAGCACGAAGTGTTCAGCGTGCCGCTTTCGCTGCTGCCGAGCACGCACCTGTTCGAGAACGTCGCGACCGTCTGGTCTCAAGGCAGCGGCAACGCGGCGGCGCCATTCGGCCGCATGCTGTTCAACAGCCTCGTGATGGCGCTGGTGATTTCGATCGGCAAGATCGCGGTCTCGATGATCTCCGCGTACGCGATCGTGTTCTTCCGTTTCCCGTTTCGCAACCTCGCGTTCTGGCTGATCTTCATCACGCTGATGCTGCCGGTCGAAGTGCGGATCTTTCCGACCGTGCAGGTCGTGTCGTCCATGCATCTGAGCAATACGTACAGCGGTTTGACCTTGCCGCTGATCGCTTCGGCCACCGCGACGTTCCTGTTCCGCCAGTTCTTCATGACGCTGCCGGACGAACTGATGGAAGCCGCGCGGATCGACGGCGCAGGCGCCATGCGTTTTTTCTGGGACGTGGTCCTGCCGCTCTCGAAGACGAATATGGCGGCCCTCTTCGTCATCACGTTCATTTACGGCTGGAATCAGTACCTGTGGCCGATTCTGATCACGAGCCAGCAATCGCTGACCACGGCCGTGGTCGGCATCAAAAGCATGATCGCCTCCGGCGACACCGCCACCGAATGGCATCTCGTGATGACCGCGACGCTGCTCGCGATGCTGCCGCCGCTCGCCGTCGTGCTGACCATGCAGCGCTGGTTCGTGCGCGGACTCGTGGACGCGGAGAAGTGAGCGGCGTTGCTTGAGCGAGCTTCTTCCGGCATCGGAACGGACAACACCGAATCAATACCGCGCGACCCGCGGCAAGCAACGAAAGGCAAAAAACGGCATGGCTGCACTGACTCTGCAAGGCGTTAAAAAAACTTACGACGGCAAACAGTTCGTGTTGCACGGCATCGACGTGAACGTCGCCGACGGCGAGTTCGTCGTGATGGTCGGTCCGTCCGGTTGCGGCAAATCGACCCTGCTGCGAATGGTGGCGGGACTCGAACGCATCTCCGACGGCAGCATTTCGATCGCCGGCAAAGTGGTCAACCAACTCGAGCCGAAGGATCGCAACATCGCGATGGTGTTCCAGAACTACGCGTTGTATCCGCACATGAGCGTGGCCGAGAACATGGGTTACGCGCTGAAGATCGCGGGCGTGGACCGCGCGCAGATCCGCAAGCGCGTGGACGCCGCCGCGCAGATTCTCGAACTGGAAGCGCTGTTGCAACGCAAACCGCGCGATCTGTCCGGCGGCCAACGGCAACGTGTCGCGATGGGCCGCGCGATCGTGCGCGAGCCGGCCGTGTTTCTGTTCGACGAACCGCTGTCGAATCTCGACGCCCGCCTGCGCGTGCAGATGCGCCTCGAAATCCAGCGCCTGCATGCGCGGCTTGCCACCACGAGTCTGTACGTGACGCACGATCAGATCGAAGCGATGACCTTGGCCCAGCGCGTGATCGTGATGAACAAGGGCCACGCCGAGCAGATCGGCGCGCCGACCGAGGTCTATGAGCGGCCCGCCACGGTGTTCGTCGCGAGCTTCATCGGCTCGCCGGGGATGAATCTGCTGGAAGGCCGCGTGTCGGACGACGGCGCTGTCTTCCAGGTGGCCGGCAACGGTCCGGCGCTGCCTTTGAAAGGCGCGGCGTCGATCGGCCATGAAGTCGCCAAAGGACGCGAGTGGACGCTCGGCATTCGTCCGGAACACATGAGCCCCGGCCAGCCGGATACGGCTTATGCAACGCTCACTGTCGATTCCTGCGAACTGCTCGGCGCGGACAATCTCGCGCACGGGCGCTGGGGCAGCCATGACGTGACGGTGCGCCTGCCACACGCGCATCGGCCCGCAGCGGGCGAAGCGCTGCAAGTGGCGCTGCCCGCGCAGCACCTGCATTTCTTCGACCCGGCGAGCGGAAGACGCGCGAATTGATACCTGATAGACCGCACAAGCAAGCAGTCAGAATAACAAGCACTCGAAAGACCATGATGCGCTTCACGGGCAAAAACCTGCGGTCCTGCGCCGCGGTTGCCGCGGCACTGCTGTTCAACGTGTCGGCGGCGTTCGCGTACGTTGCGCCGGGCACGACGTCCGACGAAGCGAACCTCAGCAATCACAACACCTATACCAATCGCGACGGCAACACCGTGCACGCGCCGGCCCGCTCCCTTTCGGGCAAGGCGCCGGAAGGCGCCACGGCGCGCTGCCGCGACGGCACCTACAGCTTCAGCCGGCACCGCAGCGGCACGTGCTCGCGGCACGGCGGCGTGGCGGATTGGCTCTGAGCATCCGAACCGCCTCCCGCCGAACGGACACCCACTGCCGTCGCCCGCCGCTGCCGAAGTACAATGCCATCTGAAGAACCCGCCCGCGCGCGGGGCGCCGCGAAGTTTGACGCCACGCTCTACGCCGCGCCGGCCGGCGCCGGGCGCTCCGCCCGGCCATAACACCGATTACCCATCCACCCACGATCGCCCGCCCCCTCGCGGCCGGCGTCGTCAACGTCTATTGCAAGCAAATGGCCCAATACGTTTTCACCATGAACCGGGTCGGCAAGATCGTGCCGCCCAAGCGTCAAATCCTGAAAGACATCTCGCTGTCGTTTTTCCCCGGCGCGAAGATCGGCCTGCTCGGCCTGAACGGCTCCGGCAAGTCGACGCTGATCCGCATCATGGCCGGTGTGGACAAGGATATCGAAGGCGAAGCCACGCCCATGCCGAACCTGAACATCGGCTATCTGCCGCAGGAACCGCAGCTCGATCCGAACAAGACGGTGCGTGAAGCGGTCGAGGAAGGTCTCGGCGACGTGTTCAACGCGCAGAAGAAGCTCGACGAAATCTACGCGGCCTATGCCGAACCGGACGCCGACTTCGACGCGCTCGCCGCCGAACAGGCCAAGTACGAAGCGATCCTCGCCACGTCAGATGGCGGCAACGCCGAGCAGCAGATCGAAATCGCCGCCGACGCGCTGCGCCTGCCGGCCTGGGACGCGAAGATCGAACATCTGTCGGGCGGCGAAAAGCGCCGCGTCGCGCTGTGCAAGCTCCTGCTCGAAAAGCCGGACATGCTGCTGCTGGACGAGCCGACCAACCACCTGGACGCGGAATCGGTGGACTGGCTGGAGCAGTTCCTGACGCGCTTCCCCGGCACCGTGGTCGCGGTGACCCACGATCGCTACTTCCTCGACAACGCCGCCGAGTGGATTCTCGAACTCGACCGCGGCCACGGCATTCCGTGGAAGGGCAACTACAGCAGCTGGCTCGACCAGAAGGAAGAGCGGCTGAAGCAGGAAGAATCGTCGGAATCGGCGCGTCAGAAAGCCATCAAGAAGGAACTGGAGTGGGTGCGCCAGAACCCGAAGGGCCGTCAGGCGAAGTCGAAGGCGCGCATCGCCCGCTTCGAGGAACTGAACAGCCAGGACTACCAGAAGCGCAACGAAACCCAGGAAATCTTCATTCCGGTCGGCGACCGCCTCGGCAATGAAGTGATCGAGTTCAAGAACGTCAGCAAGTCGTATGGCGACCGTCTGCTGCTCGACAACGTCAGCTTCAAGATCCCGGCGGGCGCCATCGTCGGCATCATCGGGCCGAACGGCGCGGGTAAGTCGACGCTGTTCCGCATGCTCACCGGCCGCGAACAGCCGGATTCGGGCGAGATCGTGCAAGGCCCGACCGTCAAGCTCGCGTACGTGGATCAAAGCCGCGACGCGCTGGACGGCTCGAAGACCGTGTTCGAGGAAATCTCCGGCGGTGCGGACGTGCTGACGGTCGGCAAGTACGAAACGCCGTCGCGCGCATATATCGGCCGCTTCAACTTCAAGGGCGGCGACCAGCAGAAGATCGTCGGCAACCTGTCGGGCGGCGAGCGCGGCCGGCTGCATCTGGCCAAAACGCTGATCGCGGGCGGCAACGTGCTGCTGCTGGACGAACCGTCGAACGACCTCGACGTCGAAACGCTGCGCGCGCTCGAAGACGCCTTGCTCGAATTCGCCGGCTCGGTGCTGGTGATCTCGCACGATCGCTGGTTCCTCGACCGGATCGCCACGCACATCCTCGCGTTCGAAGGCGATTCGCAAGTCACGTTCTTCGACGGCAATTACCAGGAATACGAAGCGGACAAGCGCGCGCGTCTGGGTGAAGAAGGTGCACGCCCGAAACGTCTGCGTTACAAGCCGATCGCGCGATAAGTCCGGATCGGGCGGCCTGCTCGTCGCCGCTAATGACGCGCGGGCCGCTGCGGCGGCCGCCTTGCGGCCCGCCACGGCGGGCATTGCGGGTACCGCGCGGCAGGTGCCGGACCGTCCGGCGCCGCCGGGTGAACCTTACGGCACACACCTTGCTTACCACCGCGTGACGCACGTCATCGCGGCGGGCCACGTGCGTTCCGCTCGGCCCCATTCATCCACGCGCGCACCCGCCACACGAGCGCGCAGGCCGATCACTGCCACACCGCACGTAACGCGGTGACGAGGAGGCAAGCATGGCGATGTCGAAGGGCAAGCGCTGGGCCGTTGCCGTGGGCGGCGCGCTGCTGGTGCTGATCGTCGCCGTGGTCGGCGCCTTCCGGTACGCCCAACACGAGATCAAGGAGCGCGTGATCGCGGCGCTCGGGCCGCTGGGCAGCGCCGAAACCATCGATGTCGGCCTCACCTCGGTCCGCCTCACCAACGTTCTCCTCAAATCACCGCCCGGCTGGCCGGCCGGCGATCCGCTCAAAGCGGACGAGATCACCCTGACCCCGGACATTCGCGACCTGCTCGCGCGGCGCATGCATGTCCGCAACGTGGTGGTGCGGGGCTTCGATATCGCCGTGCTGCGCACGAAGGACGGCGCGATTCGCCTCATGCCGAATCTGCGCCAAACCGTGAACCAATCCGACACGGAGGCGAGCGGCACGGCGGCGTCGACTCCCCGTGAAAAGCAGGTCGATCACATCAAGTTCGAGCACGGCAACTTCCACTTCTACGACATGACAGTGGGGCCGCCGGCGTTCAAAGTCACGGTCAGCGATGCCAATGCGACCGTCGACAACCTGCGCCTGCCCGCCCTCACCGAGCCGACCACCGTCGATGTCACGGGTTCGATCAAAGGCCCCGCGCACACGGGCACCGTGTCGTTCGGTGGCTGGATCAAGATCGCCAGCAAGGACTCGCAGACCACCAGCAAACTTCATGGCGTCGACGTCGTGATGCTCGACCCGTACCTGATCAAAAAGGCCGGCGCCAAGGCGCAAGTGACCGGCGGCACGGTCGACATGACAGTCGAGTCGACGGTGCGCAACTATCGGTTGCACGCACCCGGCACGTTGACGGTCCACAATCTGCAACTCGCCGACAGCGGCAATCCGCTCGACACCTTTCTGTCGATTCCGACCAAAGCCGCGGTCGCCGCGTTCAAGACGCACAACGGCGACATCACGCTGCATTTCGTGCTGGATGGGGATTTGCGCGACCCGAAATTCTCGGTGCAGGAAGGCCTGATGAAGCGCATCGGCACCGGCTTCGCGAAAGCGCTCGGCGTGAGCGTCGAGGACGTGGCGAAGGGTGCAGGAGAAACCGTGAAAGGCTTGGGTAACGCGTTGAAGAATCTGCTCGGCCAGTAGGTCGGTCAGATCCGTCAGCCGCGCGTGAAATGCGCTGAATCAGGCAGAAGTGCGGCGGAGGTGAAGCAACGCCGCCGGAAGCGGACCCGCTGGCTTGCCGCTAGAACCGCCTCGGCCTCAAACCGGCAACCCCAGCCCGCGCAGTGTCGTTTCGGTTTGCGCGGCGCTGATGTGATGCACACCGTGCCAGCCGAGCGCCGTCGCGGCCTCGGCGTTCTTCAGGTTGTCGTCGATAAAGACGAGTTCAGCGGGCTCGATGCCCGGCAGTTGCGCGTCGATCCGCTCAAGCATGGCGGCGAAGATGGCCGGATCAGGCTTCACCAACCCCACCCGGCCCGACACGACGATATCGCGAAACCGCCGCAGCACCGGGTAATGCTCCCACGCATAGGGAAAGGTTTCCGCCGACCAGTTGGTTAGCCCAAAGAGCGGCACCTCGGCCGCTTCGAGCTTTTCCATGATCGCCACGCCCTCCTGAAGCACGCCGGCCACCATCTCGTGCCAGCGTTCGTAGAACGCGCGGATCAGCGTTTCGTGATCGGGAAACTTCGCGACGAGTTCCTCGGTGGCCTCGACGATCGGCTGGCCACCGTCCTGACGGATCACCCAGTCCATCGAACAGACGTGCGTCAGAAACCAGCGGCGCTCCGTCTCGTCCGGAATCAGTTCCCGATACAGATACTCGGGGCTCCAGTCGATCAATACGCCGCCGAAATCGAACACCACTGCCTTGATGGCCATGCACTCTCCGTGAGCGAATTTCCGCGGGCAATCAGATGGGTTGCGTGCGCAGGTCCAGCCACGCCTTGGCGTCGCCGGACACGTGCGGCGACAGGCGCGTGCGCACGGTTTCGTGATACGCGTTCAGCCACGCGCGTTCGTCCTCGCGCAGCAGCGAAAGATCGAGGCAACGCGTGTCGATCGGGCACAACGTCAACGTCTCGAACTTGAGGAAGTCGCCAAACTCGGTTTGGCCAGCAGGCACGTTGAGCACGAGGTTCTCAATGCGCACGCCCCACTTGCCCGGACGGTAAATGCCCGGCTCGACCGAGGTGATCATGCCTTCTTCCATCGCGGTCCACGGTTCGGCCGGCGCATAGTGCGAAATCACCTGCGGGCCTTCGTGCACGTTCAGGAAATAGCCCACGCCGTGACCGGTGCCGTGGCCGTAATCCGCGCCTGCTTCCCAGATCGGCGCGCGGGCGATTGCGTCGAGCATCGGCGAACGGATGCCGCGCGGGAACTGTGCGCGAGAGAGCGCCATGGTGCCCTTGAGCACGATCGTGAAATCGCGCCGCTGCGCTTCGCTGATGGTGCCGATCGGCACCACGCGGGTGATGTCGGTCGTGCCGCTCAGATACTGCGCGCCGGAGTCGATCAGCAACAGGCCGTTGCCCTCGATCACCGAATGCGATTCTTCAGTGGCGCGGTAGTGCGGCATCGCGCCGTTCGCGTTGAAGCCGGCGATCGTTGCAAAGCTCAGCGACACGAAGCCCGGACGACGCGCCCGAGCCGCCGTCAGACGTTCGTCGATAGTAAGTTCGGTGATGGTTTCGCGGCCCAGCGCGCCTTCGAACCACGCGAAAAATTCCGCGAGCGCCGCGCCGTCCTGCTCCATCGTCTCGCGCACATGCTCGGCTTCCGCCGCGGTCTTGCGCGACTTGAAGAAGGTGGACGGATTGACAGCCTCGACCACGGTGACCGTGGACGGCACCGACTGCAGCGAGCCGAACGTGATGCGGCGCGGGTCGATCAGCAGCGTGCTGCCGGCGGGCAGCGCGGCCAGTGCGTCCGCGGCCCTGGCATACGGCTCGACGCTGATGCCGTCCTTCGCCAGCGCATCGGCCAGCGACTGCGGCACCTTGCCGTTCGCGACGAACAGCGACGCATGGTCCACCCCGATCAGCGCGTGCGCCACGAATACCGGGTTATAGCTGACGTCGGCGCCGCGCAGATTGAGCAGCCACGCGAGATCGTCGAGCGTGGAGATGAAGTGCCATTGCGCGCCTTTGTCGGCCATCGCGCGGCGAATCTGCGCGAGCTTTTCCGAACGGTCGACGCTCGCATGCGGCGCGGCATGCTCGAACACGGCGGCGGCCGGCAGCGACGGACGCTGCGGCCAGATCGCGTCGAACAGATCGACGTCCGTGCGCAACTGCACGCCGCGCGCGCTCAGCGCCTGGCTCAAAGCCCGCGCCGCCGCCACGCCGAGCACGGCGCCATCCACACCGACGGTGCCGCCCGCCGGCACGTTCTGCGCGAGCCATTCGAAATGCGGCGCGCTCTGCTGGCCCCCGGTCATCTTCATCAGCTGAACGCCGGTTCCGGCCAGTTGCGCATTGGCCTGTTCCCAATAACGGCTATCTGTCCAGACACCGGCGAAGTCCGCGGTCACGATCAGCGTGCCGGCCGAGCCTGTGAAGCCGGACAGCCACTGCCGGCCTTGCCAGCGCCCCGGCAGGTATTCGGATAGATGCGGATCCGCGGACGGCACCAGGTAGGCGGCAACGCCCTCACGCGCCATTGCGTTGCGCAACGTGGCGAGCCGTTCGGGAATGGAGGAGGTTTCGGGAAGTCGGGCATTCATCGGATTCACCTGCAAATATTCATCGACGGGAAAGCAAGCCGACCGTCACGGCAACGGCGATCAACGCGACGGCGGTGCATACCGGCCATTCGAGCGTATCACCGTCATGAAAGAGACCTATCACGTTGCCGGCCATGTGCGCGACGGCCGCGCCCAGCACCCCGGCCAACAGCGCCGCCCACCACCGGGCGCGGCTCGCGCGCCGCAGTGGATGCAACCACCAGCCCGCGAGGCCGATCGCCGCCCCTAATACTACAAGTCCAGGCCACCCCATTAGCGGCCGGCCTCGCGCAGTTTCGGATTCGTCTCATGGGCGCAAGGGGCCAATACAGCTAGCATTTTTGTCTCGTTAACTATAGAAGTTCAGCACGGCGCTTTCCGCATAGCGGTTGAGTTTAGGGGTCGGGGTGATGTTAGGCAAGCTGTAAGCCTTACGGAAAAGCCTGGTCCCCGGTCATTGCCACGCTGAAAGCGCGTCATGCGAATCGCCCTTATCGAGCCGGACCTGAGGCACGCTGAACTGGTCGGTCGGCTGGTTTTCGCCGGCGGTCATCTGTGTCAGCACTTCACCGCGAGCGTCCCGTTCCTCGCTCGCGTCAACGAAGAATTCTTCGACCTTCTCATTACCGAAAGCTGGGCCGGCGACCATTCCGCCGAAGACGTCATCCCGCGCGCCCGCGCCGTCCTGCCGGGTTTGCCGGTGATCGTGCTGATGTCGGCGCCGCGCGAAAGCCAGATTGTCGCCGCGCTGCATGCCGGCGCCGACGACTGCCTGGCCAAACCGGTTCGCGGCCCCGAGATGCTGGCGCGCGTGGACGCGCTCCTGCGCCGCGCCGGCTTGCGGCGGCCGCCCAACCGGCGGCGCGACACCATCGGCGAATATGCGTTCGACGCGGCGCAGTTCGCCGTCACATTCCGTAACCGGACGGTCACCCTCACGCCGAAGGAATTCCGTCTTGCACTGCTGCTCTTCAGCAATCTGTCGCGGCCGGTGTCGCGGGCGCATATCCTTGAAAACGTCTGGACGCGCCGCCGCGACGTAAGGTCGCGCACGGTCGACACGCACGCGTCGCGGGTGCGCAGCAAATTGCAGCTTCACCCCGAACACGGTTATTGCCTGACGCCGCTCTACGGCTACGGCTATCAACTCGACGCAATCCCGCCGGAAGCGGTCGTCGAAGCGGTCGTGGAGCCGGAATGACGTCCTCACAATGTAAGAATCGTGGAAACGCTATAATATTCAGCTAAACCATAGCTCCCCCAAATGCAGCTTCTAACGATCGGAATCAATCACCACACTGCGCCTGTCGCCTTGCGCGAACGCGTGGCGTTTCCGCTCGAACAGATCAAGCCTGCACTGGACACCTTCAAGAGCATCTGGCTCGGCCCGTCGGTCCGCACGGCGCCGGAAGCCGCGATCCTGTCCACCTGTAATCGCACCGAGCTCTACTGCGCAACCGACGACCAGGCCGCGCGCGAAGCCGCGATCCAGTGGCTGTCCCGTTATCACAACCTGCCCATCGACGAACTCGCGCCGCACGTCTACGCGCTGCCGCAGTCGGAAGCCGTGCGCCACGCGTTTCGCGTCGCGTCCGGGCTGGATTCGATGGTGTTGGGCGAGACGCAAATCGTCGGACAAATGAAGGACGCGGTGCGCACCGCGTCCGAAGCCGGCGCGCTCGGCACCTACTTGAACCAGTTGTTCCAGCGCACCTTTGCCGTGGCGAAGGAAGTGCGCAGCACGACTGAAATCGGCGCGCAGTCGGTTTCCATGGCGGCCGCCGCCGTGCGCCTCGCCCAGCGGATTTTCGACAAGGTTTCGAACCAGCGCGTGCTGTTCATCGGCGCGGGCGAAATGATCGAACTCTGCGCCACGCACTTCGCCGCGCAGCAACCGCGCGAACTGGTGGTCGCGAACCGCACGGCCGAGCGCGGCACGCGGCTCGCCGAGCGGTTCAACGGCCGGGCCATCCCGCTCTCCGATCTACCCACGCGCATGCACGAGTTCGACATCATCGTGTCGTGCACCGCGTCCACCTTGCCGATCATCGGTTTGGGCGCGGTCGAGCGGGCGGTCAAAGCGCGCCGCCACCGGCCGATTTTCATGGTCGATCTGGCCGTTCCGCGCGATATCGAGCCCGAAGTCGGCAAGCTCGAAGACGTGTTCCTGTACACCGTCGACGACCTCGGCGCGATCGTCCGCGAAGGCAATGCGTCGCGGCAAGCCGCGGTCGCGCAGGCCGAATCGATCATCGAAACGCGCGTGCAGAATTTCATGCAATGGCTGGACGCGCGCAGCATCGTGCCGGTGATCCGCCATATGCACACGCAGGCCGACGTGCTGCGTCGCGCAGAAGTGGAGCGCGCGCAAAAAATGCTCGCACGCGGCGACGATCCGGCCGCCGTGCTCGAGGCGCTGTCGCAGTCGCTCACCAACAAACTGATCCACGGCCCCACGCACGCACTCAATCGCGCGAGCAGCGAAAACCGTGACACGCTCATCGAACTCATGAGCGGTTTCTACAAGCACTCCGGTTCCACGGAGCGTTAGCGGCGCAGCCAGCGCCCGCGCTGTCCGCGCTGCCCGCACGTGGCCCGCGACATGCTTCTGACCAAGGGCATCCGCCCATTCCCCTAGTCGTCGTCCTTGCCGGAGTCCGCTCCGATACCCGTCCGATGAAAACGAGCATGCAACGCAAGCTCGACCAGCTCACTACCCGGCTGGCCGAACTGAACGATCTGTTGAGCCGAGAGGACATCACCTCGAATCTCGACCAATACCGCAAGCTCACGCGGGAACACGCCGAGCTCGGGCCGGTGGTCGAGCACTACGCGCTGTGGCGCCAGGCCATGAACGACGCGGCTACCGCGCAGGAATTGCTGGCGGATGCGTCCATGCGCGACTTCGCGGAAGATGAAATTCGCGCCGCGCGCGAGCGCATGGACAAGCTCGGCGCCGAGCTGCAGAAGATGCTGCTGCCGAAAGATCCGAACGACGACCGCAACATCTTCCTCGAAATCCGCGCCGGAACAGGCGGCGACGAATCCGCGCTGTTCGCGGGCGACCTGCTGCGCATGTACCTGCGCTATGCCGAGCGCAACCGCTGGCAAGTGGAGATGATGTCGGCGAGCGAATCCGATCTGGGCGGCTACAAGGAAGTGATCGTGCGGATCGCCGGTGAGGCCGCCTATTCGAAGCTCAAGTTCGAGTCCGGCGGCCATCGGGTGCAACGCGTGCCGGCGACCGAAACCCAAGGCCGCATCCACACGTCGGCCTGCACGGTCGCGGTCATGCCGGAAGCGGACGAAATCGGCGAAGTCGAGATCAATCCCGCCGATCTGCGCATCGACACGTTTCGCGCGTCCGGCGCGGGCGGGCAGCACATCAACAAGACCGATTCGGCGGTGCGCGTCACGCACTTGCCGACCGGTATCGTCGTCGAATGCCAGGACGACCGTTCGCAGCACAAGAACAAGGACCGCGCGCTGAAGGTGCTGGCCGCGCGCATCAAGGACAAGCAGTCGCACGAACAGCAGGCGAAAGAAGCCGCCACGCGCAAGAGCCTGATCGGCTCGGGCGACCGTTCGGAGCGGATTCGCACCTACAACTTCCCGCAAGGGCGTTTGACGGACCACCGGATCAACCTGACGCTCTACCGCCTCGACGCCATCATGGACGGCGATCTCGACGAGCTGATCGCGGCGCTCGTCAGCGAGCATCAGGCCGAATTGCTGGCCTCCCTGGGCGACGCGGACTGAAGCGCGCATGACGTCGGCCACACCCGCTACACCCGCGACGCCTGCCGCGCTGTTGCGCGCCTCGCCGCTGCCGCCGCTCGAAGCGCGGATTCTGCTCACGCACGTGCTCGGCTGGCGGCCCACGCAATTGATCACGCGCAGCGACGAATCGCTCGTGCCCGAGCTGGTTGCACGTTACCGGGCGCTGGAAGCGCGCCGCGTAGCCGGCGAGCCGGTGGCGCAACTGGTCGGCGCCCGGGAATTTTTTGGGCTGGATTTCGAAGTCACGCCGCACGTGCTCATTCCGCGCCCCGAGACCGAGTTGCTGGTCGACACCGCGCTGGCGGCGCTGGAACACCTCGCGCGTCCATGTGTGCTCGATCTCGGTACCGGCACCGGCGCGATTGCCGTTGCGATTGCATCGATGCGGCCCGACGCACGGGTCTGGGCGCTCGACCGCTCCGCCGAAGCGCTGGCGGTCGCCACGCGCAACGCCGCCCGCCTGCTCGACGCGAAGCGCCCCGGCGGCGCTGTCGTGCTGACGCAAAGCGACTGGTACGACTCGCTCGACGCCGACTTGCGCTTTAACGTGATCGTCAGCAATCCGCCGTATATCGCGAGCGGCGATCCGCATCTGGACGAAGGCGATCTGCGCTTCGAACCGCGCGGCGCGCTCACCGACGAAGCCGACGGGCTCAACGCGATCCGCGCGATCATCGCCGGCGCACCCACACGGCTCGCCGCCAACGGCGTATTGTGGATCGAGCACGGCTACGATCAGGCCGAAGCCGTGCGCGGCTTGCTGACGGCGCAAGGCTTTGCGCACGTGCGCTCGGAGCGCGATCTTGCCGGCATCGAGCGGATCAGCGGCGGCCGTCTGGCCGGCTGACGCGCATCGCCTAATATCCACAATCGCCGCACGGACATCGCGGGGTTCGGCCGGCTGTATCGAAATCCGCTATCATTTCAGCCTATTCCCTACACATCACGGAACCGCAAGGTCAGTCATGGACACGCAACAACGCATCAAGCAAATCGTCGACGACAACGCCGTCGTCCTCTTCATGAAGGGCACCGCTCAGTTCCCGATGTGCGGCTTTTCGGGCCGCGCCATTCAGATCCTGAAGGCGTGCGGCGTCGGTGAGATCAAAACCGTCAACGTCCTCGAAGACGACGAAGTCCGCCAGGGCATCAAGCAGTTCTCGAACTGGCCGACCATTCCGCAGCTCTATGTGAAGGGCGAATTCATCGGCGGCTCGGACATCATGATGGAAATGTACGAATCGGGCGAACTGCAGCAGTTGTTTGCCGCGGCCTGAGCGGCCCCGGTCCACACACCCTGCCCCCACGGCGCCGCGAGCCATGACAACACGCGCTGCGGCGCCACGCCGGCTGATCGTCGCGATCACCGGCGCGACCGGCGCCATCTACGGCATCCGGCTGCTCGAAACGCTGCGCCGGCTGGGCGGCGTGGAAAGCCACCTGCTGATTTCGAGCGCGGGGTGGCTCAATATCCAGCACGAACTCCAGTTGAGCAAAGAAGATGTGCATCCGCTCGCGGATGTCGTCCATTCGGTGCGCGACGTCGGCGCAAGCATCGCGTCCGGCTCGTTTGCCACCGACGGCATGGTGGTCGCCCCTTGCTCGATGAAGACGCTCGCCAGCGTCGCACACGGTTTCTCGGACAACCTGATCACGCGCGCCGCCGACGTCACGCTCAAGGAGCGCCGCCGCCTCGTGCTGCTGGTGCGCGAAACGCCGTTTAATCTCGCGCATCTGCGCAACATGACGGCCGTTACCGAGATGGGCGGCGTGATCTTTCCGCCCTTGCCCGCTTTCTACAACCAACCCGCTTCCATCGACGAAATGGTCGATCACACCGTGGCGCGCGTGCTGGATCTGTTCGCGCTCGGGCCGGCCATGTCGCCGTCGTGGGCTGGGCTGCGCGGCGCTCAGGAATAGCGGGCGCGGCGTGGCTAAGTCTGTGCATGTGCGCAGATTGACAACATCTGCGACACAATCAATTCCTTTTTAGCCCGTTTATCAAACAGCCGTTCGCCCCTATATTGGTAGCAGCCCAATCTTTGCGCCGCACTTAAGCAGCGGCGCTGCTGCCATGAACCGCTTGCCTTCGCTTTTCCTGTCGCACGGCGCTCCCACGCTGCCGATCGACCCATCGTTGCCGTCCGCCGAATTCGGCACACTTGGCGCGCAACTGCCGCGTCCCGAATCGGTGCTGATGCTCTCGGCCCATTGGGGCACGGCGCAGCCGGTGGCGAGCACGTCGACGGCGCCGGAAACCATTCACGACTTCTACGGCTTTCCGCGCCAGTTGTACGAGATCCAGTACCCCGCTCCGGGCGCGCCGGACGTGGCGCGCCGTGCCGCCGTGCTGCTCAACGACAACGGCATCCTCGCGGACGCCCAGCCGCACGGACTCGACCACGGCGCATGGGTACCGATGCTGCTCATGTTCCCACACGCCGACGTGCCCGTCGCCCAGTTGTCCATCCAGCCGAATAAGGACGCGGCGCATCACTTCCGCGTCGGCCGAGCGCTGCGTTCGCTGAGAGACGACGGCGTGATGGTGATCGGCTCCGGCCAGATCACGCACAACCTGCGCGCCGCCGACTTCTCCGCGCGCCCCGAGGATGCCGATCCGCGCGTCGCCGAATTCACCGGCTGGTTCGAGGAAAAGCTCGCCGCGCACGATATCGATGCGCTGTTCGACTACCGCCGCCAGGCGCCGCACGCAGTGCTGATGCACCCGACCGACGAGCATCTGCTACCCGTCTTCGCGGCATTGGGCGCGGCGGACGACGATTATTCGCTGACCATCCAGTCGCTTGGAACGTATCAGCGCTCGCTTGCCATGACGAACTACGTGTTCGGCACCGCCTGATCCGGCGGGCGCTTCTAGCGCATGACCTCACGGCTGCAAACAAAAACCCCCGCCTGGAGCAATCCAGACGGGGGTTTTCTACAGCGGATCCGGGAGCGATCCCGCTAGCAGACTCAGCGCGGCACCTTAGTGAGCACCGATGCCTTCGAGCACTTCGTCATGCTCCTGGCGCTCATCCAGATATTCCGAGCGATAGCCGCTATTCACGCCCCAGTAGTAAAACACTAGCGAAAACGCGATAACCACCAGCATGTCCCAGCCGTAAGGGATCAGGTCGTGACCGCCGAACTGCTTGCTGCCGATCAGCGACAGAATCGCCATCACCGGCAGATAAGCGACCAGCCACCACGCCGCCTTCAGATCACGTCCCCAGCCGGCAAAACCCGACTTCGCCTGAAAGTAGAAGTACACCGGCAGAGCGACGACCATCAGCAGAATGATCTCGCCGGTCAGCGGCCACTTCGCCCAGTACAGGATCAGCGACGCGCAAACGAACGCGAACGGCGCAATGATCTTCATGCCCGGAATGTGCAACGGACGGTCGAGGTCCGTTGCCGCGCGGCGCAGGGACATCAGGCTGATTGGGCCGGTCAGGTACGAAATCACCGTGGCGACCGAGATCACCGCCGCCAGCGAACTCCAGCCGCGGAAGAAGAACAGGAAAATGAACGACACCAGCAGGTTGAACCACATGGCCTGACGCGGCACGCCGTAGAACGGGTGCACGTTGCCGAACATCTTCGGCATCGTGTTGTTGCGCTCCATCGCGTAGATCATGCGGCTGGTGGTCGCCATATAGGTCGTACCGGTGCCGCTCGGGCTAACGAATGCGTCGACGTAGAGCAGGATTGCCAGCCAGTTCAGGTTCAGCGCGATCGCCAGTTCGGCGAAGGGCGACGCGAAGTTGAAGTGGCTCCAGCCTTTCACCACGTCGCTCGGGTTCACCGCGCCGATATACGCGACTTGCAGCAGCACGTAGATCACCAGGGCGAGCAGGATCGAGCCGATCACCGCGAACGGCACGCTCCTCGCCGGATTGCGCGCTTCGCCGGCAAGGTTGATCGGGCTCTGGAAGCCGTTGAACGCGAACACGATGCCGCTCGTCGCCACGGCGGTCAGCACCGCCGACCAGCCGTACGGTGCGAAGGTGCTCACCTCGCCGAAGTTTTCCTTGTGAAAGCCCGTCAGCATCAGGCCGAGAATCGTCGCGCCGGGGATCAGGAACTTGAAGATCGTGATCGCCGAATTGGCGCGCGCGAACAGCTTCACGCCCCAGTAGTTCAGCAAGAAGTAAATGATCACGAGTGCCGCGGAGAGCAATAACCCGTTGGTGGTTAATGACCCGTCGACGAATAGCGCGTGCGCCCATGGATAGGGCCACGTACTCATATATTGAATGGATGCTTCAGCTTCGATGGGAATAACCGAAACGATTGCGATCCAGTTCGCCCATGCGCTGATGAAGCCGACCAGCGCCCCGTGCGAATAGCGCGCATAACGGACCATGCCGCCGGATTCCGGGAACATCGCGCCGAGCTCGGCGTACGTCAATGCGATCGCGAGAATCACGACCGCGCCGATCACCCATGCACAAATGGCAGCGGGCCCGGCAATTTTTGCAGCCTTCCACGCGCCGAACAGCCAGCCCGATCCGATGATCGAACCCAAGCCGGTGAGCATTAGCGCAAACGGCCCGATGTTCCGTTGTATAGAACTTTTCACATCTTCTCCTGTGTCGGCCAGAGGTAGTGCTTAGCATTTGCTCCGGCCCATGCAAGTTTGCAGCAGAACCATGTCGGCACCGCGTGACAACGCCTGTGGCGTTGGGAGACGGGGTGACGCACATGTTTGCGCGACGTTCCATCCCGATCAGGTGCAACCGACGCGCGGCGCGTAGTTTAACGGTTGCACCCAGGCCCTGCAGCGAAACTAAGGGTTCTCCCTAGCAAAAAACTCGGACGAATAGCAAGGTTTGTAAGCAATTTTTGCGCCTGTTCCCCGAAAGTACGTAAAGTTGTGTGGAGACTGTTGACCTTCTCTCAAAATCGCCGTATAACGTTCGGGCAGGATTTCAAGCGGCGAGTGAATTGGTCTTTCGTAGTTCGCCCATCAACGGTACTCCGGTTGGTCCCATTACCCCCTTCCTTGATTTTCATGCACTCTCTGGGCTTCGGCCTTATTTACCATCTTTAGGAACAAGTAATATGGAAACCGGTACCGTCAAGTGGTTCAATGACGCAAAGGGCTTTGGCTTCATCACGCCGGACGGCGGTGGCGAAGATCTGTTCGCGCATTTCTCGGAAATCCGCACGGAAGGCTTCAAGACGCTGCAAGAAAACCAAAAGGTTACGTTTGAAGTGAAGACGGGCCCGAAGGGCAAGCAAGCTGCTAACATCAAGCCGGTGTAAGCGACACGCTTCCTTCTGGACGCAAAAAACCCCGCCTCGGCGGGGTTTTTTTATATCTGCTGCAACAGCAGAAGCGATTATCTTCGCTAATTGCGATTGGTAATCTTTGGTTATCCGAACAGACGACGCGCGTGAATACCGAGCCCGGTTGCCACACTCGCGAGACGGTCGCCGAATACCGCCTTGGCATCGGGAAACGCCGCCGCCAATGCGCTCGATAAAAACGCCAGACCCGTCGAGCCGCCGGTGAAATAAATCGCGCTGAGTTCGCGTGTCGTGACACCGGCCGACTGCACCGTGTCGCGCGCCGCCTGCACGATGCGCCGCGTTTCCTCCTGCCCGGCCTGGATGAGTTGTGCTTCGTCGAACGCGAGGCGCAGGTCGTCTTCCACTTCGTCGAGATCGATCACGGTCTCGCCGCCCGCCGCCACGCCGATCTTCGCCTCTTCCGCATGCGCCGCCAGCGCGTGGCCCAAACGACGGTCCACGACCCGCATCAGGCGGTCGTGATGCTTGACCTCGGTGAACAGGTGCCGCATCAGCGCGAGTTCGCTGACGCGCTTCGGGGCGTAGACGGTGTTGATCAGATGCCAGGTCGCTAGATCGAAATAGACCCGGTTCGGGATCTCGCGGCCTTCCGGGTCCAGCGTCTGATAGCCCAATTCGCGCAGGATCGTCGCCAGTTCCACGCGACGGTCGAAATCCGTTCCCGCGACGTGCACGCCATGATGGGCCAGCACGTCGTCCTTGCGCTCGACGCGCTTCATGCGTTCCGGTCCGACCCGCACCAGCGAGAAGTCCGAGGTGCCGCCGCCGATGTCGGCCACCAGCACGAGCCCTTCTTCCGTCAGATGCGATTCGTAGTCGAACGCGGCCGCGATCGGCTCATACTGAAAGTGGATCTCCTGCAGACCGACCGAGCGCGCCGCCGCTTCGAGTTGACGCTGCGCCATCTGGTCGGCGCGCGGGTCGTCGTCGACGAAAAACACCGGGCGGCCCAGCACGGCGCGGCTGATCGGGCCGCCGGCGCTTGTTTCGGCCGAGCGCTTGAGGTGATCGATGAAAATCGCGATCACGTCGGTGTACTTGATCGCGGAGCCGTCGCCCAGATCGGTGGAATTCTCGGCGAGCGGCGAGCCGAGAATGCTCTTCATCGAGCGCATCAGGCGGCCGTCGAAGCCGTCAATGTACGCGGCGAGCGCGGCCCGCCCAAATTCGCGGGTGTTTTCGTCGGTGTTGAAAAAGACCGAGGTGGGCAGCGTCGTGTAGGCGCCCTCGACCGGCGCGAGCTTGAGCGCGCCGCCGTCAGGAACGGCCACGGCCGAGTTGGAAGTACCGAAGTCAATCGCGCAATAGTTCATGGCAGGAATCGCCGCTCACGGCTGGCGCGGACAGAAGGGGAGCGGCTTTGTATCACGAAAGGCCAATCAGCATCAACTGACGTTTCGGGTGCGGCCGCAAGAACGGAGAAGCCTGGCTCGACGGAACGAATATTGCTCATTTCGACAGGATACGCCGCCAATTTTCGGAATTCAGGAGACTTCAAGCAATGAGCGCGCCGCCTGCTGCCGCTGTCCACGAAAAAACCGCCGCGGTGGTCGATACGGACCTGCCCTCGCGGCTCGACCGCTTGCCGTGGGCTCGCTTTCACTCCTTGATCGTGGTGGCGCTGGGTGTGACATGGCTGCTCGACGGGCTGGAAGTGACGCTCGCGGGCGCGGTGGCAAGTGCGTTGAAGTCTAGTCCATCGTTGCACTTTACCAACGCCGATGTCGGTCTGGCGGGCAGCGCGTACATAGCCGGCGCGGTGCTGGGCGCACTCGGGTTCGGCTGGCTGACCGACCGGTTCGGCCGTCGCAAGCTGTTTTTCATCACGCTCGCGCTTTATTTGGCGGCGACCGCGGCCACCGCGCTGTCGTGGAATCTGGCCAGCTTTCTGCTGTTCCGCTTCCTGACCGGCGCGGGCATCGGCGGCGAATACACGGCAATCAATTCGACGATCCAGGAGTTCACGCCGGCGCGTGTGCGAGGCTGGACCGATCTGGGCATCAACGGCACGTTCTGGATCGGGGCAGGGCTCGGCGCGGCCGGCTCGCTGGTGCTGCTCGATCCGCATCTGCTGCCGGCCGACTGGGGCTGGCGCGCCTGCTTCTTCATCGGCGCGGTGCTCGCGCTGGGCATTCTGCCGATGCGCATCTGGGTGCCCGAAAGCCCGCGCTGGCTGCTCACGCACGGCAACGAGCGCGACGCGCGCGCAATCGTCGAAGGGATTGAAACGCGCTTTCGCCACGAAGGCCACACGCTATCCGACGACGACCTCATGCGTCTGCGGCTGCGCGCTCGCGGACATACGCCGCTGCGCGAGGTGTTCCATACGCTCTTCAACGTACATCGACGCCGCGCGCTGGTCGGCCTGTCGCTGATGACCGCGCAGGCATTCTTCTACAACGCGATCTTCTTCACGTACGCACTGGTGCTCACCGATTTCTACCACGTGCCGGGCGACCGCATCGGCTGGTATCTGCTGCCCTTCGCGCTTGGCAATTTCCTCGGCCCGCTGCTGCTCGGCCGGCTGTTCGACGTGATCGGCCGACGCAAAATGATCTCGGCAACTTACGCGATGTCCGCCATCCTGCTGACGCTGAGCGGCTACCTGTTCGAGCAGCAAATGCTCACGGTCGTCACGCAGACGATCGCGTGGATGGTGATTTTCTTCTTTGCGTCGGCGGCCGCGAGTTCGGCCTATCTGACCGTTAGCGAATCGTTCCCGCTGGAAATTCGCGCGCTGGCGATCGCGGTCTTCTACGCATTCGGCACGGCGCTCGGCGGCATTGCCGGACCGGCGTTCTTCGGCCGGCTGATCGACACGCATCAGCGCGGCGCAGTGTTTTCAGGCTATCTGGTCGGCTCGGGGCTGATGCTCGCAGCGGCGGTAATCGCGGCGATCTGGGGCGTGGATGCGGAGCGCAAGTCGCTGGAGAGCGTGGCCACGCCGCTGTCGAGCGTCGCGGAGGGCGAAGAATAGAAAAACGCGCGGTTCTCGCCGCGCGTTCTTTCTGCCTCGACGGACGAACTCAAGCTGCTTAGAACGCCTTCTTCCAGCCGCCGCCATAGGCGATTTCCGCGAGCGGCAAACGCTGGCGCACGGACTTCTCGCGCTCGCGCAACACCGGATCCAGCTTGTCGACTTCGCCGTAGTGACCGAGCGAAATAATCGCGATCACGTCGACGTCGCTCGGCAGCTTGAACACCGTGCGGAACGCGTTCGGGTCAAAACCGCTCATCTGGTGCGCGGCCAGACCGAGCGCATGCGCCTGCAACACGAGCGCCATCGCCGCGGCGCCCGCGTCGTAGGGTGCGCAGCGATTCACGTCGCCCTTATTGGTGAGCGTGTGCGTGGTCACCGCGATCAGCACCGGCGCCGACACGTTCCAGCCCTGGTTGAACGGCACCAGCGTGGCAAAGGCCTGCTTGAACGAGACTTCATCGACGCTGCGGTCGAATACGAGAAAACGCCACGGCTGCGCGTTGTACGAAGACGGCGCCCAGCGTGCCGCTTCGAGCACGGATTGCAGATGCTCGCGGCTCACCGGCTCGCTCGAATACGCGCGCGGGCTCCAGCGGCCTGCAATCAGCTCGTGAATGGCGACTGCGGTAGGGGCGGGTTTGTTGGTCATGCGCTTCTCTCGGTCGAAATTCATGATCGACGGGCGGGTGCCCGGGGTCACATAGCATAACCGGGCTTCGGCGCGCATGCTCCATCGAGCGAACAGTTTGTTTGCACGCCGGCATCCCCAGCGAAACGGCCCCATACGGAGCCGCGGTTCCCAACAATCGTGCAGTGCTCCGCTCGCGACGTGCGGCCTCACACCGCCTGCGCTGCCGGCGCTCTGGCGGGCCTGTTGATCCGCAACACGATCACCGCCGCCACGAGGCACAAGCCGCCCGAAATCATCGACGCCACCGTGTAGGTGCCAAGGCTCGCGCGCAGCATGCCCGCGCCAAGGGCCGCGAACGCCGCGCCGAGCTGGTGGCCGGCGACGACCCAGCCGAACACCACCGGCGCCGCTTCCTTGCCGTAGACGTCGGTGGCCAGACGCACCGTGGGTGGCACGGTGGCGATCCAGTCGAGGCCGTAGAACACGGCGAACAGCGGTAGACCGAAGAAGTCGATGCCGAACGCGTGCGGCAGATACATCAGCGACAAGCCGCGCAGGCCGTAGTACCAGAACAGCAGCACGCGGCTATTGAAGCGGTCGGACAACCAGCCTGAGAGCGTCGTGCCGAACAGATCGAAGATGCCCATGGCGGCGAGCAGCGAAGCGCCCTGCACTTCGGTCATGCCGTAGTCGCCGCACATCGCGATCAGATGGGTGCCCACGTAGCCGTTGGTGCTCGCGCCACAGATAAAGAAGCTGAAAAACAGCAGCCAGAAGTCGCGTGTTTTGCTCGCCATGGCGAGTGTGCCGAACGCGATAGCCAGCGGATTCTGTTTGGTGACGGCGCTGTTGATGGGCGTATCGTGCGGCTCGCCGTACGGACGCAGCTTCATGTCGGCCGGCCGTTCGGGCAGCAGAAACGCCACCAGCGGAATCACGATCGCGGCAGCGATGGCGACGACCCACACCACTTGCCGCCAGCCGTAATGCTCGGCGATGGCCGCGAGCATCGGCAGGAACACCAGCTGGCCGGTCGCCGAGCTGGCCGTGAGGATGCCCATGACGAGGCCACGCCGCGTGGTGAACCAGCGCGTCACCACGGTCGCCGACAACGACAGCGCCGCGACGCCCGTCGAGCCGCCGACCATCACGCCCCAGATCAGCACCATTTGCCATGGGTGAGTCATCAACGACGAGAGCGCCACGCCCGCCGCCATCGTGCCGAGTGCGGCCAGCAGCGTGGGACGCACGCCGAACCGCTGCATCGCCGCGGCCGCGAACGGCCCCATCAGACCGTACAACGCGATGTTCACCGAAATCGCCAGTGAGATCGTTGCGCGGCTCCAGCCGAACTGGTGCTCGAGCGGCACCATCATCACACTCGGCGTGGCGCGCGTGCCCGCCGCCGCCAGCAGCACCAGAAACACCACCGCGACGGTCAACCAGCCGTAATGAAAACGCCCGCCAATCAGTTTCGCTGCCCAGTTCATCGGTTCTCCAATCGACGCCTGCCTTGCAGGCCGCGCCGCTCACATTCTTACGACTTCGGTAAAGGACTTGTGACAGATCAGTCACAATCTAGACAGCGTCAAGCAGCACGGCCGGTCAGCGACAACTATTTTGGCCGGTCAACGGGTGTAGTTGTCGCTGGCTAATTCATAGTTGTCGCGCCTCCATCGTAATTGTCGTTGGGTAATTGTCGCCGG